>JACCED012401821.1_pt1 | contig 18505 bp, 23 predicted proteins | sample 7455021 | NCBI WGS metagenome assembly JACCED01 (sample SAMN15323456, study PRJNA562643) | freshwater metagenome | isolation source: river surface water | place: USA:Blue River Watershed | collected 2017-08-19 | reverse complement strand
GTTCGGGCGCCATTGCACTATCACCGGCGCAGGAGAGGCGGGCATTTCGTGCAGCCATCGGCCATGCTGGTCTGATTGCCTCAGAACTTCCGAAGATCTGGTGCGATCCGAAGGCGGGCGATCGGATGACCATCATCAATCGCCATCACTTAGACGAGGCGATTGCGCGTGGCAAAGGGGTCATGATCCTGACCCCACACCTTGGGGCCTTCGAGCTCACCCCTCGGGTGCTGGCCCATCACATTTCGATGACCGTACTCTATCGCCCCGCCAAACAGGCAACTTTGCGTCGTCTGATGGAAACCCTGCGCCCGCTGCCCGGGCTGATCACAGCCGCCCCGGCCAATGCGCTGGGCGTGCGTCAGTTATTGCGAGCCCTTCGAAAAGGTGAGGCGATTGGCATGCTCCCGGACCAGGTGCCGTCCGAAGGAGATGGGGTATGGGCAAATTTCTTTGGGCGACCGGCTTATACGATGACGCTTCCGATCAGGCTGGCTCAGTCAACTGGGGCAGCCATGATCTGGGTGCTGGCGATACGGACCCAGAAGGGCTGGCAGTTAAATCTCACGCCTTGGTCCGTTGACGATGACCTCGGCAATGAGGCTTCTGCCGAGGCCTTAAATCGTGCCATTGAATCGCAGATTGCCCAGGCGCCAGAGCAGTACCTCTGGGCCTACAACCGCTACAAAATTCCCAAGGGCCAACAGCCGCCAGCGCAATCCCCGGAGGCGATAAACGGATGAACCGACTGCTGACCTGGGCCGTTCTCTGGTGCTGTCGGCTGCTGGCCTTGGGGCCGCGCCCTCTCCTGCGGCTGGTGGCGGGGGTCTTGGGGTCGCTCACCTATCGACTCGCCAAGAGCCGACGGGCGATTGCACTGGCAAACCTTCGCATCTGTTTTCCAGGTTGGACACAGGCCCAGCGAGAGCAGATCGCTCGCCAACACTTTGTCTGTTACGCCCGCGCATTTCTGGAACGGTTTGAGATCTGGTTTGGCTCTGAAGCGCGGCTTCGTCGAAGGGTTGCCCTAGAGGATCTTGCACATCTCGAGGCGTTTGCAGGTCGTCCTGTGATTATTCTGGCGCCGCATTTTCTTGGGCTTGATGCAGGCGGTGTAAGGCTGCAGCTCGATCGGCAGTTTGCGTCGATGTATTCACAGCAGTCCAATCCTGTTCTCGATGACTGGACGCGGCGGGGCCGTAGTCGCTTTAACGCCCCGCTACTGGTGTCGCGCCAGCACGGGATGACGCCTCTGGTGCGGGCGCTCAAGCGCGGGATGCCGCTGTATTTTCTTCCGGATATGGACTTCGGTCCCCGAGATGCCGTCTTTGCCCCCTTCTTTGGAGAGCCTGCCGCGACGGTCACGACAGTGGTACGTCTGGCCAGAAGTCTTGGCGCAGCGGTGGTGCCGCTAGTGACGCGCATGACGGCGAATGGCTATGAGGCCCGGTTCTACCCGGGCTGGCTGCATCCGAATGACGACGCCCAGGAGACGATCACCGACGGTGTGGCGCGCATGAACCAGTTTATTGAAGCCCGGATTTTGGAGATGCCAGAGCAGTACCTGTGGACGCATCGTCGATTTAAGACGCGCCCTCCCGGAGAAGCGTCGGTCTATGGATAATCCAAGGTCATGAGACTCGCTTTCACCAAGATGCATGGCGCTGGCAACGACTTTGTCGTCATCGATGCCACACGCGAACCGATTCATCTCACCGTAGACCAATGGCGGCTTCTTGCGGATCGCCATCGTGGTGTTGGTGCAGATCAGATGCTGATTGTGCAGGCGGCTGATGGCCCCGATGTGGATTTTGTCTACCGAATCTTTAATGCAGACGGCCAAGAGGTTGAGCAGTGTGGCAATGGTGCCCGTTGCTTTGCTCGCTTTGTCCGTGATCGTGGGCTTTCTCATGCGGCGACGATTCGTGTGCGGACCAAGTCCGGTGTGATTACGCCAACGATTCAGGACGATGGCCTTGTCACGGTAGATATGGGACGACCAGAGTGGTCAAACGCCGCAGTTGGATTCGATGCACAGGGCCTGCCCCATCGTCGCGAGGCACGGGCAGACCAATGGCAGATGATGCCGCCTGATCAGCCGCCTTGTTGGATTGCTGTGGTCTCGATGGGCAACCCCCATGCGGTGCAATGGGTGGACCAGGTGGCGGCGCATCCTGTTGTCTCGGTGGGGGCATGGCTTGAGTCTCATCCACGATTTGCCCATCGGGTGAACGCTGGGTTTGCACAGCAGATCGCCGCAGATGAGATATCGCTTCGCGTCTATGAACGTGGTGCGGGAGAGACTCTCGCCTGCGGCACTGGCGCCTGTGCAGCCGTGGTGAGCGGCATCTTATCGGGACGGCTTCCTGCAGGCCGACCCATCCAAGTTCAGACCCGCGGTGGATGTCTGAAAATTCAGTGGTCAGGTCAGCCAGAGGGGCATGTCATGATGACGGGACCCGCAGAAACTGTCTTCGAAGGAGTGATTGAGCTGTGAGCCAGAAAGAACCCACGTTAGGCCTATCGAGTGCGACAGTCACGGCAGAGCAAGTTGCCAGCTATCTCAAGTCGCATCCAGATTTTTTTAATGAAGCAGCCCATCTTCTCTCGGAGATCAATGTGCCGCATCCGCAATCGGGGCAGGCGATCTCGCTTGTCGAACGTCAGGCTGGCGTGCTGCGTGATCGGATTAAGACGATGGAGCTTAAGCTCGCAGAGCTATTGCGTCACGGCCAGGAGAACGATGCGATCTCGTCGTCAATGCAGCGATGGATTCGAGGCCTGTTTCTGCATGCAAATCCTGCAACGATGCCAGAGTTTCTAGCCGACTCCCTGTCACAGGTCTTCAATGTGCCGCAGACAGCGCTCGTCATCTGGCGGCCCCGCGCAGAGTACGCCCAGGCCAGCTGGGTTGTTGCTGAGTCGACGGACTATGTCGAGAGCATTCATGGCATGCGCACACCCGTATGTGGGCCCGCTGCGCTATCTCCTGTTGCGCGACTTTTGCCCGAGGCGGGCCGCGACTGTGGGTCGATGGCGGTGCTTCCGCTTCGTGTTGGTGTAGCACCCGAAGCCTTTGGCGTGTTGGTGCTGGGCTCTCCAGATGCACGACGATTTGCGCCTGATCTGGGCGTGGCGTTCCTTGAGCGAATCGCAGAGATCGCCAGTGCCGCGTTGTCCGTGGTGGCAAGGACGGGGGCTGAGGTCGCGTGACAGACGGTCTTGCCGAGCAGAAATCTCTGCAGGCATTGATCGATGCGTTTCTTAGAGAGCTTGCGCACGAGCGTCGTTATTCGCGCCTGACCATTACTGCTTACGCAAGAGAGCTTCGCCACCTGGCTGAGACGGCGTCCTCTCGTGCAATCGCATCAGTAACCGCTACCGAAGTTCGTGCGGCTGTCGCACGATGGCGCTCGGCAGGTCTTTCGGCTAAAAGTATTGCGCGACGTCTTTCTGCCTGGCGGTCATTTTTTGACTGGGCTGCATCACGCGTTGCGCTCACCGCAAATCCGGTCGCCAGCGTCCGTGCGCCAAAGCCGCCCAAGCGACTACCGAAAGCCCTGTCAACCGATTGGGCCGTACAGTTTGTGAGTGCTGAGCCGAGCCCGCAGGCATCCGAGCGGCCCGATGACACCGATTTTCTGATGCTGCGGGATCGCGCCATGGTGGAGCTGATGTACTCCTGCGGGCTTCGACTGGCCGAGCTTATCGGTCTGAACTGCCAGCCGCCATCGGGCCAGACCGGTGAACAGCACGGCTGGATTGACCGGGATGCAGCAGAGGTGTTTGTCGTTGGAAAAGGAGGAAAATCCCGTCGGGTGCCAATTGGCCGCCCAGCACTGGCAGCGCTGGAAAACTGGCTGACTGTGCGGCAGTCGCATGCGAGCCAGGATCTCGCATTATTTGTGAATGCGCAGGGTCAGCGGCTATCAGCACGAACAGTGCAGCGGCGATTTGCGCAGCGCGCACGCGATGCTGGGATGCCAACGCAGGTACACCCCCATATGCTGCGACACTCGTTTGCGAGCCATTTGTTACAGTCGAGTGGAGATCTGCGAGCGGTTCAGGAACTGCTTGGTCATGCACAGATCGCCACGACCCAGGTCTATACCCATTTAGACTTTCAGCATCTGGCGCAGGTTTATGATGCAGCCCACCCAAGGGCAAAGAAGCGGCCTAAAAGTAACTAAATATTTCGGAGTCTTATTGTCATGTCAGCCCCTACCAGCGCTGCACCGGCTATGGTGCCGGTCACTATCCTTACAGGTTTTCTTGGCGCAGGAAAAACCACGCTGCTCAAGCGAATCCTGAGCGAGCCGCATGGCGCACGAATTGCGGTGATCGAGAATGAGTTTGGCGAAGAGAGCATCGACAATGAACTGCTCTTTGAAGACACGCAAGAGCGGATCATTGAGATGAACAACGGATGTATCTGTTGCACCGTTCGCGGTGATCTGATTGAGATGCTAGGCCGTCTCTGGCGCCAGAAGGCGCAAGGGTCTCTACAGTTTGATCGCGTCATTATCGAAACCACTGGCCTTGCGGAGCCCGGCCCCGTTGCCCAGACCTTCTTCGTGGATGATGAGATTGCGGAACGATTTCTGCTCGATGCGGTGGTGACTGTGGTGGATGCCGTTCATGGTCCCGATCAGTTATCCGCGCATCCCGAGGCGCAGGCGCAGGTGGGATTTGCGGATCGGATTCTGATCTCGAAGTCCGACCTTGTGTCGGCAGAGGCCCTTGATGCGCTTCGCAGTCGCTTGGCGCGGATGAATGCACGGGCGACGATTGACGCGGTGAATTTTGGTCAGACCCCAATTGAAAAGATCCTCGATATTCGTGGATTTAATCTCAATGCGGCGTTAGAAATTGACCCTACATTTCTGGAGTCAGACAGTCATAGCCACATCGACGATGTCCAGTCATTTGTCTTCAAATCAAAACGGCCGTTTGATTCCGATCGATTCGAGGGCTTCATGAGCGCGGTGTCACAGGCCTACGGCCCTCAGCTCCTGCGTTACAAGGGCGTGCTCTACATCAAAGGCAGCGATCATCAGATGGTGTTTCAGGGCGTGCATATGCTCATGGGCGGCGATGTCGGCCGGCCGTGGGCGGCGGGGGAAGAGCGCCAGTCCAAGCTGGTCTTTATTGGGCGAAACCTGCCGCGCGATACAATAGTCAAGGGATTAGAGCAATGCCTTATCTGAAATCTGAATTGAGAGTTGTCGAATGTCACGCGTAAGTTCCAAACCAATTGCAACTGAGAAAGAACTCTTGGCTCAACCGGCCGACGAGTACATGAGTCCAGCGCAGTTAGATTTCTTTAAGCGCATTCTCCTGACCCTTGAGTCTGAACTCAGAGCGAATGCCGGAGAGACCACAGAACACCTGCGTGAGACCGTGCTCGTTCCGGATCCGGCAGATCGCGCAACGATTGAAGAAGAGCACGCGCTTGAACTGCGGACTCGTGATCGCGAGCGTAAGCTGATCAAAAAAGTGCAGCAGGCGCTGGCTCGTATCGAGTCGGGCGAATACGGCTACTGCGAAGAAACCGGGGAGCCCATTGGCTTGAAGCGTCTCTTGGCGCGCCCCACAGCCACGCTCTCACTCGAGGCACAGCAGCGTCGAGAACTCCGTCAACGCCAGTTCGGCGATTGATGCGACTTTCCCTGGGTTTACGAGCCCGGGGATTCTTCGATCGAAAGCGCTGCGACCGACGCGGCACTCATTAAGACCAGCACGCACAAACAGTAGACCATCTCGCTCATCATCCAACGAACGGTGATCGGTGCGGCCCAGGTCCGTGGCGCCAGCAGTCGCGCAGCCCAGAGGCTTGCTGCGGCAGCTACCCAGAGGCCCCAGATCGGTTCGGGCCATAACGCAAACAACAACAGCGGCGTCGCGCCGACAATCAGCCCCACGCGTCGTGATGGTGCAGAGGCGGGACGACAGTCTAAAAAGGGATCTTGTCGCGCAATGAGTGCGGCGCTTCGCGACCAGGCCGTGCTACAGATCAGAATGACGCCCATCCACTCCGGATCAATTTCGGACAGTAGTTCTACTTTCACGACCAGCATGAGCCCGAGAGACAACGCTGAGAGTGGGCTCAGCGGGGGTTCGCCAGTGGCAAGAAGGCGTCTTGACTGCGCGGCCATGAGATCCATCACCAGGGGGATGGCCAAGGCAGCGATCAGCGCGAGCCGTGCTGACAACAGCAGACTGGTCAGGATAAAGACGATCGCACTGATGATCCCGATCAGGAGGCCCGCGAGGCTCCCGCCGATGATGCGATGTTCGGCAGTGAGTGATAAGGCCCTGCGGCCGAGTCGACTGGCCCATGGGCTAAAGAGGAGGGATGCGGAAAAAACGGGCTTCACAATCACAGGTTCAGGCGTAATGAGAGCAGTCAGGGCAGGACCATCCGGTCTTACAATTCAGCGAAGGATTAGACCATTATTTCGAACCCACAGGCGACCATGAGCGATTCCCCAGAGAAAAAAACCGATCGACCCGATGCATCGATAAAGGCAGCTGTCCTCGCGGAGGCCCTGCCCTACATCAAACGTTTCCACGGCAAGATGGTCGTCATCAAGTACGGCGGTAACGCGATGACGGAAGAACACCTGAAACAGTCTTTCGCTCGGGACATTATTCTTCTGCGACTCGTCGGCATTCTTCCGGTGGTGGTACATGGTGGGGGCCCTCAGATTGAGTCCTTGCTGGCTCGTGTAGGCAAGAAAGGCGAGTTCATTCAAGGCATGCGGGTGACCGATACCGAGACTATGGACCTGGTGGAGATGGTGTTAGCCGGGCAGGTCAACAAAGAAATTGTTGAGCTGATCAATCACGCGGGCGGCAAGGCTGTTGGACTCACCGGTCAAGACGGAGGCCTGATTCGTGCCCGGAAAATGTTGGTCAAGGCGGACGACACGTCGACAGAAGCCTTTGATCTTGGCCATGTTGGCGAGATTGAATCCGTGGACCCGGCGATTATTCATTCGTTATTAGCCAGCGGGTTTGTACCCGTTATTGCCCCGATCGGCTCGGGCCGTGAGGGCGAAACCTACAACATCAATGCAGATCTTGTTGCCGGCAAGATTGCCGAGATCCTGAAGGCTGAAAAACTTATCCTGATGACCAACACACCAGGCGTTCTCGATAAAAAAGGCAATCTCATTACCGGACTTAGTGCGAAAGAAATTGATGCACTGTTTGCAGATGGCACGATCTCGGGGGGCATGTTGCCCAAGATCTCTTCTGCGTTAGATGCGGCCAAAAGTGGTGTTGCCTCGGTGCACATTGTGGATGGCCGGGTACCGCACTGTCTGTTGCTCGAGATTATGACCAGTGAGGGTGTCGGCACGATGATCCGCTCCCACTAGTGGGTATGCGGTCACCCCTGTGGCTGATCGATCTCGATAACACCTTATACGACGCCTCTTGGCGGGTGATGGGGGAGATCAATCGGCGAATGACGCGTTATGTCGAACAGGCACTATCGCTCTCGTACGAAGAGGCCAGTGCCCTGCGGGAGAGGTACTGGCATCGCTATGGCGCAACCTTGTTAGGCCTAGTCGCCCATCACAAGATTGATCCGAAAGATTTTCTTGAGAAGACCCATCCGACAAAAAGCCTGCCAACGCTGGTCCAGCGGATTTCGGGCGAACGGTTTCGGCTGCGTCAGCTCGTGGGAAGACGCTGGCTGCTCACCAATGCACCAAAGGCGTATGCCCAACATCTCTTAGACATGTTTGGACTCTCGCGTCTATTTGATCGTGTGATTTCGATTGAAGACATGGTGGTCGCTGGGCGATTTCGGCCCAAGCCCTCTAAGGTGTTGATGCGGCAACTCCTGCGTCAGACGCATCGCCCTGCCTCGCGGGTGGTTCTGGTGGACGATCACAGCGAGAACCTTCGGGCCGCCCATCAGCTGGGTCTTCGAACCGCTCGCGTCTGGGCCTCTGGCACTGCGCTGCGTCAAGCCCGCCATTCGGGTCGCCCCCTATCCGTCCGTCGCCCAGGGTATGTCCGGCTTCAAGTACACTCTCTTGGGTTATTGGTACGGCACCAGCATCTGCTGGTGAAGAGATCGCACGACGGGTATGCAGCCGACATCACAACAGACAGAGCAGCCAAACGGCCCTTCGGGTCGTAAGCGTCCAAAGCCAGGCGAGCGGCGGCTGCAGATTCTGCAGACGATTGCGGCCATGCTGCAAGATGGTGCTGCAGAAAAAGTAACGACTGCGGCGCTAGCAGGCAGACTGTCGCTGTCCGAGGCCGCGCTCTACCGACACTTTGCGAGCAAGGCCCAGATGTTCGAAGGGCTCTTAGACTTTGTAGAAGAGACCATTTTCTCTTTGATTAACCAGATTGAAGCGCGCGAGACGACTGCCGTTGTGAAGGCGCGAGAGATTGTGGTGATGCTCTTGGGCTTTGCAGAGAAGAACCCTGGAATGACACGTGTCCTGATCGGAGATGCCATCGTCAATGAGGATGCGCGCTTACAGCAGCGGGTCAATCAGCTGATTGACCGTGTCGAGGCGTCGCTGCGCCAGTGCGTTCGACTGCATCTTGCGGAGTCGCAGGCAGCGTCGTCTGTGGACCCTGCCGTGCAGTCTGGGCTGGCCATGGCGTTCGTCCAAGGTCGATGGCTGCAGTTTGCAAAATCCGGTTTTCGGAAACGTCCTTCCGAGGGCATGGACCCTGCGGTCCGACTCCTCTTTCCCTAAGAACGTAGCGGCGTCCGGCAGACCGGGCAGTCTGGGTTTCGCGACAACCGAAGCTGCTGCCACTGGCCTCCACGGGCATCAAAAAGTGACAACAACTGAGGGGCGTTCGGCTGCTTGAGAGAGATGATGCGTTTGAGCGCCTCTGCCGCCTGCAGGCAGCCCATCGCGCCAACCATGGCAGAGAGCACCCCATAGGCGCCGCAGGCATGCTCCTCGGGGGCATGCGTTGGATCAAACACGCAGGCATAGCAGGCCTGATCGGGCTCGCGCGGATCGATCGTCATTAACTGGCCAGACCATTCGATCGCCGCGGCAGTCACCAGCGGAACCTTGTGTGCGACACAGACGCGATTGATCATCTGTCGCGTTGCCCATTGATCGGTGCAGTCCAGCACGATCGAACACTGCGGGATCTGTTGGTGAAGCAGCGCCTCATCGGCGACCTCGGCAATAGTCGTGATGTCTGCCGTGGGATGTAGCCTTAGCAGGGCGTTGCGGCCTGCGACAACTTTTTTCTGACCAATGTCGTTGGGACCAAAGAGCACCTGACGTGCAAGATTCGTAGCATCGACGATATCGCCATCAATCCAGGTGAGACGCCCAATGCCTGATGCAACGAGATAGGTCGCTGCCGGGCAGCCAAGGCCGCCGGCGCCAATGATCAGCGCATGGGCGGAACGAACAGCATCGACGCCCTGCGCATCAAAGCCGTCGAGGAGTTCATGACGGCTTTGGCGCAGGCGATCGAGATCAGACATTGTCCGGTCGCGTAGAGGTCGCGACAGGTTTCCCCTTGAGGTGGTTTAACGCCTGTTGAAGCTGGTAGTCCTCTGCGCTTCCAAACTCAATGGGCTTTAACGTCTCGGGAGCCGGCGTTGCTGGTTTTTTCCCGGCGCCACTCTGCTTTGCTTTTTCAGGGATGGGTTTGCCATCGGGGCCTTTGCCCGAGAGATGGCGTGTCAGATCAGCCTCTCGTGGGCGAATGCCGTCAATACCGGCACCGTCTACGCTCTCCTCAACCCAGAGATCTGGGGCAATCCCCTTCGCCTGGATGGAGCGGCCTTTTGGCGTGTAATAACGCGCCGTGGTGAGCTTGATGGCCGTGTTGGTGGTCAGCGGCAGAATCGTCTGCACAGATCCTTTGCCGAAGGTCTGCGTTCCAAGAATCGTGGCCCGCTTGTGATCCTGCAGGGCACCCGCCACGATCTCGGATGCCGAGGCAGATCCACCATTAACCAGCACCACCATGGGAACTGTTTTCGCCTGCGGAGAGAGCTTGCCAAGGGGATCTTCGCGTCCAAGGCGGGCATAGTCGCCAAGGGTGGCGAAGTACTTGCGCTTCGCGTCTTCCTGACGGCCATCGGTGGAGACCACCAGGGTCTTGTCTTCTAAGAAGGCTGCAGACACACCGATCGCCCCGGTGAGCAGTCCACCTGGATCATTGCGAAGATCCAGCACCAACGATGTCAGGGGGGCTTTCTCAACCAGCTGATTGAAATGTTTCACCAGGTTCTCAACGGTGTGCTCTTGAAACTGTGTGATGCGGATGTAGCCAACACCGGGCTCTAGCATCTTGGATCGGACACTCTGAATCTGGATGACGTCCCGCATCAGATTAAAGACAAGCGGTTTGGTCTCGCCTTTGCGACTGATCGTGATCGTAATGTTGGTCTTTGGTTTGCCGCGCATGAGCTTCACAGCGTCATTAATCGCTAGACCCTTGGTCGACTTATCGTCGATCTTGATGATCAGGTCACCAGCTTTAATCCCGGCACGCGCTGCAGGCGTTCCTTCAATGGGGGCGACCACGCGCACAAACCCATCCTCAGTGCCGACTTCTAGACCAAGCCCGCCAAATTCTCCCTGGGTTCCCACCTGGAGTTCTTTAAAGGCATCTGCATCGAGATAAGACGAGTGCGGATCGAGCCCTGTGAGCATGCCGCTGATGGCTTCAGTGATCAGCTTTTTATCTTCAACCGGCTCTACATAGTTGGCTTTGATTGCGCCGTAGACATCGGCGAACTGCCGAAGCTCCTCGATCGGGAGGGACAGTCGGCTATCGCGCTGGGCAACTGCTGAGACGCCCATGCTGACCAGCACACCGCTGACCAATCCGACAGCGATCCAACCAGTGATCTGTAACTTTTTAGACATGGCACTCACTCGCAGAGGTTGCGACAACAAAAATAATGGCTTTCTTAGGCAGCCGATCTGCCGGAAAGTTTAGGCGGTTTTGGCTTTTCCTTGGTTAGCCACGGCATCCAGCGCTGCCTTGATCACGGCGGGATCGGCAAGATACTGCCGGTCCACGCAACGCAGATTTTCATCCAGGGTAATCGCTAAGGGCTGCGCCGTGGGAATGTTCAGCGCCAGGATATCGGCCGCGGACATGTCTTCCAAGTACTTAATCAGGGCGCGAATCGAATTGCCATGGGCCGAGATCAGGACGCGCTGTCCCGATTTCACGGCAGGCGCGATCTTGGATTCCCAGACGGGAATCACCCGCTCAATCGTATCTTTGAGGCATTCTGTTGCGGGCAAAAGTGATGGATCAATTCCCGCATACCGGGGGTCTTTCGCGGGCCAGTGTTCATGGGCGGGCGTCATGGCATCGGGGCGGACATCGTAGGCACGCCGCCAGGTCAGTACCTGGGCTTCGCCATATTTGGCTGCTGTCTCGGCTTTATTGAGCCCAGAAAGCGCCCCATAGTGACGCTCGTTGAGACGCCATTCCTTGGAGACGGGCAGCCACATCTGGTCTAGTGAATCCAGCGTGATCCAGAGGGTGCGAATCGCGCGCTTTAGGACCGAGGTAAACGCCTGATCGAACTGATAGCCCTTCGCCCGAAGTAGCGCGCCAGCGGCTTTCGCCTCTTCGATCCCCCGGGGGGTAAGATCCACATCCACCCAGCCAGTGAATCGGTTTTCAAGGTTCCACTGGCTTTCGCCGTGGCGTAAGACGACAAGAGTGAAGGTTTTGCTCATAGTCGCCATTCTATAATTTCGGCCAAGGCGATTGCGGGCCCCTCCATCAACGAATTGAGGTCGATGTGGCATTTATTACCGAAAATATTATTCTGATCATCGCTGCGTTTCTCAGCGGGGCGCTGCTGGTCTGGCCTGTTGTGACACGCGGGACCAGCGCCCGGGTGATCAACACGTTGGGTGCGACCCAGCTGCTCAATTCCGAAGACGCCATCCTGATTGACCTGCGCGAAACCCGCGAGCTCGCCCGCGGTATGGCACCGCAGGCCTTGCACATCCCGCTAAGCACCCTGCCCAGTCAGATGGAAGACATCAAGGCTAAGGCCAACAAGGGCAAGACCCAGCTTCCGGTGATTCTGATGTGTCAGAGTGGCTGGCGCGGGAATAAGGCAGGCCGAATGCTCAAAAAAGCGGGCATCGAAGCCGTATTCAACCTCGAGGGGGGATTCGATGCCTGGCAGCAGGCCGGTCTGCCTGTGAAGAAATCTGGAAAGGCCTAGACCATGGCAAAGGTTGTGATGTACAGCACCGCAGTCTGCCCTTACTGCCAGCGCGCAGAGATGCTGCTCAAGCAGCGTGGAGTGACCGAGATTGAAAAGATTCGGATCGACCTTGATCCCGCGCAGCGCGATGACATGATTGCCAAGACCGGTCGCCGCACCGTGCCTCAGATTTTTATTGGCGAGCGTCACGTGGGTGGATTTGATGACCTCTCCGCATTAGACCGCGACGGCGGACTAGTGCCCCTTCTGGCGGGCTGACCCTCGCTGTTTCTTGCACCAGGCGACGTCGGTTGCCCCTACACATTGTGAAAGTGTTTTATGACTGAACAGACCAACTCCGCGAATGCGCCAACGCCTCAGTTCAATCTGCAGCGCGTCTACCTGAAAGATCTCTCGCTCGAGATCCCGGATGCCCCCGGCGTATTTCTGGATAACGCAGAGCCTCGTCTTGAGTTTCAGATCGATACCCAGGAAAAAGAGCTCGGCCCGAATGTGCATGAGGTATCAGTGCGTTGCACGGTGACCTGCAGACTCGGTGAGAAAGTTGGTTTTTTAGTCGAAGCGAGCCAGGCAGGCATTTTTGAGATTGTCGGTATTCCTCAGGAACAGATGGCCCTGCTCATGGGCATTTCCTGTCCCAGCATCGTCTATCCCTATCTGCGCGCCAACATTGCCGACGTGATCTCGCGTGCGAGCTTCCCGCCTGTGCATCTGGCCGAACTCAACTGGGAGGCCTTCTATCAGCAGCGTCTTGCAGCGCGGGCCAGTGCCGCAGCCAATGGCGATGCAAAACCCAGCGGTCTGATCGTTCCACCTCAGTAAATGTCGGGTCACGCCGTGTCGATTCCTGTTCTTGTTGTTGGAGCAGGTGCTTGGGGCACGGCGATTGCGGCGCATCTTGCAGCCCGCGCACCCGAAGGCATCGTGCAGCTCTGGGGGCGAAGCGCGCGCGACATCGCAGAGATGGCCGCCACCCGAGAAAACAAGCGATACCTTCCCGGAATCTCGCTCCCGACGTCGCTTGGTTTTGAATCGGACCTGGATCGCGCCTGCATGCGTTGGCGCGATCAATCTCTTGCACATGCAAGCGCGGAACCGACCGCTGCTGCGCATGGCCTGATCATTCTTGCCACACCAATGTCCGGCCTTGAAGAGGCAGCTGCCGCAATTGCTGCCCGCTGTGGCGCTGCCCAACCGGGTGAAGGACTGCTCTGGCTTGCAAAAGGGCTTCGTGTCTCAGGAGATCCGACTGTGCCTGTGTTGGAATGGCCGCATCAGATTGTTGGCAGGCACTGCGTTAGCTGGCCGCAGGGCGCGCTCTCGGGTCCGAGTTTTGCGCAGGAGGTTGCCCAAAACCGCCCCGTCGCGCTGACGCTGGCCAGTCAGGATCTCCAGTGGGCGCGCGCCGTGGCCCAGGCCTGTCATGGTGGTGGCATGCGCATTTATGCGGGGTCTGATCTGCTGGGAGTCGAACTTGGCGGAGCGATGAAGAATGTTCTGGCGATTGCGGCGGGGGTCTGTGATGGGCTCGACCTTGGCGGCAATGCACGTGCAGCGTTACTCACCCGAGGCCTCGCGGAAATGTCGCGACTTGGAGTGGCGATCGGAGCACAGCCGCAGAGTTTTATGGGGCTTGCGACGTTAGGAGATCTCATCTTGACGGCAACGGGAGATCTATCGCGCAATCGACGGGTGGGACTTGCGCTGGCAAGAGGAGAGTCGCTCTCCGCCATCGTGAGCGCCCTCGGCCATGTTGCCGAAGGCGTGACCACGGCGCCCGCACTCTTGGCGCTTGCGAAACGATCTAGCGTCGAAGTCCCTATTACTGAGTCCGTGTGTCGTCTGTTGTTGGGAGAGATATCTCCCGCACAGGCCATTACGCAGTTGATGTCAAGAGAACCAAAGGATGAGATCAGTGGCTAAATCAGTGAAGTCGATTACCGTGTTCTGTGGGTCTCGTAGTGGGCGCGATCCCAAATGGATCGAAGTCGCTGCGGCCTGTGGCCGAGAGATGGTCAAGCGCGATCTCGCGCTGGTGTTTGGTGGGGGCAGAAATGGACTGATGGGCGCAGTGGCTCGTGCTGTGATTGAGGCCAAGGGGAAATCGACGGGGGTGATTCCCGAGAGCCTTTTGGCGATTGAGCCTGCGATGGAGGAACTCACTGAATTATTCGTCGTGGACTCGATGCACACACGGAAAGCACTTATGTCAGAGCGTGCGGACGCCTTCCTGGTGCTGCCCGGCGGGATTGGTACTTTTGAAGAGTTCTTTGAAACCTGGACCTGGCATCAGATCGGGTTGCACAGTAAACCGATTGTGTTATTCAACCTTGATAACTACTACACCCCGTTGCTGCAGTTTCTGCGCCAGGCGATGGACTGTGGATTTCTCAATCCGCGACATCATGACCACCTTCGTGTGGCCACGACAGTGGAGCAGGCGTTTGACCTGCTGACAACCCCTTACGAGATTCCGCCTTCGCCAGGAAAACCAGCGCCGCAGTAACCAAGTTGTCGCCAGGCCTCATAGACAACGATCGCCACTGCGTTTGACAGGTTTAGGCTGCGATTATCAGGGCGCATGGGAATGCGCAGTCGTTGGGCTGGCGCAAACGATTCGAGACGCGCTCCTAAGCCCTTGGTCTCCGACCCAAAGACTAGCCAGTCCCTTTCTGTAAAGGCAACTTCCGATAGGCCGCGTTGGCCTTTTGTCGTGATCGCAAACATGCGACTGGGATCGGGCTGCGCTGTTGCGATGAAGTGTTCCCAGTTGGAGTGGCAGGTGAAGGACGCGAGCTCGTGATAGTCAAGTCCCGCACGGCGCATCTTCGCGTGGTCGATCGGAAAACCGAGAGGCTCAATCAGATGCAGGCGTGCACCCGTATTCGCACAGAGTCGAATGACATTTCCAGTGTTGGGAGGAATTTCGGGTTCTACAAGGACAACGTTCATCATGGCTAGGAAGTCGTAACGGAACGAGAGGGGCGGTGAACGCGGGCGATAACTGCTGCTGCAATCACCAAGCCACCGCGCGCATGAATGACACGCGCAGCCTCTCGAATAGTGGATCCAGTGGTCATGATGTCATCAATTAACAGACAACGCCGCCCTGCGACCTTTTCAGACGCCCAAAAGCTTCCGTAAAGATTTGCGAGTCGTTCCTCGCGCGCGAGTCCTGCCTGGCGAGCGGTGCGTTTTGTTTTTCTCAGCCAACGCGGCGTCATCTGCAGCCCCCATGCCCTGGCAGCGTGTCGGGCGATCAAGACCGACTGGTTATACCCGCGATCTGCTAGCCGTTGGTCAGACAAAGGAATCGGTAACGCGACAGGGGGGTCACCGAGCCACGGCCGCGGCAGATTGCCAAGGCACTGACCAAGCCATCGTGCATGACCCCAGTCGCCAAGATATTTGGATCGGATTACAGCATCACTCAGTAGGCCACCATAAGACTCGCGAAACAAAACGGGGATGCGGTAATGGTCGATAGCAAGGCTTGTGACCCCCCAAGATGTCTGTCGAAGAACTGTCGTGCAGCCTGCGCAGATGGCCTCACCGCGGGCAGATTGATTGCACAACAGACAGGGGGACCCCAGCATGATGCGCAGAGGTCGCCAGAAGAGTTGATCCAAAGGGAGCCGCATCGGCCCACTATACTCAGCGCATGTCGACTGATCCGCTCGTCCGTTCGATTGATCCCAATGCCGTTCGGCACCAGCTAAAAAGGCGCGGCCCTGCAGCTGTCGCGGCACATCCGTTGTGGCAAGAAGCCGCTGTGCGATTAGAAGATCGACTCTCCTACATTCGTGCGCCAGAGGGTGTGCGGCTGGACTACGGAATCGCGCAGTTTGGTCAACCGATTACCGCCGCGCCCGGGTCTTTGGGGATGGTGGTCTCAGTGGGTCTCTTGGCCTACCTATCGGATCAGCGGTCCACGTTGGCTTACTGGGCGAAGACACTCGCGCCCGGCGGGCTCTTGATGTTCTGCACCCTTGGTCCGGATAGCTTTCGCTCGCTGGCGGTCGCGCTAGAGGATCACGACCAGAGTCGCCACGCGGCCGGTTACCCCGATATGCATGACATCGGAGATGCGCTGGTGAGTTTTCGAATGGCGAACCCTGTGATGGATGTTGAGTGGCTCAAGCTCACCTATGCCGATCCCGAATCGGCGCTACGGGATCTAAGGCTTATCGGGGGAAACCCTATGTTTGGTAGGGGTAAAGGACTTCGTGGAAGGACCTGGCGTGATCGAGTGCTCTTGGCACTGGCGAGTCTCGAAAGAAATGGTCGTATTGAGATTCCCATTGAACTCGTCTTTGGTCATGCCTGGGCGGCCTCCGCGACAAGACCGTCCAAAGACCAGGCCCAGCCCATTCAGTGGTTCGGGAAAACACCAAAAGATTCGGGAAGCAACATATAATCCGCCCGACTCGGTCGTAAGCCTGACGACGTTAGGGGGAGAGCGTGGAGACGGAATCGAGATCATGGGTGCTCAAGCGTAACTGCGTCATGACACCTCACCAGCTGCTGGGTGCCTTTGGGGTGCTCGCTGCTGGATCGGTTGCCGTCTCTGTGGCGTGGGCACTATCCGGTGCCTGGCTGGTGATCCCCTTCATGTTGATTGAGCTGACGGCGCTTGCCGTGGCTTTTCTCGTTTATTCACGCCATGTGAATGATGGAGAAAAAATCACGTTGGATGAGACGAAGGTTCGTGTGGATGTCACGCAAGGTGCGAAGACAGAAACGCGAGAGCTTCCTCGGCAGTGGCTTCGCTGTGGCCTAGAAGAGGGCCAGTGCGGGCTCGTGCGACTAAGAAGTCAGCAGTCAGAACTCTTAGTTGGGCGGTTTGCAAGTCCAGTTGGTCGCGAGCGGTTTTATCGAGAGTTTCGGTCGGCGCTTGGCCTGGGCTAAGCGCCAGAGAAGGTGAGCCTCTTTGAAGAGAGGCAGAGTGGTTGAGTCGTGACAATCTAGAAAACAACATTGAAGACGGGGAGATCTATTCAATGGACGGTCGGTATAACCTTCAGACACCTGCCAGCATGATGGCAACGGATCTGTACAACCTGCACACATTCCTGTTTGTGCTCTGCCTCGTCATATTCGTGGCGGTCTTTGGCGTGATGTTCTATTCGATCTATGCCCATCGCAAATCAAAAGGCCACAAAGCTGCAACCTTCCATGAGAGCACGGCGGTCGAAGTCGCCTGGACGGTCATTCCTTTCCTGATCGTTGTGGTGATTGGTGTCTATGCAACGCCGATCGTGATTGCGCAGAAAGACACGGCCAACGCGGATATCACCATCAAAGCAACCGGTTACCAGTGGAAGTGGGGCTATGACTATCTGAAGGGCGAAGGCGAAGGCATCTCCTTCATGTCGACGCTGTCTACGCCGCAAGACCAGATTCGTGGCATCGCTCCCAAAGGGGAGCACTATCTCTCCGAAGTAGACAACCCTGTGGTCGTGCCGGTGGGCAAAAAGATTCGTGTGGTCACCACGGCCAATGACGTGATCCACGCCTGGATGGTGCCGGCCTTCGGTGTCAAGCAGGATGCGATCCCTGGCTTCGTGCGCGACACCTGGTTTAAGGCAGAAAAAGAAGGGACTTATCGTGGCCACTGCGCAGAGCTCTGCGGTAAAGACCATGCCTTTATGCCGATCGTGGTGAATGTGGTGTCCGCCGAGGACTACAGCAAATGGGTTGCCTCTCAGCCCAAGGCTGCGGCAGTAAAGACCGCCGCTGTAACCACGACCAAACAATAACCTGCAAACACAGCCCCGAAGGAGAACACAATGAGTGCTGTACTAGGCCCCCAACACGGAATCGCTGGTCACGATGATCATGCCCATGATCATCCCCACGGCTGGCGTCGCTGGTTGTTTGCAACCAACCACAAAGACATCGGAACCCTGTATCTCTGGTTTAGCTTTGCCATGCTGTTTGTCGGCGGCTTTCTGGCGCTTGGCATTCGTGCTGAACTGTTCCAGCCCGGCCTGCAGATCCTAAAGCCCGAGCTCTTTAACCAGTTCACCACCATGCACGGCCTGATCATGGTCTTTGCCGCAGAGCTCAGCGCAGTGGCCACGGAACGTGCCAATCTTGTCTGCTTTAAACCAGGTATCGCGGACAAAGCCAGGAATAGCGTCTTGCTTCACGCCAAAGGCGGGCACCATCCATGCGTGAATCACGTCGTTTGCAGTGGTGACCACACGAATCTTTTTGCCAACCGGCACGACCAGGGGGTTGTCGACTTCGGAGAGATAGTGCTGGCCCTTGGGGGCCTGGCCCGTG
>JACCED010526372.1_pt1 | contig 18515 bp, 14 predicted proteins | sample 7455021 | NCBI WGS metagenome assembly JACCED01 (sample SAMN15323456, study PRJNA562643) | freshwater metagenome | isolation source: river surface water | place: USA:Blue River Watershed | collected 2017-08-19 | reverse complement strand
TGATCACTGGCTTGAATTGGTCAAGAAGCAAAAAGGTATGAAGCACATGGAGATTGTCAATTGGCTCAAGTCAGAACATGGCTTGGGGCATGGTCATGCCAATGCCAATGCCATCGTGGCTTATGGCTTGGCTAGTCAATCTGCTTGAATGGCGTGGCGTAGTCGTTCCTAACAGAGGTGGCGTTGAGTCACTAGTGGTGGTGGAGAACTTGAGTTTTTCCTGATTTGTCGTGAATACGACAGAGTGATAAAAATGATTGAGGTGACACTAGGCTTTAATGTAAAAAACTAGTGAAAAGCAACATGTCTTTCAACAACACACTGAGCCTTGAAGTTTGTCATCAGGCCATTGCTCGCACCGCGATATGGGCTGGCAAACAAATTGAAACAGCCGATCTCAATAATCCTTCCTTTGTAGCGCTTGGACTCTACAAAGGGCTGACTTCTTTTCAATGTGCCGGTATGTTTGCCGCCAATGAAAAATTGAGAGGTGCAGTTGGGAGGCTGATTACAAATTCTGGTGATTTTCACTCGCAGCACAAGCTGAGCTTATTCAAAGCAGTGTTGAGCCATACAAGCCAGCGAGGATCGAACCTATATGCAAGCATTTTTGGCGCGCCATTAGACTTAGGCAGAACGTATCGAAATGCATGGTTTTGTGGGGGTGCACATTCAACAGCCGATTTCGATTTGCGAGACAATGGTTTGAATGGATTGATCAATTCAATGCATGCTGATTTGGGAGCCCTTTGCAACAGCATTCAAGTGCCAGAGCCTTTGCGTATTTACGATTTGGGAACCAATGCGTGCGTCGTAAACACATTTTTGAATTGCGGCCATATTCAACTAGCCTTGAAAGTTGGCGAATTTACAAAACAACTGATCATGACGCAAAATGGAAATGCGACTGAAATTGTTTTGGCTACAGATTCGCAAGGAAAACCACTCGACATAAACAGCGTACAAAGCAAAGTTGCCCAAAACTTGTATTTCTTCAGTACGGCAAACACCACTCAAGTTTATTGGTTGTTGGGTATGGCTTTAAAAGCGTTTGCGTCACTTCATAAGGCAACCAATGATGATCAATGGCTAGCGCCTGCCAAGAGAATATTGACATGGCTTGAACGATGCCCAGAGGAATTTGTTGACAGTATTACCAGCGCCAAAATTGGTTGGGGCGCAGCGGAAATGTTTGCTCAGACAAGAGATCCAGTATGGCGCGAACTGGCCATCAAAGTTGCTCAATCAATTGTGAATTCTCAGACCCCGGAAGGTATTTGGATCCGCCCTGATTTTCCCTCCTGGCTTGATCAACCGCTTTTGGTTTCGCTCGACACGGCCATTGAGCGAATGTATTACCTTCATGAAATTCCTCGCGCCTTGGAAACAGGTGGGATGCCGTTAGACAGCTGACTGGAAAAACACGAACGGTGTATTTATCAGGTTTGTGCTTGGCAGTTTTTAAGGCCTAACATCTGGTGATTGAATTAAGTCAATATTTTGTTCAATCGCTGCCTGTTGCTGTGATTCAAATGCTTTAAGAAAACCAGGTCTAATTTTTAATCTTGACCAATAGGCCGCTACGGCCGGCGTCATTTTTGATTCTAGCCCCAGGTGTGTTGCCAGCATCAAGGCGTATCCCACTGAAATATCTGCAATCGTGAACCGATCTGCGCATAAATAGTCATGCGGAACTAGTTGCTGTTCAAGCGACTTGAGCCTAGCCAAAAACCATTTGGTGTAATCGTCTGCTACCGATGGAATTCGACGTTCTGGCGACTCAAAGTATTGATACCGGAGTACCAAGGTCTGTGGGAAAGTTAAGGTGGCTTCCCCAAAGTGCAGGTAATTTAAGTACGCGCCAAAGTCTGCTTCCAAAGGCTGTATTTGCAGCGGAGTGGGACCAAATCGTTCGCATACATATTGGCATATGGCAACCGATTCAGTCATTCGCGTTTCGCCGTCTATGAGCAATGGAACGGTGCCTAAAGGGTTTTGTTCTAGGTAAGTTCTTTGATGCGCTCGCGGTGGAAAAGGAAGTATTTTTAATTCATAGGGAATACCCAGCTCTTCCATGGCCCACAAAGGTCGGAATGAACGTGCACTTAAACAATGAAACAAGGTAATCACTGGCTAGACCTCTTGGGTGGAACAGAAGATGGCATGCTAAAGCTTAGGGTTAACACTTTGTGGCATTTTTGTGGAATGTAAAAATTTTTACAAAGTTTGCAACGCCTCTGTGGAACGATGCATGTCAAGTTTATCGCTCGAATTACACAAGGAGACATTTCAATGAAGTCATCGATTAAGCCAAGTTTGATTGCCCTAGGATTTTCAGCTTTGGCTGTTGGCGCGCAAGCACAACAAGCATCTAGTGTTGAAATTTATGGTCTGATTGGCGCCAGTTACTCTAAGAAAAACAATCAAGGCGCCACAAATGCATCCTTGACAGAGTTGAGCACCAATGCCATGAGTGTTTCGCATTTGGGCTTCAGAGGTAGAGAAGACTTAGGCGGTGGTTTAACGGCTGTGTTCCGTTTGGAAACAACATTAGCGCCAGACAATGGCAGCATTGGCAAACCCATTGCCTTTTTCGACCGTCAATCTTTTGTGGGGATCACAAGCAAGCAGTGGGGTGCCATCACATTGGGTCGTCAATTCCATGCATCCACTGACCGTGCGATTCGCACCATGGATGTCTACAACTTGGCGCCAGCCAATGCCCATCTTGTGCCCGTTGCGCTTTACGGTGTCAATCGTTATGCCAGCAACGACAATCGCGTCAATAATTCTGTGAAGTATCGCTTGGATGCACCTCAAGGCCTGCAATTCGGTGCAAGCTTTGGGATGGGTGAAGTCTCTGGTAGCACCACGAAGGGTGCCAGCAGTTCCTACGACGTGGCTTACGTAGGCTCTAACTACCAAGTGGGTATTGGTTGGGTTGGATTCAATGGCGTCAATGCACAGGGAACCACCACCACATTGCCAAAACATGAGGTGACATCTATTGGCGGCTCCATGAATTTTGGAAGTTTGACGCCTTACTTGTCACACTACAGCTCTAGTTTGGACAGTGCCACAACGGCCGGTTTGAAGGCTCAAACCAACAGCATCAATACCGCTGGTTTGGCTTGGAAGGCTAGCAATCAAATTTTGGTTCGTGGTGCTTACACAACCGACAAGGGCACAGACTTGAACAACGTTGCCGGCCGCAATGGCACAAAGAAGACAACTGTTGTTTCAGCTGAATATGCTTTGTCGAAGCGCACATCCGTCAACATCATTCGCGGCTCTAACTCTTTGAGTGGCGGGTACTTGTTGGAACCTTTGTACACAGCTGCTTTGGGTCGCAATCCTGCTGCAACTTCTGTGCAGTTCTGGGGTGCTGGCGTGAATCATCAGTTCTGATTCAAAGTTTTGCGCACTCATCAAACCCAGCTTCGGCTGGGTTTTTTTTGACGAATCGAAGCACTAGGGATAACGCTATCCGGCGTACATCTGTCGTGGAATTGACAGATTTAAAACGACTCAAGCTTGAGACTCAATTTTTCATACGTAAGAGGTATTGAATGAGTGAAGTAGATTATTCCATTCCTGCAAGCGAGTGTCTCGCTGCACTGGTACGAAACCAAGTTGAATATGTTGTGACGGTGCCAGACTGGGTGCAACTGTCGCTGCACGACGCCATTGTTAAAAATACACACGGTATTCAGTTAATCAATTGCTGCAGCGAAAACCAAACATTGACCGTTGCTGCGGGTTTGACAGTGGGTGGTAAGCGCCCCTTGTTGATGATGCAAAACCAAGGCCTCTACAACTGCATCAATACGCTGCGAGCTGTGTGTCTAGATGCACACATTCCAGCAGTTCTCATGGTGGGGCAGTTTGGGCGTGAATATGCCAATTTGTCAGAAGATCCAAAACAGTCAGGCAGGTCCATGGTTTACATCATGGAGCCCGTCCTAGATGCTTTGGGCATCCAGCACATGCGATTGGATACCGCTTCCGATCTTTCCAAAATAGATGCAGCGTATGCATTGGCACAGGCCAATGGAAGTGCAGTTGTGTTGTTGGTCAGCGGCCCCATGGCTTGGAGTTAATGAAATGATGAACATGATTCAAGCCTGTGGTGTGGTGGCCAAAAACCGCACTGAAGACAATCTACTGGTGGCAACCATGGGCGCGATGTTTATCTTCGATTTCATCGAGGGTGAAAGCGGACAAGCCAAGTATGTGCCTATGCTGGGTGGCAAAGTGGGATTGATTGCTGGTGTGGTGGCGGGCAAATTGGCCGCTAAGTTCACCAAGTCAGCCAACCCAGAGGCCGTTCCAGCCATTGCACCCAGAATTAACTCCGTGCCTTTGATGGGCGGTGCTGCGGGCCTAGGTCTGGGATTGGCCTTAGCCCAACCCACCAAGAAAATTGTGGTGGTGGACGGCGATGCAAGTTTGCTGATGGAGTTGAGTGGACTTGTAACAGTGGCTCAGCAGCAGCCCTCTAATTTTTTGCACATTGTGGTTCGCAACGGGACGCAATTTACAGGTCTTGCCAATGTCCAAAGTCCAGCACCAGAATTTGATTTTGCTGACGCAGCTCGCAATGCGGGGTACGTTCATACTGAAACCATTTCAGACGCGGATGAATGGGCTAAGCGCTATCCTGAACTGCTCAAGATGCATGGCCCTGTATTTGTTCAATTGATTGTGGCGCCCGTGCCAGCACAGGTTAAGCCTGAATTCAAGCAACAAGAGTTGCCTGTCAATCAATACGACCGCATGGGTAAAGAAGCCGTTGCATTGCAGTCTTGGTTACAAGAAAAAGACTTGATCTGAAAATGCTCAACATCAATCAAGATTCATACGATTACATCGTTGTGGGTTCTGGCTCTGCTGGCGCGGCCTTGGCGGCCAGGCTTTCAGAGTCACGTCGTCATCAAGTGCTGTTACTTGAAGCAGGTCCGCCAGATACCAACATGTGGACTCGCATGCCTTTGGGTGTTGGCAAAGTGTTAGAGCAAGGAAAGGTCACTCGCAGTTACTTCACAGAACCCGATCCACAACTCAAAAACAGAAAAATTTACTGGCCACGTGGTTGGGTTGTGGGGGGCTCATCCACTGTCAATGGCATGATTTGGGTGCATGGCACGCCACGTGAATACGACAAATGGGCTGAGGACGGCTGTCCTGGTTGGGCCTATGCCGATTTGCTGCCTTGGTTTAAGAAGATTGAAGCATTTGCTGGCGGCTCAGAGCAAAGCCGTGGTCGATCGGGTCCTATTTCGGTGACTGAATTTAAACCAGTCGATGGCTTGGCAGATGCTTTCTTAGACGCTACCCAGCAAGCGCAAATTGCACCTCGCGTTACAGATTACAACCACCAAGGTCTAGGGGGTAGCTATCTTCAGTTCAACACCCGTAACGGTGTTCGATGCAATACCCGCATGGCCTATTTAGATCCGGCTATTGGGCGGCGCAATTTAACGCTGGTCACTGGCGCCATGGTCAATCGCATTGTGTTGGAAGGCAAACGCGCTACAGGCGTCAAAGTCACTGTGAAGGGTGTAGAGCGCACATTCCACGCGCGCAAAGAAATCATTTTGTGTGGCGGTGCTTACAACTCGCCTCAACTCTTAGAGTTGTCTGGCATTGGACGACGAGATGTTCTTGAGGCCCAAGGCATCCCTGTTTTGCATGAAATGAACATGGTGGGCGAGAACCTGAGTGAGCATGTGTACAGCCCATTGGTTTATGAAGTGAAGCCCGGCTATAGCTGGAACAGTCAACTTCGTAGCCCAGTGGGGATGGCCAAGCTGGGTCTTCGCTGGCTCACCAAACATGACGGTCCTGCAAGTACCAACAGCATTTCGGCTCAGACATTCGCGCCCAGTAGCACTGGCGGTACCAATGCAGAACTGAAGTTGCAAATTCAGCAAATCAGCACGGCCAACAATCGTGGCAAAGGAAAAATGACCATTGATGATTTTGAGGGCGTGACCTTGGCCTCTTTTCAAATATGTCCATTCTCACGGGGTTCGACGCACATCCAGAACCTGGATCCAAAGTCCGACCCTCGCATGGTCTCTAATCATTTTACAGATGATCGAGATTTGGAGGCTTGTTTGAAGGCTCTGAAACTCTCCATCAAAATCACAGAGACAGGCCCCATGGCCGATATTGTCAAACGACGCGTGAGGTTGGATGCGCACCTCAATTCGGATGGCGACTTGGTCGATTACATGCGCGCGACGGGTGCCACCGCATATCACCCGGTGGGTACGTGCCGAATGGGCACAGATGCTGCTCAATCGGTGGTTGACCCTCAACTTCGCGTGCACGGTTTGCAAGGCTTGCGGGTGGCAGATGGCGCCATCATGCCCACCATTGCTTCAACCAACACCAACGCCATTTGCACCGTCATTGGTGAGCGTGCCGCTTCCTTCATTCTCAATGGTCAGTAATTCAAAAAACTTATGACAAATAATCTTTCTCGACGCATTTTTTTGGGCGCGGCTGGTATTTCACTGGGTGGCTTGAATTTATTTCATTCGAAAGCCTTTGCTCAGCAAGAGCCCTTTCCATCAAAACCCATCAAGATCATTGTGCCCTTGCCAGCAGGTGGCGCAGCAGATGCCTCTGTGCGAATGTTTGCTGAGCAATTTGCTATTCACGCAAAACAACCCGTTGTGATTGACAACAAGCCTGGTGGCATTTTTCAAATTGCAATGCAAACCATTGCGCAAGCGCCAAGTGATGGCTACAGCTTGATCCACTTGAACACGGGCATGGTGAGTGCGCAAGTTGTTAACAATAAATTCGACATTTTGAAACAACTGGTACCCGTGTCCTTCATGGGAACAACCGATGGTATTTTGGTGGCCAATCCCAATGCGCCCTTCAAAACAAGCAAAGAACTCATCGAATGGGCTAAAGCCAATCCAGGCAAACTCAATTATGGATCTGCAGGTCCAGGATCGATTGAGCATTTGGCAACAGCCTATTTCCTCAGAAAATATGGGATCACAGGCACGCATGTGCCATTCAAAGGCGGCCCCGATGCCATGACAGCACTGGCGCAGGGTGAAATCCATATTTTTGCAACCGTTGTTCCTTTGGTTCTGCAGTTCATGCAAAAAGGTTTAGTGCGTCCATTGGCATTGTTGGTTGAGCAACGCTCCAAGTTGCTGCCCGACCTCACCACCGCAAAAGAGCAGGGCGTAGATTTTCCAACGGTGCAGTTTTGGGGCGGATTAGCAGCCCCCATCGAGACGCCCAAGCCCATTGTTGAAGCACTTCAAAACTTCACAGCGCTTAGCTTGGCAACCCCTGCGCTGCAAACTCGATTTGCAGGTTTGGGGATGACGGCAGCATTTTCTAAAACAGACCAATTTGCAAAAGTGATACGTGAAGATGCCGCATGGATGAGCGTTGCTGCGCAAGGTCTTGAGTTGAACAAAGGTTAATGATGCTCGATACACTCATCAAAAATGGCACCGTCATTGACGGTACAAACAACGAACCCTTTAAGGCCGACATCGGAATTAAGAATGGCGTGATTGTGGAGGTGGGTTCAATTGATGCGCCTGCTAAGAAAGTCATTAACGCTAAGGGCTTGCATGTCTTGCCTGGTTTTGTAGACATTCACACCCACTACGACGGCCAAGCCTCTTGGGACGAGTCATTTACGCCCAGTATTTATCACGGTGTAACCACTTTGGTCATGGGCAACTGTGGTGTAGGCTTTGCCCCAATCAGACCGGGCGAACAAGCCCGTCTCATCGATTTAATGGAAGGCGTCGAAGAAATTCCAGAGTCTGTCTTGTCAGACGGCATTCGGTGGGATTGGGAAACATTCACTGAGTATTGCGAGGCCTTAGACAAGATGCCTCACAGCCTAGACTTTATGACCTTGGTGCCGCACGATTGCTTGCGCCTTTACGTGATGGGCGACAGAGCTGAAAAAGGTGAGTCTGCCACTGACCAAGATTTGATTGAAATGTCAGCACTCTTGCGACAAGCCTTGGAGGACGGTGCGGCCGGATTCGCCATGGGTAGCACTGAGACTCACAGAACCAGCCAAGGTCATATGACGCCATCTTTTGAGGTGTCTTCCAAAGAATTGAACACACTGGCATCTACTTTGAAAGACATGCCTTATCGGGTTCTGCAGACCATCTCCGATTTTGCAAGCCCACGCGGCGCACCCGAAGAAGAAAAAGCCCGGTTTGACAGTGAGTACGCCAAAATTGAGGCCATTGCAGAAGCTGCAAAACGCCCACTGTCGGTCACTTGGATGGACCGCGTTATTGCACCGCAGCAGCGTCAATGGCTAGGTGATGCGTCACTGGCCAGCGCTGCAAAAGGCATAGATGTTAAATTGCAATGTGCGCCTCGCGGTATTGGTGTGCTCAATGGTCTTGATACCACCATGAACTTGTTGTTGGCGTTCCCAAGCTACCAAGCCATTGCGCACTTGCCAGCCAAAGAACGTGCAGCCAAATTGCGTGAACCCGAGTTGCGCGCCAAAATTTTGTCTGAATCGCCTGTGAAATTGGCGACCGAGAACTCTTCAGTGCCGCCCTTGGCCGATTTTGTAGTTCAGAATTTTGAAAAAATTGCATTCGGCTTGTTCCCCTACAGAGAAGTCAACGGCAGCATCGATTACGAGCCCGATCCCAAATTGTCGATGGGTGTGCAAGCCAAAGAACTGGGTATTTCTGCCCGTGAGGTGATGTACGACTATTTGGCAGAAGGTGATGGCACCAATCTGATCTATTTCCCTATTCACAATTATTTGAAGGGCGACTTAGATGTGGTGCGCGAAATGTTGTTGCATCCCAATGCCCTCTATTTCTTGGGCGACGGCGGCGCACACGTAGGCACCATTTGCGATGCAAGCTCAACCACCACCATGCTGGCGCATTGGGGCTTGCAGCGCACCCGCGGTCCCAAAATACCTTTGCCTTTGTTGGTCAACATGCTGACAAAGCGCAACGCAGACCACATGGGTTTGAAAGATCGTGGCGAAATTTCAGTGGGTAAAAAGGCGGACATCAACATCATCAACTTTGATGAGTTGTCATTGCCCATGCCCGAAATTGTTCGCGACTTGCCCTCCGGTGCTCGTCGCGTGATTCAGAAATCACGAGGCTATGTGACCACATTGGTGTCTGGCGAGGCGGTCATTGAAAACGGCAACATCACGTCGGCACGTCCGGGACGTTGGGTGAAGTCAGCATGAGCAAACCAGCTGAAAAAGCCACGTATAAAAACGGCAATCCTGGCGATTTGTTTCAGGGAAAAATTGGCAAAACTTTGGCTGAATCTACGCCTTGGTGGGCAGATCCCGTCAAACCGCCCCAAGGCGCTCCCAATGTTGTCATCGTCTATTTAGATGACCTCGGATTTTCAGATTTGGGCTGCTTTGGCGGAGAGATTAAAACGCCAAACATTGACAGATTGGCAGATGGAGGCGTTCGATTCGTCAACTACACAACGGTGCCAATGTGTTCTCCAGCGCGTGCCGCACTGCTAACGGGCAAGAACCCACATGCAGTTGGCTGTGGTTGGATTGCACATGCCAACCCGGGTTACCCTGGCTACAAGGGTGAAATTGCGGCCGATGCGCCCACCTTGGCCGAAACGCTCAAAGCCAATGGCTATTCAACCATGATGGTGGGTAAGTGGCACAACACGTGGAGCCATGACGTTCACGAGGCTGCAGACAGAAGCAGCTGGCCGCTACAAAGAGGGTTCGAACGTTTTTATGGTTTCTTAGATGCCGAAACCAATTATTTCTGCCCCGATCGCATTTACGAAGGCAACCAGCTCAAAGAAATTGACGCTTACCCTGATGATTACTTTGCCACAGACGATTGGACCCAACGCGCCCTGTCATGGCTGAAATCGCACAGCAGCTCAGAGCCTCATAAACCTTTCTTTTTGTACATGGCATTGAATGCGCCACACATGCCCATTCAAGCCAAGCCTGAGGATTTGGCAAAGTACAAAGGCAAATTCGATGCGGGATGGGATGCATTCCGTGAAGCACGTGCCCAGAAGCAAGCTGAGCTCGGATTGTTTGACAGGCCTCACCCGCTGTCGCCCATGCCGCAAGGCGTGCCAGCATGGGACACTTTGACACCAGAAACGCAAGCTTTATTTACGCGTTACATGGAGTTGTATGCGGCCCTCGTCGACAACATCGATCAAAACGTTGGCAAGTTGCTCTCGCACTTGGAAGTGTCTGGCCAATTAGAAAACACCATTGTCATTTTGAGTTCAGACAATGGCGCATCTGCAGTAGGGGGTTTAGAAGGAACCCCTAACTTCATGGAGATGCGCACGGGTTTTAAAATTGATCCGGCAATTTCGAAGTCGTTGCTTGAGCAAGAGTTAATTGGAACGGCCATTACGCAGCCTGCTTATCCCACGGGCTGGGCGCAGGTATCCAATACGCCGTTTTATTACTTCAAACGGACGCCTGCCAATGGCGGTATTCGCGTGCCGTTTGTCATGCATTGGCCCAAGGGTTTCACAGACAAAGGTGCCATTCGACGTCAATGGATCCATGTCACAGACATCGCCCCTACATTGTTGGATGTGATTGGCATCAAGCCGCTTGAAAATTTAGGGGATTTGAAGGCGCGTCCATTTGATGGGTTCAGTTTTAGCAATGCCTTGAAAAATCCCAATCAAGCCACGGCCAGAACCAGCCAACACTATGAGCTTGAAATTAACCGCGCCTATATTCAAGGCGATTGGAAAATCGTCTCTCTGCAACCACGGGGTGGCCAGATCATCAGTTTAGAAAACTGGATGCTGTTCAACTTGCAAGACGATCCTACAGAGTGCCATGATTTGGCGGCGCAATTTCCAGAAAAAGTCAAAGCCCTGGCCGATGCTTTTGAGGCGGAAGCTTGGAGCAATTATGTCTACCCCCTAGACAACCGAGCGCTTGAGCGCGCCATTACGTTGCCGCCATTTTTGATGGAAACCGTCAATGAAGAGCGTCACTTTTACCCAGACACTCAAACTGTGAGTCGAGTGATTGTGGGGCCACTGATTGCAGATCGGCATTTCAAAATTACGGCGCAATTCGATTGGCAACTGAACCAAGAAGGCGTTATTTACTCATTGGGTGAAGCTTTTGCTGGCTTGGTGCTGTTTGTTCAAAATGGACAAGCCCAATTTATTTTCCATAAGTGGATGGCCCCTATCAGTCTTGCGCCTATGGGCTTAAAGCCAGGACAACAACACTTGTGTTTTGAATATGAAGCATTGGGGGGGCGCCGTGGCAGGGGGCGTCTTGTGTCATCAAGTACCGCTTCAGAGGAAAAGTCTGAATGGACCGATATGTCGCCCACCATGCTGGGACTGCACTACGAGGGTCTAGATGTCGGTTTAGATCGTCGCCAACATACATCCGATTTTTACAAAGGTCGTGGTGTCTTTCAATACGATGGCCACATTCGCAAGGTCACTGTCACGCCAGGACCTCAAGCCCCCAATTCAATGATGAATCGGAGCGAAGCTGAAGCGCAGTTGAAAATTTCAACGGGTACCTTAGGTGTTAATTAAGTCAATTAGAAATCAGGAGACAGCAATGAAAAATTTCAATCAATTCAAAGTGAGTAAACGACTGTTCTTAGGTGCAGTCATGGCTGCAATGGGGTGTTGTACCACTGTCTTTGCGCAAACGCCGGCGCCGACAGCTGCTTGGCCAGCTACTACTAAAATTATTGTGCCGTTGCCAGCAGGCGGCGGCGTAGACATGATTGTTCGAAAATTTGCTGAAGCTTTAGGACCCAAATTGGGGACCAATGTGATTGTAGACAATCGCCCTGGCGCATCTGGTTTGATCGCTGCAAAAGCAGCTTCGGCTGGCGCTGCAGACGGTTCAACCATCTTTTATTTGCACCCTGGTTTGATCACAATGCAAACCATTACAGGTCGTCTCGATATTTCAAGCGAATTCAAGGCCATCACAAAGTTAAGTTCGGGTCCTCACCTGTTATTGGTTCCTGCCAACTCACCCTATAAAACACAAGCCGAATTGGTTGCCGCTATGAAAGCCCAGCCAGGTAAGCTCAACTATGGCTCTGGCGGTAACGGCTCTCCCTCTCATCTGGCATTTGAATGGATGGACGAAAAAACACCCGGCGGTATCAAAGCGACTCAAATTCCCTTTAAGGGAAGTGTTGAGTCGGTAACAGCGCTACTGGGCGGTGAAATTGACTTTACATTCAGTTTGTTCAATGTGGTCCACGAACACATCAAATCTGGAAAATTACGGGCTTTGTCCATTACCAGTTCTGCACGCTTTCCCATGGCACCCAACGTGCCTACAGTGGCAGAAGCCGGCATTCCAGGCTATGTCTTTGATGCTTGGGGTGGTCTGGTGGTACCAGCCAAAACTCCGGATGCCGTTGTGGCGCGTCTATACGAAGCCGCTAAACAGAGTGCAACCAGCCCTGAGTTTTCTGGATTCATTACCAAAATTGCCGGTGTGATTGATGTCAGCCCTTCGCCTACCTTTTTCAATGATCAACTGAAGACTTATTTGGTAGATGAGAAGAAAATTGTTGACCGTCTTGGCTTGAAGGCGCAGTAATTCAGTTTTTGAATGCAAATTCCGTGAAACGTCATTTGATCTATGATTGCGAGAAATTAGATAAGACCTTTCATGGATTTTGCAAAAGAGCCCGTCGACCCTTCTCAACTCCGGCGTGATTCCCACTTTAAATTAGGGCGTTCACTGCTGGGGCGTGCTATTGGGTTCAAGCTTTGTAAGCCCGAGACTTTAGACGCACTCATGAATGAGGCTTTCACCAAAAGCTTGTCTAAGTCGGAAGTGCTTGCACACCACGGCGACAATTTTGATTGTCTGTGTATGGTGCTAGAGGGTTCGCTGGAGGTCAGCAATCTCCGACGAGATGGGCATCGGCATTTAATTCATTTCATGCAACCTGGTGACTTGCTTGGATTTATTAACATGCTTGACGGACAAGGCTTGGTCAATGATTTGATCAGCCGTTTTGCTGACACAACGGTGTTGATGGTGACGGGTGATCGGGTGCGAAGTCTGCGCCAGAAGTTTCCAGATTTATCGACTGCCATCGAAATGCAGGTTGCATTTCGCAGTAGATTGCTCTACGAGCGATTAGCGGCTGACCCCTCTATGCCTTTGGAAAATCGCTTGGCTAAATTGTTGCTGACTCTGGCAACTTTATATGGCCTACAGCGAGATGACGGAATCCTTCTGGATGTTCGCATTTCGCAAGCCGATCTGGCTGACTGGCTGGGCGTTAGCCGACAACGAATTAACTCTGCTACACAATTGCTCAAGCAAGAGGGTTTGCTAAACCTTGGTTACTCGTCCATCATCATTAAAGACATCGAAGCACTTAAGCTACGCACAAGTGTCTGAAAAAATTCAATGAGTTTGAATAGAATTTTTTCAGACAATTAAATGATTGAATTGTCTTGCTTTTGACAATCAATCTGAATGGTGTTTCTTATCATGGATTGCTTCAGCTTATCGCTTTTAGCAAGACATGTCTCAGCCAACTTCAAGACCGACCGATTTAGTTTCTCAAGAACTTGTTTCATCAAATTTTCAAGGAACGATAGGTAAAACCCTCGGTGATTCCATGCCGCATTGGGTCGCACCTACGAAGCCCAAAGCTGATGCGCCAAATGTCATTGTCATTTTGCTCGACGACTTGGGCTATTCAGACTTTGGCTGTTTTGGCGGTGAAATTGAAACTCCCAACATTGATGCATTGGCAACTGGTGGTTTGCGATACACAGGCTACACCACTGTTCCCATGTGCACACCTGCCCGCGCGGCGATGTTGACTGGGAAGAATCCGCACTCAGTTGGCTGTGGTTGGCTAACTCACAACAATCCAGGTTTCCCGGGCTACAAAGGTGGTGAGATGTCAGCCGATGCGCCTACCTTGGCGGAACTGCTGAGGATGCAAGGTTATTCCACGATGGCTGTCGGTAAATGGCATAACACCTACGACCGCAACGCGCATGCGGGTGGCGATAGAAGTTCATGGCCTTTGCAGAGAGGCTTCGATCGCTTTTACGGGTTTCTGGCTGCCGAAACCAGTTATTTTCAGCCTGAGCGCATGATGGAAGGTAATCAACTTGCTCAGATTGATTCTTACCCTGCAGACTATTTTGCAACCGATGATTACACCCAACGTCTCATTGGCTGGTTAAAAGAGCACCATGCCAGTTCGCCAGAAAAGCCCTTCTTTTCTTGGCTCGCCTTTCAAGCGCCTCATACGCCACTACAAGCCAAACCAATAGATTTAGAAAAATACAAAGACCGCTACAAGGTGGGATGGGATGCCCTGCGCCAAACTCGATTTGGACGACAACGTGCCATGAACCTGATAGAACCCAACGCCGCAGAAGCCCCGCGTAATCCGGGGGTGCCTGAATGGGCAAGTCTTACAGCGGAACAACAGTTACTGTTTGCCACCTACATGGCTTGCTATGCCGCCTTGGTCGATAACGTGGATCAAAACGTAGGCAAACTCACTGCGTTTTTGAAGCAGTCGGGGCAACTCGACAACACACTCATTTTGATCACTTCAGACAATGGCGCCAATTCCATTGGTGGCCCTGAAGGCGTTGCCAATTTGAACGATCGGCGCCAAGGTTTGGGAGAAGACCCCGCACTGGTGATGCAAATGCTCAAAGACAATCTCATTGGCTCTGAAAATACCTATGCCGCCTATCCAACGGGGTGGACGCAAGTGTCCAACACGCCTTATCGCTATTACAAACGTACTCCTATGGCCGGGGGCATTCGAGTGCCTTTAATTGCCCATTGGCCCAAAGGCATTGCTGGCAAAGGCGAAATGCGCAGGCAATGGGTGCACGTGACCGACATCACGCCCACCATTTTGGAATTGACAGGCATCGCTTATCCGCAAAACTTCAATGGGTACCGGACACGCGGCATGGATGGTTTTAGCTTTGCAGACACTATCAACAAAGCCGATGCACCTGTCCAAAGAAATCACCAGCACTACGAGTTGGAGGGCAATCGAGGGTATATCCAAGACGGCTGGAAAATTGTGTCCTTGCAACCACCAGGTACGCAAATTGATTTGAATCGATGGATGTTGTTTGACTTGAACAACGATCCCAGCGAAATCAACGATTTGGCAGCCAAGCAACCTGAAAAAGTCAAAGCGCTCATTCAAGCCTTTGAAGAAGATGCCCAAGCCAATTTTGTCTATCCCTTAGACAACCGAGATTCAGGCCGCGCCATTACATTGCCGCCGCATGAGTTAGAGAGCATTCAAACACCTCGAAACTTTTACCCTGGCGGCCAATCAATTGCCAGCGTGGTGGTGTCGCCCCTGATTGCTGATCGACAGTTTGAGCTGTCTGTTGAGTTTGATTTTGAAAGCGGTAGTGAAGGCGTCCTGTATGCACTGGGCGATAGATTCACGGGCATTCTTGCGTTTGTTGAAAACGAACAGTTGCATTTTGTATGGCAACGCTGGATGCGCCCCATTGAATTGGCGCCCATCCCCTTAACACCTGGAAATCAGGTATTTTTGATGTCCTACAAAGCCTTAGAGAAGCGACAAGGTGAGGCCGATTTCAGCTTGAATGGCAAAGTGCTCATGATCCAGGTCAACCTGTCGCCAACGCCAGTGCGCTTGCCTTCAGGTGGCTTAGATGTTGGCATCAACAGACGCCAAGCGATTAGTCCCCGCATTGAAGGACGCCAAGGATTCAAATACACCCATGCCATTCAGGGGGTCAGAATTGTGCCCGGACCGCAAGCCGTAGGAACACCCATGGTGATGGATGAAGCGCTGGTTCAGGCTCGCATGCGTTCTAAGCACGAAAACGCGTGAAATCCCTATAGCTGCTGAGCGATAGCGGGCCTATGATTGAGCGGTTTTGCTGGTTCTGAGCCAGTGAAACCGTTTTATCGGATCAAATTCGATCTACTTTGAAAATGGACATCTCATGAACCCCATCGCATTTGCTGTTCCAGTTTTCTTTCTGCTCATTCTGATTGAACTCTGGGTAGCGCATTCTCGTGGTGTCAGTGTCTACCGCCTAAAAGACAGCCTCACTTCCATCAATGTGGGCATCATGAGTGAGTTTTCCAAGGCCATTGGCGGTCTGATCAGCGTCGTTATGTATAGCCTCATCACCGACCGCTTTGGTGCCTTCACTTGGGATGTCAAAAATCCCCTTACCTGGATCTTTGCTTTTTTACTGTACGATTTTTGCTATTACTGGGTGCATAGAACGGGTCACGAGATCAATATATTGTGGGCTTCTCATGTGGTGCACCACAGCAGCGAAGAGTTCAATTTGTCGACCGCTTTGCGCCAATCTTCTACAGGCTTTTTGTTCCGCTGGATTTTCTACATTCCGTTGGCGCTTTTGGGTATTCCTGTCAAAGTATTTGTTGTGGTGGGTCTGATCGATTTTGTTTATCAGTATTGGGTCCATACCCAACTGATAGGCAAGTTGGGTTGGCTGGAGTATGTGGTGGTAACGCCTTCCAATCACCGTGTACACCATGGTCAAAATGACTATTGCATCGATAAGAACTACGGCGGTGTGTTCTCTTTTTGGGATCGCATGTTTGGGACGTATGCCGAAGAGAGAGATGATGAAAAGCCTGTTTTTGGCATTCGAAAGCCCATTCAAAGTTGGAATCCACTTTGGGCCAATGTGCATCAGTTTTCACATATTTGGCACCAAGTTAAATCGGCAAAAAATTGGCGACATCGCTTGATGTACATCTTTGCAAAACCCTCATGGACGCCTGAAAAGGAAGATGCCACAGAGGTATTTCAATCCAATCAATTTAACCGATTCGACACCTCAGCTTCTGCAGGTTTTATGCGGTTTGCATTTGTGGGAACTTTGATGGGCGCCGCATTGTTAATCGTTTACTTTTACCTTCAATCACGCTTGCCACAGCCGCTGCGAATTGCTTATTGTGGCGTGATGATATTGGTCATTACAGCTATGGGGTGGCGCATGACGCGCGCGCGTCAATCGGATGAATTACAAACAAGCAGAGGTCATGGACATGCTTAATAGCCTGGCGCTGACCGATGCGTTGCTCTGCTTAGTAGCCCTAGGGTTGGCGTCTAGAAGTGCGCTGGCCGTAGGCTATCGCATGGCTTTTACATTATTGGCCATCCCGGCGTTTTTAGGTTTCTTGAGGTTTTCGGGTATTTATCCGCTTGAAACGTGGCACCCCTTGTTTACATTGATGAGTGCCAGTGCAGCCTTGCCCTTGCTCGCTATTTGTGTGCTGTTGCCGCAATCCATGGTGGCAACTCGCAGACAGTTTGCCATCATTTTTTTGGGTGTTGCCATGTTGCTTGGTTTGCTGATTGCCGGGCTTGGCAAGCTGCGAATCTATGATCAAGCACTGGCGCTTGTCAGTATGCTGGTGATTTTGGTGGCGCTGCTGAAGCGCGGGGAACATGCGCGAGCCATGGGAGCTGTATTGATGTTGTCGGGCTCTTTGTTGTTTGTCTTGAAAATCAGCATGCCTCCGTGGTTGGTACCAGGAGACTTTTTGCATTTAGCGATGGCCTTTGGACTTGTTCTGATAGCACCAAGCGCTATGAAAACGCTAGAGAACCCCCCAATACCTGAGGCAGCATGATTCAACGCTATTGCTAGCGCTTGTTGATTTAGTATGAAATGCCTCGGAGCAAAGCCGAGAAAGGCGACATAGACGCTGGCAAATTGTCGCCACGCCAAACCACATGCTGATCCGTTCTGCAAAGTACCAATTTGTGTTGGTAAGCCTTGGGTATGTTGGGCTCGCCCGCTAAGTCGACCACCGTCACAGGCATGTTTTGAATTTGTGCTGCATCTAATAGGGCATCGATGTTGGCCGAAGCATCAAACCTCAACAAACTGTAGCCCTTACCAAACAAGTCGTACAAAGACTGACCATTGGCCAACCAAAAGTGAGGTGCTCTACACCCCGGAATGGTGGAGGGTGTAAAAGACCCCATTGAATAAGCTGGCGCTGGCTCGTCTTCATGCGCAATGATGGGTGAGCCTTCGTAGTAATACCCAAAGTTGAGGCCTTCGCAGCAAAACTGCTGAACATTTAAATCGTAAGCTTCAGAACCTGTCGCGATGCGTGCTGCTTCGCCTTCTGCGTCCATGGCTTCAATGTTGTGAGGCACTGCACGGCGTGCCTTGATCATTTTCTGCGCATGATTCATGACGAAATGCGACACCTGCTCGGTGATGGGATGGCGCTCAGCTTCATAGGCATTCAAGATAGATTCGTCAGCCCAGCCTTTGATGGCGGCATCCAGCAGCCATGCCAAGTTGGTGGCGTCTGCAATGCCAGCATTCATGCCATAGCCTGCGTAGGGCACCCAAAGGTGCGCTGCGTCGCCTGCTAAAAAAACTCGGCGATCGCGGAATTGGTTGGCCAATAAGCGCCTGCCCACCCAATCTTCTTTGGTAATGATCTCGTATTT
>JACCED010166250.1_pt1 | contig 18515 bp, 20 predicted proteins | sample 7455021 | NCBI WGS metagenome assembly JACCED01 (sample SAMN15323456, study PRJNA562643) | freshwater metagenome | isolation source: river surface water | place: USA:Blue River Watershed | collected 2017-08-19 | reverse complement strand
GTTGCCAAAGAATTTGCGTCGCAATAAGGAGTTGAGTTCGAATTGCTCCTCGATAAAAATGGGCTTTTCATCTCACAGCTTGGCATTGCAACTGCCCCAGTTACTTTGGCAATTGACCAGCAAGGTGTGATTGTTGGTCAAAAGGCAGGCGAAATCAGTGCAAGCGAACTCGACGAACTCGTGAAAGAGTTGTTGAAATGATTTTTGCTATCGAGGGCAACTTCGCATATTCGTTCGTCTTGGGCGTGTTGGCAGCCGTAAACCCTTGCGGCTTTGTGTTGCTGCCCACATACTTGATCTTTTTTCTCGGCACCCGCGAAGAACCGAACTTAACAACCGGCGAGCGACTGCGACGTGCTTTAGTCGTTAGTTCGGGCATCTCACTTGGATTTCTTGGAATATTTTTCGTGATTGGCATCATCTCTCGACTATTCACCCAATGGATAGAACTGAACGCAAAATATGCGTCACTGGCTATCGGCGTGGTTTTACTTATTGGTGGCGCACGCATGCTCACTGGCTGGACTCCCAAGTTTGCGACACCGCAAATTGGTGGCGCAGAATCTAAAACTTTTCGTGCGACAGTTATTTATGGTGTGGCGTACGCGGTTGCCTCAATTGGCTGCACAATCGGCTTTCTCACGACCGCAGTTTTTGGCTCGATTGCGCTAAACGGTTTTGTCTCGGGGGTCATCAGCATCTTGCTTTACGGATTAGGTATGTCGATGCTGGTAACAGCACTGACTGTGAGCCTGGCGTTTGCCAAAACTGGCATTGTCGCGATCATCAAAAATCGCCTGAACATTATTCAACGCCTCGGCGCAATTCTTGTCACTTTGACCGGTGTCTACCTGATTTTTTATTGGTATGCGGCGATCAGCGAAGAACGCACCGCAAGCTTTGTATCGCGAATTGAGCGCTGGCAAACAAGAGTTGCATCATTTCTGCAGCAACAAGGTGCCTTTCGCCTCGCAGTTGTGCTCTCAATCGTGGTTGTAATTGCAATATTTGAAAGTCGGCGAAAGACGAGCGCAACGTCATGATGTTCGCAAAATTGCTCGCACACCCTGAAGTTCAAGAAGTGGTTGAACTGCGTAACAAGTTTGGATTCATGGCGTATCACGGTGGTGGTCTTGAACATTTGACAGATGTCATTGCCCAGCACGCTGCACAACGCTCTGGAGCGTCTTATTACGGTGTTCATCAACCGCGCGGTTTGAAATGGCATGTGCCATCGCACGAAGTTTCTCCGAAGTTTTCTAACTCGTTAAAAAATTTTATTGATCATGTCGATGTGGTAATCACAATTCACGGTTTCGGCCGCGACGGATTTTTCACTTCGTTGCTACTTGGTGGCAGAAACCGTCATCTCGCTGGACACTTATCGACACACCTTAAGCAGGCATTGCCCGAATACGAGATCTGCGACGATCTCGAGACCATCCCTGTCGACTTGCGCGGTCTACACGACAACAACCCCGTTAATCTGCCTCGACTTGGAGGAGTGCAGGTTGAACTGCCACCACGTGTTCGCGGTGTTGGTCGCTTTTGGAAAGATTGGCAAGGCGACGGTCTAACTCCACATACAGAATCGTTGATTGAAGCATTGGTGACAACCGCCAAGAATTGGCCGCTCAACAAATAATTTACTAAGGCGCCAATCGCTGAATTTGCCACTTGTTTGTAGTGGCGTCGAGAGTGTAAACAAAGCGATCATGCAATCGACTAGGGCGTCCTTGCCAAAACTCAATTGCGTTTGGCGTCAAGCACCATCCACCCCAACTTGCAGGTCGCGGTACGTCTTGATTTTCAAACTTTGTGCGAAACTCAGCCATCCGATTTTCGATGATGGTGCGATCAGCAATCGGCTGCGACTGAGGTGAAGCCCACGCACCGATCTGAGATTCGCGCGGCCGTGACGCAAAATACTCGTCACTCTCACTTGCTGAGATGCGCAGTACTGTGCCCCGCACACGCACTTGCCGATGCAGATCAAGCCATGCAAAAACGGCGCTCGCAACTGGATTAACAAGGATTTGCTGACTCTTTGCCGAATCGTAATTGGTGTAAAACACAAAACCCCGTGCGTCTACAGCTCTTGCTAAAACCACACGCGAATCTGGCACAGAATGTTGATCGACAGTCGAAACAGTCATTGCATTCGGCTCGGCAACTCCGGCGCTGGCGGCCTGTTCATACCAAGCGTGCCATTGCACGATCGGGTCTGAATCTAAATCTGCACGATCAAGCCCCGCAGTTTCATATTGCACGCGTCGATCGCGCACGCTCATGGCTTGGCTTGTGAACTCGATGAAATTACTTTTGCGCCCCGCATATAGGGTTGCAAAACTTCAGGTATCGCCACCGAGCCATCGGCCTGACGGCAGTTTTCAAGAATCGCCGCCCAAACACGCGGCACCGCCAAAGCCGACGCATTTAGCGTGTGGGCAATTTCGCTACCTTTGGCACCAGAGTTCTTAAAGCGAATATCTGCGCGACGCGCTTGATAATCGCTGAACCAGCTAATTGAACTGACTTCAAGCCATTGATCACACCCAGGTGCATAAACCTCAATATCAAAACTGCGATGATGCGACTGACCCAGGTCGCCAGTGCAAATCTCAAGTACTCGATATGGCAAACCAAGCGCTGCAATAGTTGATTCGACTCGACTTGTTAGTTCTACGAGCATCTCAGGCGCCTGTTGGGGCGTGGTGACTGCAAGAATTTCGACTTTGTCAAACTCGTGCGTGCGCAACATACCGCGCGTGTCACGACCTGCTGAGCCTGCCTCGCGACGAAAACAAGATGTGTGAGCCATATATCGCAACGGAAGATCTTCGGCTTTAAGAATCTCGCCAGCATGCAAACTGGTTAATGGCACCTCTGCTGTTGGTATGCACCACAAGTCGTCGCGTTCAATTGAAAACGCATCATCGGCGAATTTCGGCAATTGGCCAGTCGCCGTGAGCGTGCTCGTCAAAACCAAACTAGGCGGACGAATTTCTTCGAACGCATCGGCATTGCGGTCAAGAGCAAGTTGACATAATGCTCGAGCCATCGTTGCGCCAAGTCCGCGCTGCATGGTGAACATTGAGCCACTAATTTTTGTTGCTCGTTCGTTGTCAAGAATGCCAAGCGCTAGACCCGTCTCCCAATGCGGCACTCGTTGATAATCGGCGAATTTTGTTGGCATCTGCAAAGGACCTTTGACAACTTTGTTGTCTTGATCGCTTGCTCCCTCGCTGACCTGCGCGTGCGGAATATTCGGCACACGCAACAAAACTTCGCGCAGTGCAGAATTGACCTGTTCAAACTCGCTGGCCAAAACTTTTTCTGATTCGCCTAGTTCACGACTACGTTGCATCAATTTTTCGGCTGCAGCATCGTCTTTTGCGCGTCTTGCCGTCGCGACATCCTTTGAAATGCTGTTGATCTGTGCTCGATTTTCATCACGCTCAACAGTGATATCGCGCAACCTGGCATCAAGTCGCTCGGCGTGATCAAGTTCTTCGAGTATCGCCGGCTTGGCCCGACGAGCCATCGCTGCTTTTACGGCGTCAGGCTCTGAACGAAGAAGGCGGACATCAATCACACAGTCAGATTAGCCGTTAGATGTCGGCGAAGTCCTGTGAATTGCGTACTGTAATGGTGATGAATATCTCAACCAAGTCGCACGAAGTCGCAATTAGCGTGCGCAATCTTGTCGTTGACTATAAAAATTTGCGTGCTGTCGACAACATTTCATTCGAAGCCAAAGCGGGCGAAGTAACCGTGGTGATCGGCCCAAACGGTGCAGGCAAAACAAGCACTATGGAGGTCTGCAGCGGGGTGCGAGCTGCAACCAGCGGCGTAGTAAGCGTTCTCGGACTTGACCCAAAGAAAGATCGTGGCAAAGTCAACTCACAAATTGGTGTCATGTTGCAAGATGGCGGCGTCTACCCAAGCGCTCGCGTGCACGAAATTACTCGACACTATTGCAATCTTTACGACAACCGCACAAACGCCGACGAACTTCTCGAATCAGTCGACTTAACTCGACAAAAAAAGACATCTTGGCGCAAACTTTCTGGGGGCGAAAAGCAACGATTATCACTGGCACTTGCTCTCGCAGCCAAGCCACGCATTGCGTTTCTAGATGAGCCAACTTCAGGCGTCGACATCTTCGGTCGTGACTTGATTCGAAATATTGTGCGACAACTCGCAGCCGATGGTTGCGCTGTAATCATGGCGACGCACGAACTTGATGAAGCACAACGAGTAGCCGACCATGTTTTGATGTTTCAATCTGGTCAACTACTTGCCAATGCACCAATGACAGAGTTACAAAACGAGACTGGCCAGAGGCAAACCCTTGAGGACATCTTTCGCAACCTCGCAGAAAAGTCAAAATCGCAAGGTACGCAATGAGAATTTACATTTCGCAATTGCGACAAGAGCTAACCGTGATGATTCGCAACGGTGAGCAATTGCTGCTGCTTGTCGTTATCCCCGTGGCGCTCTTGGTCTTTTTTTCGCAAACAGACTTTTTGCCGACCGGAAATGAAAACAAAATGGATTTCTTGTTGCCAGGAATTTTAAGTCTGGCTGTTATTTCGACAGCGATGGTCAGTCTCGGTATCGCCACCGGATTTGAACGCAGTTACGGAGTTTTGAGACGCCTCGGGACAACTCCGCTTGGGACGCGTCGGCTTGTCGCTGCCAAAATTTCGGCTATCTGCATAATTGAAATCGCTCAACTTGTGATTTTGACTGTTGTTGGTCTGTTATTGGGTTGGAACCCGAGTCGAATCAACTTGCTACAAGTATTAGTTTTTATAATTCTCGGTACAGCCTGTTTTGCTGGTATCGGGTTGACACTTGCTGGGCGCCTTCGCGCCGAAATGAATCTTGCCGCGCAAAATGGTTTATATCTTGTGTTTCTGTTGCTCGGTGGAATATTCGTCGCAAGCGATGAACTGCCCTCAACACTCTCGAAAGTATCGTCATTTTCTCCGAGTTCGCTGTTTAGTGGCTTGTTGCGTGACTCGTTCAACAACACAGTGGTTCTGGCAGATGCCGTTGCCTTGTCGTGTTGGGCGATTGCCACATGCACTATTGCCGTAGTCAGTTTTAGATGGTCTGACTAGTTCTTGACGTTTGGCTCTTTTATCGGTGCAACGCGACCGAATGCATCTGTCACGTCTTGAAACGTTAAAACCTGATTATCGGTCGTCGTGCCTTTTCGATATGACTGAGCATCCAAAAAACCGGCACTAAAACGTTTGAAAAACAAGAACACAACTATTGACCACAAGAAAACTGCACCACCAGTCTTCATAATTGCGCCAGCGATTTGTTGATCTGTGGTCACCGAGAGGCCCCAAACACGCACAGCAATGTCGTAATGCTTATAGACAGCACCTTCGGCAAAAGTCAGCCATGCCGCTGGCACTGTTGGCACAACAGACATCAAAAACAAATAGATCATCTTTCCACCAGGCTTCAATTGCTTTTGTTTGTCTGGACCACAAATTGGAAGCCAAACAAGCAGTGCAGTAAGCACCAACAAAATGTGAAGCGAATAATGCAAGAGACCGTTGTTTACGCTTTGATTAACGAGCGCCGGAATGTGTGTAATCATCACCACAACGTTGAATGCAACCCCAGCAACGACTGGCTTTGCAAGCCAATTGATTACATTGCGAACTTTGCCTAATCCAAAGACCGCGTCGAACATCCACTTTGGAATTGCCAACAGAACTAATGGCGGCATGAAATACGACAGTGCCATGTGTTGAAACATATGCATTGAATACAAATATTCTTCGGCAAGATCGTGAACCGGCCAATCAGAACCAAGCCAGAGCAACAAGATGCCTGCAATAAAGGCATTGCGCTGACGCTTGGTGATAACGGGGCCTGACTTGACCACTACAGGGCCGATCACGCGAACGGCATAGAAATATGCCCCAAGGACTACAGCCACCAATAGCCAGACCTCAGGGTGCGCCTGAAATCGCCAAGGGCTGACGAGATCGGCACTCGCGACGAACATAATTACGCGGTCAAATAGTTATTGAATGAAGAACTTAAATGTCGCAAGAAAAGCGGCATAAACACCAATTGCCAAAATGAGGCCGGCGTAAAAAAGAAAACTGAAGATCTTGTTGTCAAATTTCAAGTGCATGAAATAGCTAACAACCATCACGAATTTAATCACCATCATTATCAACAGCGCCGGCAAAAAGAGAACGCCGAAGTCAACGTAATAAGTTGAAACCTCTAAGGCAGTAATCGCGGCCAAAATTATTGCAATGCGAATATAGCCAGCGTCACTCATGCCATGTTCTTGTTTTGTCTCTGCAGCGTTTGTAGTCATGATCAAACCGGAATCAGGTAGACGAGCGTGAAAATGATAATCCAGACGATGTCAACGAAGTGCCAGTAGAGGCCGATCATTTCGACTACTTCGGCTTTTTTACCCGGAACCGAACTTCGCTTCAAAATGCCGACCAGTGACATCAACATGATGATGCCAACCGTTACGTGCACACCGTGAAATCCAGTCAGTGTGTAAAAACTTGAACCAAACAAACTGGTTGAAAAACCGAGGCCCTCTTTATAAAACGCGGTGAATTCATAAACCTGACCACCAACAAAAGTTGCGCCAAGCAAGGCTGTAACGGTTAGCCACAAATTTGTCTTGCGATCATCGTCTTTGTGCGCGGCACTAACCGCGAGCACCATTGTCAGAGAACTCATCAACAACACGAAACTGCTGACCGATGTGAACGGAATGTCGAAAATCTGTGAAGGTCGTGGACCACCTGAGACGCGACCGCGATAAAGCATGTAGGTCGAAATCAGACCACCGAACAACAAGCATTCTGAGCCAAGAAACGCCCACATGCCGAGTTTGACATTCGAGATGCCAGTGCTGCTGGCGTGACCGTGTGTTGTATCAGTCATGATTTGCCGCCACCTTGTCTAAACCTGTGCCTGTGGAATTGTTTTCAAAATCAGAATCTGGTGCGGTGCTCGACTCAAGTGCCCAACCATATGCGGCAAACAAGACGACCACGCCTCCGACAACTGAAATCAAGTGCGAATAAATCAAACCAAACGTGATGATTGGCAACCCGAATGCCAACACAATTGGCCAGTACGACGGTGACGGCATGTGAATGTGTTTGTCGGCATTGCGCTCTTGTTCGGCCATGATTTCTTCGGCTGTTTTAACTTGCTTCATCGTGTGAGTCGCTTCATCTTCTTCAAATTTCTGATGGAAGAATTCATCGAGGTGATGCACGGTCGGAATCACGTCAAAGTTGTGTTCTTTTGGTGGGTTTGTCGTCATCCACTCGAGACTTCGAGCATTCCATGGGTCAAGCGGCGCCTTCTTTGGGTTTCGAGCCGTGACCCAAACGTTGATCAAGAACATCAAAATACCGACCGACAAAATAAACGAGCCAATTGATGCGACCAAGTTCCAGAAGGCAAGGTTGAAGAACCCTTCTCCTGCTCGTGCCTCTGTCCATTGGTACATGCGTCGAGGTTGACCTTGAAGACCGAGAATATGCATTGGTCCGAATGTCATATTGAGCCCGAGGACCATCAACCAGAAATTCCACGAGCCAATTTTCTCGTTCAGCATCTTTCCGAAAACTTTTGGCCACCAGTAATAGAAGCCTGAGAAGATGCCCAACACTGCGCCACCGAACAACACATAGTGAAAGTGCGCAACGATGTAGTAAGTATCTGTCTGTTGAGTGTCAGATGGTGCAACCGCGTGTGTTACACCAGACAAACCACCGACGGTGAACAACACGATCAGACCAATTGCAAACTTCATCGCTGTGGTGAACCACAACTTGCCGCCCCACATTGTGAGAGTCCAGTTGATGATCTTTACTCCAGTTGGCACGGCAATCGCCATCGTTGTCAAAGAGAAAACTGCAACAGAAACTGGCCCGAGACCAGATGCGAACATGTGGTGAGCCCATACACCCCAGCCAACGAACCCGATTGCCGCACCAGAGAACACAACAAACGGATAACCAAAAAGTGGTTTGCGCGAGAACACCGGCAGAACTTCAGAAACAATGCCGAATGACGGCAAGATCAAGATGTAAACCTCGGGATGTCCGAAAATCCAGAACAAGTGTTGCCACAACAACGGGTCGGCGCCGGCAGCCACATCGAAGAATTGGGCACCAAAATTACGCTGAAATGAAAGCAAGAACAGTGCGACGGTGATCACCGGCACGGCAAACAAAAGTAGAAACTGAACGACGGTGATCATCCACGTGAAGATTGGCATCTTCATCAAAGTCATGCCCGGCGCGCGCATATTGAGAACCGTGATGATCAAGTTGATTGCACCGGTCAACGATGCAATACCTGTGATCTGTAGGCCGAGCGCCCAGAAGTCAACGCCATGACTTGGCGAGAACACAGGACCAGAGTTCGGTGCGTACATAAACCAACCACCGTCAGCTGCGCCACCCAAAAACCATGCCAAATTCAAGAAGATGCCACCGAACAAAAATGCCCAGAAACCAAAAGCGTTCAGTCGCGGAAACGCAACGTCACGAGCACCAATTTGAAGTGGGACAAAATAGTTGGCAAAACCTGCCGCCATCGGCATGACGAACAAGAACACCATGGTCGTGGCATGCATGGTGAACATTTGGTTGTAAAGATCTGCGTTAAGAACTTTGCCGTTTGGTGCGGCGAGTTGCAATCTGATCAAAAGAGCTTCAACACCGCCAACAATAAAGAAAAACATTGCGGTGGCGGCATACATGATGCCAAGTTTTTTGTGGTCGACAGTGAACACCCACGAGCGCCAACCAGTGGTTGAAACTGGACGCTTAAGCAAACCGTATGTCGAAGTTGGGGTAACAATTGCTGGCACTGTTGGTGCTGGTCGTTCGATGATGGCCATAGTTGTGCTCTGTTTCTTGGGTTACTTCAGGGTTAAGAGGTAGGCAACAAGTTTGTTGATGTCATCTTCGCTGAGTGCCAAATACGGCATTCCGCGATACTTGCCGTTACTAATCGCGAGATCAGCAGGGTTGGCATACATCGGCTTTACTTCTGGTGCATTGCGCAACCAAGCACGAAGATCTTTTTGGTTCAAACATTCTTCAGTGACGCCGGCCAAATATTTAGCGCCAACTTGATCGCTTGGTGCATTCCAAACTTCGTCTCGGCACTGCTTTGACAACAGATCGAACATCGCACCAGCAAATGTGTTGCGCGACATTAAGTGTGACAGGTTGGGTGCAGCACCTGACCAAACATTTTCATCTGGAGCAGCGATCGCAGGAGTGCCGTCTGCTCGAGTGAGACCGTTGACTTGGTGGCATCGGACGCACTGATTTAAAAACACTTCTTCACCTTGTTTAGCCAAAGTGTCTTTCGCAGGGGCAACATACGGTGCTTGCTGATTGGCGACCCACTTTGCAAAATCTTCTTTGCTCAGAGCCACGGCTTCCATGCGCATGTTGGCATGTGACAAACCGCAGAACTCGGTGCACTGACCGGCATAAATGCCAGGCTTGTCGGCTTCAAGTCGCAAAGTATGAATTCGACCAGGCACTGCATCGCGTTTGCCATTCAACGCCGGAATCCAATATGAGTGGATAACGTCGCGGCTTGTCTCACGCAACAGAACTTTGGTGCCAACCGGCATGACAAGTTGACCTGATGAAATTATCGGCTGTGTGATGCCAAATTCGTTCTGAACTGGGTAGTCGTACTCCCACCACCATTGTTGTCCGGTGACATTAATAATCATCTCGGTGTCGTCAGTTTTCGCGAGTTTAAAAATTGCACCAAAAGTAAAAACTGAAACGACAGCAAGAATCAAAGCTGGGATGATTGTCAGAGTTATTTCAAGAGCCGGCTTGCCGTGAGTTTGCTCAGGAATTGGTTGACCACGATCGCGATACTTGATCATCGTGTAAATCACCGCAACTGCGACGATTAAGCCAATGATGCCTGCTACGGCAAAAACAGGTTGCTGTAGATCATCAATCAGTTTTGCGTTCGGTCCTTTGGGTTGCCAAGTGTCTTGAGGTGCGTTAGTCGCGCAACTTGCAGCAACAACCGAAATTCCACCGACGGCGATTATCGGTTTTAGAACATTTCGCATCACGCCTCGCACGCTAGCGATTTTGGCGGCAAGCCAATTAGTGCTTTTTCTGCGACTCACGGCACAACCATCTCAATCTTTTTATCTTCGGCCCCAGCGATATATAGGTAATAAACATTTTCAGCACTCGATGGCTTTGAGACATTCAAAGTGAGACTCTGCTCAGCGCCAGGGGCAACCAACTGCGTGCAAGTTTCATCTTTATGTGACTTGTCTTTAGATTCGCTCTTAGCCGCTTTGTCTCCCCCGAGATGTGCCACGAGTCTGAACTCACCTTCAGTTGCATTGCGGAAAATTATGTTGGTCGGATTAGAACGAGCGACCGTGATCGACTTTTGTGGAGTATTGATGCCCTGAACATTGGCAAACAACTCGCCATCTTGGTAAACCACAGTTGCCGAGACGGCACTACGCAATGACAAAGTGCCCTCTGCGAGTTTGTCAAAATACTTCGACTCTTCCGGGCCGCATTCAGGGTGAGAGAAATGTCCTTCGGCCGCTGCTTCAACGAGCTCTTCACGCTCGCCAGAAACTGCACTCGCCACACCTCCAGCGACAATGCCAAGCGCACCCAGCACACAAATAGCGGCGCCAACTGACCGTTTCATATTCGGCTTAATCGCAAACAATGAGCCTGCAACTAGAACCAATGCTCCGGCAACGATGAACAAAACTGCACCGGTCGATTTATCGACGGTCAGCATTATTCGCGAGAATGCAAAAATAATGACACCAAGACCAACTGCTGCCAAAACTGGAAACTCAATTGGGTTGAGCAGGCGCTTTCGAGCCGCGGTGTTATGAGCCAAGTCGGTTGACGCACGTTCGCTCCAGGCTTGCACCATCCACTCGCTGATCGCTGCCAGCAACACAACAATGCCGCCAAAAAAGACAACCGAAGATGTGACCAAGCCCAAGCCAAGAAATACAACACCGATTGCCGAGATCAGTGGCCACATGCTCTGTGTTACCAATTCAGAAGTCGAAGTGTTCGCATCACGCGTGGTGCCATCGCTAGTGAATGCCGACAAACCCGCCAACAATGCGCCAACTGCGATCAAGAAACTTATTGCCACGCCAACGAGTGCCAGTTTTTCGAAAAGCGCCAAAGACATAATCAACGCGACGATCGAAAGCACCGTCACCCCGAAGAAATATTTAAAGCCAGTCGAAAACATCATCCCTACTTTTGAACGTAAACCACAAACCACAATGCTGCGAAAATTGCAGACACTGCATAGCAATAAAGCGCATGCGCCGAAACTAAATCGCGGTCACCAGCACGACCGGCAATCGACCTAAACAGCGCCAACAATGTGAAACCCATACAGACGACGATGATTACGAGCATTGTCGCCGTGACCGCATAAAACATCGTCATGTAACTTCCGTCGCGCACGCCGATGCCCATTTGCGAATAGACCGCAAGTTGAGCGTTGACCAATGCGATTTCAGTCAGTAGAACAACGCTCAGTGCCAAAGAGGTATGTTTCGAATCATTGCGGCGAGACGAGTAAACAGCCCATTGCGCCATTACGCAAGTAATTACGAACGTCATCATCATTGTGTTCGTCGCAACTTCTGGAATCTTGATGTTCTCGGGCAACCAGTCGCGCAACATCTTGCCACCTTCGGTTGATTCACGAAGTGGAGCATTCGATCTGAAGTCAAGCCAGATCGCAAGCATTGAACCGATCAACATTGCACTTACTGCAGAGAGAAAACCTGAAACTATTAATGCAGGTCGTCGCATGACAACTGATGGTCCGGCGCCTAGAGCAGTTGCTGAAGTATTCATGTCGTTTTAACCGTTCACGCTTTCAAAAAGATCTGCTGATGTAGCACTGCTGATCGTGCCAGAGCGAAAAGATTTTGTTGCGATTGCGAAAAACAACAACACAACTAATGCCATCAGTGCGTGCCCCGCACCAACAAGTGAGTTCCACAACCAAATTGGACCCGAGTAATCAAAGTTGTTAGCGACCAAAGCTGGCTGATCGGCAAAACCGGCAATGAAATATGGCAAAGACGCCAGAACTGTTGCAAGAAAACCAAGCAGACCAAGACCGAGCACCGGCGCAGATGGAATTTCGCGACCCCAGATTCGGGGCCCGAAGTAAGCAACAGCGCCAATGCCGCTGAGCACTACGCCGTAACAAACATAAACCAGCACCGCTTCTTCAAAAACTGTGTTTGCCAATTTGAGGTTGGTGATTTTGAAAATCGCACCACCAATCATTCCGGTGAGCACCATGCCGACACCAAGAAATGCAGGAACAAACGCGGCATTAAGTTTTGCTCTTTCGTTTTTAAGAGCCAACAAACTCAACCCAAGCACTATAAAAACACCGAGAATCGACAAATGATTGAAAAAGAGATACGGGATCAGCGATTTGAGAACGTCGATTGCGCTACCCGAAAAACTGACCGTATGTGATGACTGGGTTACAGCACCGATAACAGCAGTCGACATCAAACCAACGCCAACCAAAAGACCGGCTCGAAGTGGTTGCTTACCGCGCGTCATAGTTGCAACGATCTGAGCAAGCACACCAAGAGTTGGAATCGCAACAATGAATATTTGCGGTGTCGTGAATGCCCAGCCAATCCAAGCGTTTACTCCTTCGGTCGCACCAAACGTTGCGCGTTCATAAGCGTGATCAACGGCAACATAAATAATCGCGCCAGCCACGACTGGCAGAGTCAGCAACATTGAAACGCTTGCGACCAAAGCTGACCAAGAAAAAATCGGAGTTTCAATCAGCGTCATACCTGCTCGACGAGAAGCCAAAACTGTGGTGGCAACAGAAGTGCTGATCAGAAGTAATCCTGCGATAACTAAACCAAGTCCGACAAGAAACAGATCAACCATCTCGGCATTGCCGCCACCTGGGCCACCGTTATTTAAATACGACGTGCCAACCAAAATTACGCCGAACAACCAAAGATAAAAACCAAACATCGCCGAACGGGCAAAAGCAAGCGCTCGCGCACCAACTTGCATCGGTACAACAGCAACTGCCAGACCCAACATCATCGGCGCAGCGACCGAAAATATAAGGTCAAAGCGGAGTGCGGAAAACAATTGAACGATGATGTCGGCGTCGACAATTGAACTTGACGGGCTGATTCTTTCAATGCCCAAGATCGCCCCTTCGATTGCCGTGGCGATGGCGAAAATCGCAGAAATCGAAATGAGAAGTCGTCCGATGCGTTTGTGATCGCTGGCTGTTAAATACGCCGCAATTGTGCCGAGGAGAGTCGATCTGGTGGCTATCGACCCCGATGAACTCGTCGCCGAATGGCTTGAATCAATTGCCGTCATAACTCAGATAACGCTAACAGTTTGAGTGTTTAATAGGGAAACTTCTCTATTGCACTAAGTCGCTGAAACTAAGACATCCACCATCAAAGCGCCGAACAGCAAAGTCACATAAGTGATCGAGAACGAAAACACGCGCATCGACCAAGCATCTGTCGGACGGCGACTAAGCATCGCCGTGCCGACGACAAAACCAAGGCCTGCCAATGCCGCTGTCACGCCGTAGATCAGACCCAAGTCTGAAACAGGAATCATCACAAACGACACGAGTGTCAAGATGACCGTATATACGACCATTGTGCGAATGGTCTTTTCAATCGACACAACCGAAGGCAGCATCGGCACACTTGCTGCGCGATATTCGTCTGAGTGGCGAATTGCGAGCGCCCAAAAATGTGGCGGTGTCCACAAAAAGATGATGACGAACAACCAAATCGCCGGCCAACCGACCGAATTTGTGACTGCCGCCCAACCGACAAGTGTTGGCACCGCGCCCGCCGCACCACCGATGACAATGTTTTGTTTGCTCGTGCGCTTTAACCACAACGAGTAAACAAACACATAAAAAGCAGTTGCGCTCAAAGCCAAAACCGCAGAAAGCAAGTTTGCGCCGAACCACAAAACCGCAAAGGCAATTATTTCTAACGCAATTGCAAAAACAAGCGCGTTGTGCGGCTTAATCAGACCCGTGACTAGTGGTCGAGTTTGTGTGCGCTTCATCAATTTGTCGATATCGCGATCGATGAACATATTGATTGCGTTTGCGCCACCAGCGGCCAAAGAACCACCCAACAATGTGACCGCAATTAGTGACCACGCCGGCCATTTGCCTGCTGCCAAAACCATCGTTGGCACGGTTGTGATCAACAACAATTCGATGATTCGCGGCTTTGTCAGCGCAATATAACCACCGAGAACCGACTTAGGCGATCGATTCGACTCGTGATTGAACAATCGCGACGGAACCACAGGACGAACGTTGATCGGCACGCGCCAATCGTACGATGAAATTTTCGATTTCGTACGCCACACTATAGATATGAGTGAATTCACCTTCGCCAGTTCTCAACCTGGTCAGGTGCAAGAAATTGATCAATCTGACGAAACGAAGTCTGACCGACCGTGGATCGTGATCGTCTGGAATGACCCGATCAATTTGATGTCGTATGTGACCTTCGTATTTCAAAAACTTTTTGGTTACAGCCTGGAAAAGGCCACCGAGTTAATGCTCGATGTGCACCACAAAGGTCGAGCCGTTGTTTCAAGTGGTTCGCGCGAGCGGGCTGAATTTGATGTCTACAGGTTGCACGAACATGGGTTGTGGGCGACTTTGGAGCACGAGTCGTTGTGAAAAACAATGGTCCGGTTTTTCGCCTCAAAAACGGAAACTACAGAATTGATTTAGCCACCGATCATCGAAAGTTATTGACCCAACTCGTCGAGCAATTGCGCGACTCGCTGGCAACAACAACCGATGATGCAAATTTGCGCCGGCTGTTTCCGACGGCTTACAACAACGACGCGAAAAAAGACGCGGAATATCAACGACTGATGCGCGACGAACTTCTTGAGTCGCGACTCGCGGCGATCGACGTAACGATCAAAGTGATCGCCCAAGACGACGAAATCAGTGCCGAAGAAATCGATGCATTCGCGCGAAGCATTAATAGTTTGCGCCTCGTGCTGGGCACGACTTTGGACATCTCCGAGTCTGACTATGGTTCACAAAGCGACACGCAACACAGTGATGACCCTGACAGTGATGAGGCGAGCGAGGCCGACGAGTTCTTGATCCAAAAAGAGCTTTATGAGTACTTGGGATGGCTACTTGAATGGACTGTGGGCGCTCAAAGTAGTGGACTTTGATTTCTTTTGGATTTACAAGGTTTTTCAGTAGGTTGCGGTGATAGATTTCAATGGTTCTCAACGGATAGTAGGTCCATGCCCCCATCGTCTAGTGGCCTAGGACACCACCCTTTCAAGGTGGCGGCACGGGTTCGAATCCCGTTGGGGGTGCGAAGGTCAGTTTCAGCGCAAGCAGAATCTGGTCCCGTGGTGAAGTTGGAGTTCACGCCGCCCTGTCAAGGCGGAGGTCGCGGGTTCAAGTCCCGTCGGGACCGCTGGGGAGTGTTCTCACTCTTCAAGGTCGGGTAGCTCAGTAGGCAGAGCATGCGCCTGAAAAGCGCAGGGTCACCGGATCGACGCCGGTCCCGACCACAACTTAATTATTCTTAACGTGATGTTTAACCCAAGCGGCGAAAACGCTGACCCAACAAGTCAGTTTTTTCGGCGACGACGAGACATCCAAGGCATCAGAGCAATAGCAGTCTTGCTGGTGCTCGCCTATCACGCGAAAGTTCCGGGGTTTTCTGGCGGATACATCGGGGTCGATGTTTTCTTTGTCGTCTCAGGGTTCTTGATCACCTCTTTATTGGTGCGCGAGTTCGACACAACGAACAAAATTTCACTGGCAAATTTTTATGCACGCCGAGTTCGACGACTTTTGCCTGCTTCGCTCGTTGTAGTAATTGGCACGCTCGTCATTTCGAAAATTTGGCTCGAGCCTCTCAGACTGAACGATCTAACCCAAGACGCACGGGCTGCTGCACTTTTTGCAACGAATATTGTTTTTGCAGTTCGCGAATCTGATTATTTGCAGTCTGCGTTGCCGCCGTCGCCATTGCAGCATTATTGGTCGCTCGGAGTTGAAGAACAGTTCTACATTTTCTTCCCAATCATCGTGATGGTGCTGCTCAAACTGGGCAAAGCCTCAAAGTCGTTGTTGATCGCAGGTCTAGCCACGATTACGGCAATCTCGTTCGCCGTTTGTGTTGCGATCACACCATCGATGTCTGCAATTGCGTTTTACCTTTTGCCGTTTCGCGCGTGGGAGCTCGGTGCTGGCGCCCTATTGGCAATGCTCAGCGGCAAAGTCAACCGAATTAAGTCAGTCAATCGAGAACTCGTTGGTTGGGTTGGGCTTGTCATCATCTTCTTGGTCGGATTTACCTATGACAGCAAGACTTTGTTTCCGGGTTACGCGGCCGGATTGCCGGTTGTCGCGACGATATTTTTGATTGTTTCAGGCGATAACTCAAAGTTTGGTCCGAGCAGACTGCTCGAATTGCAGGTCTTTCAGTGGCTAGGCAGCAGGTCATACTCGCTCTATTTATGGCATTGGCCAATTTTGATTGTCGCTCGCTCGGCAAACAAAGCCGAACTGACCGCGATTCAAATCGCACTTTGCATGTTGGCGACACTGTTGCTAGCAGAACTTAGTTTTAGATTCGTTGAGCAGCCAATTCATAAAGTGCCAAAGTTCTTGAAAAATACAAATCGAAGTCTTGCTTTCGGTGCGTTGTTAATCGTGGTCGGTTTTGGCGCATCATTTATAACTGCACCAGCAAATGCAAACTCGGTAAAAGTGCCAGACAGCACGACTGAATCATCAGTTCTTGCATCGACAACGACGATTTTTCAATATTCAGATAGCGAACTAAAAGAACTTATCGATTCTGCACCAAAAATCACAGAGTTACCGGCCGACCTCGACCCGCCACTTGCAGTTCTAGACAATGACGAGCCAGAAATTTACAAACTGGGTTGCCACGATCATGAATTCGACATTCCTCCTGTTTGCGAATTTGGCGATCTTGAATCGAAGACCGCAATTGCGCTCATTGGCGATTCGCATGCTGCGCAGTGGTTTGAGCCACTCCGCCGAATTGCCGAGCAACGAAGTTGGCGCCTGCAGACTTTCACTCGATCTGGGTGCACGATGCTCGGTGTTGAATCTGGCGGCCTTGATGCCTGTCGTACATGGTTAAAAAATGTTTTAGCTGAGATTCAAAATGGCGAGTTCTCGCTCGTTGTGATCTCTGGATTTACGAATCGCGACGATTTAGTCGATGAGTCTCCCGATGGTTTCATTAACAACATCACTGAGTTACACACGGCTCTAACTACCAATTCGCAAAAAATAATTTATATTGCTGACTCGCCTGGACCACTGCTGCATGTGCCGATTTGTCTCTCAGCAAATATTCAGACCGTACAAAATTGCAATTTTGAACGTGACGAAGCAATTAACGAACAAACCGCTGAAATTCTCAAAGGGGTTTGGAGCAATAAAACTTCAAGGTTTGTCGATCTGACCGATTGGTTCTGCACTAGCCAGATTTGTCCGGTGGTTATCGGCAACATGGTCGTCTATCGCGATATCTCTCACATTTCATCTGTGTATGCGCTTGCGCTAACTAACGTGCTGATGAATCAGCTCGAAGTTTCTCTAGCGGGTTAGCGCAAACTTGCGCTAACAAATTACTCCTCGACGACGAGCGTGAGAATCCAATCGCCAGTTTTATGGCTTTCAAGATCGAAACTGCCAAGTTGATCAGCGGTAAATTCGATCATCGTTTCTTGACCAGCAGTTGCAATTGCGGTTAGTTCGTAGCCATGCAAGTGAAACTCGTCATCGGCATCTGGATTGAGAATTTTGATTTGCACTTTCGAACCAAGCGTTGCTTGATAAGCCACGGCCGACCCAGATGTCTGACCGATGATCACAGAAATCTCGACTGGTTCATCAGTCGCAACCTCAACAGTTTCGTCCTCGACTATCGCTGCATCTTCGCCAGCTTCGGAAGACGTATCTGAACTTGAACAGCCGACCGAGCCAAGCAAGAGACACGTGGCAATGATTGATTTGGTGAAAATTGAACGTTTGGTCATGAACCAAAAGCGTAGCCAAGATCAGGCGCAGTCAACATTGGCTGATAGGTGATTTTTGCTTCTTTGGCCATTGCTGCACAAGTGCCACCACGGTCAACTATCACCGTGATAAATACTGGCGTTGCGCCAAAAGCTCGAACCACGTCAACTGCTTCAAAAAGTGACGTGCCCCGCGTAACCGTATCTTCGACGATCGCCACACGATCACCTGGTTGCAATGCCCCCGCGATGCGACCAGTGACTCCGTGATCTTTGCTTTCTTTGCGCACACTAAAACTGCGCAACTCTCTGCCCCGCGTTGCAGCAACTGCCGCAATTCCG
>JACCED010373856.1_pt1 | contig 18524 bp, 15 predicted proteins | sample 7455021 | NCBI WGS metagenome assembly JACCED01 (sample SAMN15323456, study PRJNA562643) | freshwater metagenome | isolation source: river surface water | place: USA:Blue River Watershed | collected 2017-08-19 | reverse complement strand
GAAAATGATGCGTTAACCTATACTTGGGACTTAGGTGGAGGAGTAACGAAGACCACAACCGAGCCTACCCTAACGCATTCCTTTACGTCAGTGGGTGAGTTTGAAATCACAGTAACTGCCGCTGATCCAGCTGGATTGACCGGTCAAGGACCTTTGGTAGCGGTGTACTCGGGCAATGTCGCTCCAGTAGTAAGTATTGTAGTACAAGGCAACCAATCCTTCTATTTCCCAGGCAAGAAAGTAAGTTATTCCGTTTCTGTTTCAGATGAAGATCATCCTGATGCAGCAAGCGATGTTGCTAGCTTATACGTAGCCGCAGACTACCTTCAAGGTATTGATCAAGCAGAAGCAGACCAAGGCCACAAGGTGATGAGCGAAGCGATGACTGGCAAATCTTTGGTTCAGTCACTTACTTGCAAGACTTGCCACAAGGAAAATGAAAAATCCATTGGACCTGCATACACGGATGTGGCCAAAAAATACCGAGAGCGTAACCGAGATTATTTGGTAAATAAGATCAAGAATGGTGGAGGTGGAGTCTGGGGAGAAACAGCCATGCCAGCAAACCCAGACTTGAAGAATTCTGAAGTAAATGCTCTAGTTACCTACATCCTATCCTTAAGACAGGAAAGCAAGCCTAGCTTGGGTGCAAAAGGAAGCCTTGACCCTACTTTGGGTAAGCCTGCCACACCAACTGGCTCCTTGGTGATCTCTGCTTCTTATACGGATAAGGGAGGGGCAAACATCAAGCCACTCACGGGTTCAAGTTCTTTAGTCCTTCAGCCAAACTCAGTTGATTTGGCTCAAGCTGGAACTTTCACAGGCTATGCCAAGATGGTATTTGATGGAAAGACCTTGTTGACCATTCCAAACACCAAAGGTTCTTTCGCCTTGCAAGGAATTGACATCACAGGAATCGGATCGATCACCTTCATGACCGCTTCACAGCAACCCATTAAATTCCCAACAGACTTTGAAATTCGTTTGGATAGTCCAACGGGCGAAGTGATTGGTCGTGGAACGCATGCACCGAGCGAAGGAATGAAGTTGCCGAATATGCCAATCGTAATGCATCAAGCCAATGTATCGCTCACAGCAGCTGGGGATGGCAAAAAACATACCCTTTACATCGTCAGCGATGCCAAGGGAGCCGACCTAGGTACCTTCATAATGATGGGCATCACATTCAACGCGAAGTAAGCCACAGCCTAAATTCATTAAACTAAAAACCCACTCCGGATATTCGGAGTGGGTTTTTGTTTTTCTAGGTAGGGAGCGACTTTTAGTTACACACAGATTCCGCTGGCTTCCAAATGATTTTTTGATTCGTTACCTCGGTAATGGAAGCGGAGTTGATCACATTTCCCTCACAATCCAGGATTTGAGGCACTGTTCTGCAAAAAGGACAACAATTCAGAAAAGAGAAGACAGTTGCTCCTTTGTAAGTTCCTTGAACGAGGTAAAAATACTGGACCAAATTTATATCTGAATTTGTCTTGATTGATTCCTTGAGCCAAGGCAGATCCTCCACGGGATTATCCACTGCACAATTCTTGGGATTTTCTTGTTCCTGACAAGAAAAGAGAATTGCTAGAATTAGAACGGGGAAGATTCGAATCATGGTTAGGATAGGTACTAGCAAAGAAACGAAACCAGAATAGGAATCGTTACACTAGCTCCATGAAAATTTTAAGTTTTACCCCTCAAATGCGCCTGAGGGGTATAAACTAGATCATCTAGAAGGGAACAACCAACAACTGCTGAGGTCAAATTCGTTTATTTCATCGGAGAAAAAGGCAGGGCAGTATAAAAGTGCGAGTCAATTTTCTCTACAATCTTTCCTGAAGCCTCAGAAGCATCACGCACACGAACCCATTCGGGATCGGCTACGAATCGCCCAAAGGCCGCATTAAATTCTTCCTTGGATTGATGTCCAATGTAATAAACCAATTTGGACTGCACCCCTTCTTTTTCTACCGTTATCCAATAGGGATAGTTGGAGAGGCCTTGCTTTTCAAATAGCGCTTGGGTATGGTCTCGGAAGCGTGCTTGAATGGCATCCAATCTTCCTGGCAATAAATGGTAGGTGCGCAATTGGAAAATACCGCTTGGACGGGAGATTTTTCTTGAATTAAGCCCCTTGCCCCACACCATAAATACTTGATCTACTTTTTGGACGATTGGGCCATTGGCTTCAGAGGCCTTAGCCACTGCTTTCCATTCTGGGTCATTTGCAAAACTATTCCAACGAATATCTCGCTCAGCAGCGGAAGGATACCCAATAATAAAGGTAAGCTGCTTGTCAGGCTGCTCCTCTGAGAGAAAATAAGCCACACTTTCAATCCCATGTTTAGCAAATAGGGTTCGGGTATGGTTTTGAAATCGTTGAATAAGGTCTGGCATCTTGCCATCATGCACCGTGTAGGTGCGCATTTCAAAATAGGAGCTTGTGATTGTTTGCTGAGCATTTACCAAAATACTACTGGAAATAAAGAGCAGGAGAAGGAAGAGGATACGCATGGATTTTAGGGTTAAGTGTAATTTTTTTAAAGGGTTTGTATCAGTTTTTTTTCCAGGCGCGGTAAAGCGCAGGACTCAGAACGAGCGCGATGGTGAGCAAACCGAAGGTTTCCCGGTTTTCTTCCATCTGAGGGGTCTTCATAGTCAGGTCTTTTTGCGCCCATTCGGCAGCAATCCATTCTCCTACCCCACCTGGGAAGAAGTAGATCGCGCCTAGAAGGCATAAAATCACGACTAGGGTCAAGGGAATCTTTGGAAAAATTCCTCGAATGGCAAATAAAGAAAAAATCACCGCAACGCCGTAAATGCTTATCCAAACTTCTGGGTCGGGATCGTTAATTTGCCAATATGCGAACAGTGCAAAGAGAAATACCCAAAGCCCGTAGAAATAAGAAATTGGTTTCATACTTGGTGTAATACAAAGAGATAGAAATCTACGGAAAATCTAAGATTAATCCATCTGTAGTAAGTTGAGTGGATCCCATCTTTTTTTAGTACTAAATATTGCCCTTATTTGAAATCACTTTCCATTAACCGCATGGTACACCTCAGCCTTTCCCAATCCACTGCAGACCTAGAGGGAATATTATCCCTCCAACGCGAAAATCTATCGAGCATACTTTCACAGGAAGAGAAAGATAAACAAGGGTTTGTTACGATTCAGCATAACCTAGAGCAATTGCAAGCCATGCATGCAGTCGCTCCCCACGTACTTGCAAAGGAAAATGATCAGGTGGTGGGTTATGTATTGGCGATGACTTTGGCTTCCCGAGAGGTGGTTCCTTTGATGGTACCACTATTTGAAAATTTTGACCAATCAGAAATTGGTGGAAAAAAAGTAACCGACTACAACCCTATGGTCGTGGGACAGGTGTGTGTAGGAATCTCTCAACGTGGAACAGGTTTATTTGACAAACTGTATACCGAATACCGGGAGCAGTATGCGTCCACTCATGATTTTGCGATTACCTCCGTTGCTTTGAGCAATTACCGGTCTTTGGCAGCCCATCAACGGAAGGGATTTAAAGTCCTACATACCTTTCAGGACAGCTTGCATCCTTGGGCGATTGTGTGTTGGGATTGGAACAATCGATTTTCATTGCCCTAAAAAATTCTTTGAACCCAACATCCTATTCTGTACTCCTCTAAAGAGGCCTAAAAACAGAAACGGGAAGCATTTCTTGCGAAAGCTTCCCGTTTGGTCGCCAGATCCCCGTGGTTCACTGACTCCCTCAAGCTACAGTTAAAAACTTTCCCCAGTTGCCCAGGTCCAAATCGTCGAATGAAGCCGCCCTTACGGACTTGTCCTGTTTTGTTAGATTTCCATTCCATTTCTGTGGTTACCCCTTTCAAACACTTGTAGGCAAGTGCTCCTTCATAGCGGAACTCCCGAAGCTATCTTGACGATAGACTCCCAGGCCGATCTGTTGTTGCACTTCTGCGGTTGCCCGTTGCAAACCACCCCAGTTAAGGGATAGTTCCTTTGTGCCCGATGTTTGTACAAGCTTTCCCGAAGGAAAATCTGTGCTGATAAATCCATTTTTTGCAATTCTGGGGTTGCCCCTTTCAATCAAAAAATTTCTTTCTTGATCCTTCTTGCCTGGAACTTTGATTCTTTCCGAAGAAGTCCTCAAATTCAAGCCCATCGTTTTTTGGCATTTCTGCAGTCTCCTGTCTCAGAGATTTACCCTAAAGTAGACCCCCCTTTGTGCCCGATCTCAAACTTTCAAACTGCGATCCGAAATCTTACTTTCGGTCTTTTTTTCTCTTACTTGATGAATTAAAGTTGGCCTTTAAAAAAAATAATTCCAATTATTTATTCAAAAACTTTCCCACAATTTTTACCATGAAATCGCCTGTAAAAGAACAAGTTATCCACCTATTTTTTGGTATTTATCCACCGAAATAATGGGTTAGAACGGATTACTTCCTGCAAGCACAACTTTCCCAACTCCTTTTTGACTTGAAGCCGATTTATACTAATCGAATCTTGGTGCCCAAACCGATTCAACTACCTTAATCCTAACCCAACTTTAAAAATTAAGCATAAAAAAAGGGAGCAATCCTTTCGAATGCTCCCCCTTTTATTTATTAAAAACTCAAACTCGAGTCAATTTGATTGGATACGACTTGCCTGCATTCCACTGGCACACGTAGATATTCTCATCCTGATCGATGCAGACATCATGACAGTGCTGAAAAACAGGTTCCTCCTGTAGCATGACTTGCAGAACTCCATCCCGATAATAAGGCGCTGTACCCCCAGGGTTGGATACCACCCGATTGTCTTTATTTAAAATGGTCACAAAACCAGAATTATCCGTTTGCTCCAAGTAACGAAGCCTAGACCAGCACACCCCTGCATAGAGATTTTCTCCATGGATCACCGGACGACAAACATAGGCACCGGGCAGAAAAATCGTTTCTAGATAGTTGCCATCCATCGTAAATCGCTTGAATGAATTATGCCCCCTAGAAGTACAAATCAAGGTAGGTTCGCCACCCGCCCGCTGATCTACTGCAATGCCATGCGCAGTACTAAACTGCCCATCTTGATTTCCTGCTCCTCCAAATTTCCGAATAAAGGTTCCTTTGCTATCGTACTGTAGAAAAAACTGGGAACCATAGCCATCTGCTACATACAAGTCCCCATTGGGAGCCACAGTTGTCTCAGTAGGCACCCAACGCATCTTTTCACTATAAATCCCTGCAGCTACCGGTGAAGTAATTTCGGCAACTACTTTCCCATCCAGGGTGGTTTTGAGTACCCTTCCCCCATTGTCTACTATCCACAGGTACTCGGCATCTCCCTCATCCACTAAGGTCAAGCCATGGGCTGAAGGGAGTCCCAAAGTCCAAGTAGTAAGCAACTTCCCCGATTGACTGTAAATGATTATGTTGTTTTTGGGTTCGTCCGTCAAAAGAATCATTCGCCCCTTGCGATCCATGACCATCTCGTGACAGTTGACCACCGGTACTTTGGCAGGATCTAAATTCCCCCAGCTGGGATCTAAGGTATACGTGAACTCGCCATGGCCCAGCACTTTCTTCTGGGAGGCAAGCAGGGATAAATTGGGTTGTACAGTCATAGCCAAACCTATAATGCTCGTGTTTTGTATAAATCTTCTTCGTGAATGCATCTAACTGAAAGTTAAATCAAAGTGAAGTAGAATTGACACTTCCTGCCCGCAGGGTGAAGAAGAGAAATCCAATTCTTTTTATTTCTACAAGGAAGCTAGAAAAATAAAACCAAAGGCCAGCAAAAAAAATAATAAATGTGCCCATTGGCTGCAACGTACCTTTGACTACCCGCGTTTAAAAAACAATTAACTTTGTTTTCCCTAAATCAGCTTCCCTATGAAACTTTTCCATCGGAATATTGCCCTAGTACTCTTGGTAAGTACTTTGCTTTTTTCATGTACCGACCAGATAAATAGTACCTATACGTTTCGCACCCTGATGCCAGTATACCTTGAAATGAAGGATGTTCGGGCTAAGTCACTTGTTCCAATTCCTGCTCAGGAAATTGAGAATCCTGGAAAAATTTACATTTACAAGGATTTTTTACTCATCAATGAGCCAAGCAAGGGGATACACATTTACGACAATAAAAACCCCGCCAACCCAATAAATTTGAGTTTTATCCCCATTGAAGGCAATGTGGACTTGGCAATCAATGACAATATCCTCTATGCTGACAATTACGTGGATTTGCTCGCCTTTGATATCAGTAGTATCCAATCCATTCGATTAGTAAAGCGTATTGAAGATGTGTTTACCCACCTCTACCAGCACAGCACAGGAAAAATCATCACGTTCAAGGACACGGTGCTCACCAGTGATTCTCCACGCTGGGAATACAATGACATGTGGCTGGTAAGACCTAGCTTGAGTCTCGGTGCCAACATGGCCAAAGCAGCCTCCAGTTACGGCACCGGGGGATCCATGGCTCGATTTACCTTGATGGATGGACACCTCTTCGCAGTAGATCAAAACACCCTTCGCGTATTTGATGTGCTCAACCCTGCTGAACCCAAATTCATCAAACCGATCGACCTGGGCTGGGGTATAGAAACCATCTTTCCTTTTGATCAAAAACTATTTATCGGTTCAAACCGAGGCATGCACATCTACGATGCCAGCAAACCGCAGGATCCTAAACGCATGGCAGTGTACGAACATGTGCTGGCCTGCGACCCTGTTGTAGTCAATAAGGAGTATGCATTTGTCACCTTGCGTAGTGGCAACTTTTGTGTCAACGGAGTGAATGAACTCCAAGTAATTGATATCCGAGACCCCTACCAGCCCAAACTAACAAAAGCATATCCCATGCTCAACCCCCACGGATTGGGGTTGGCAAAAAACTACCTCTATGTAGCAGAAGGCAAGCATGGACTCAAAAGCTTCAATGCTTCAGATATCCTCACTATCGATAAAAATCAACTGGAGTTTATTCAAACCATGAAGTCCGTAGACCTGATCCCTGGACCTAAATCCCTAATTGTGATCGGCCCAGATGGAGTATGCCAATACGACTATTCCAACCCAGCCAAACTGAAAAAGCTAAGCTGCATTCAGGTCAGCAATCCCATTGAAGCAAGCTAATATGAAGGCTAGGTCGTTGATAGTGGCATTCCTTATCTCCTGGTGCAGCGTGCAACTCGCAGCTGCCCAGGGGAAAGACATGCTTACTCAATTGGAACTAGGTATGCTTGGTGGAAAGTCGAAAATACTTTGGTCTGAAGAGACCGAGGACCGCCTCAATTTTTCCTTTTCTGCCTTCCGTGGGAAGGAAATCAGCCCCAACCACTATCTGGGGATACATCTGGGTTATGACAACTACCCCGACGTGCAGCTCCTACCCATAGGATTGGGATGGAGAGGTTTTATTGGCGACGACATCGGATCAAAGTGGATGGGAGGTGCAAATTTAGGGTTCGGAGCCACCTTTCTAGAAAAACGAGAACGTACAGAGTGGTCGAGCAGCTGGCGAGAAGGCGGGCTTTACTTCCACCCTTTTTTGGGTATTCGCATGCCAGCAAAAAAAGGAAAGTGGGCATTAACTTCAAGTATAGGATACAAATGGCAACCCAGCAGTTACTTTGAAGGAAACCATAGTCAACCAGAAACTCGTCCAAAAATCCACCCCTTTTGGACAAGAGCTTCATTACCTGAGGGATTTAACTCCTTAAATAAGGTAAACACCCAGTTCCATAGCATTAGCTTTCAGGTAGGCATTCAATTCTAGGTATGCCCTCTGCTTTTAGAAGTAGGAGTCAACTCGAAAAAGATTTTTAGATAAATCTTTTGACAATCCAAAAGATCAGGGCAAACAAGAAGATAAGAATGGAAATTTTGTTGATGCCGTGCATCATCCGCAGATTGATGTTGGTTGGGGCATTGGGGTCAGGCTTTCGAAATACGCGGAGAAAATAATTCCCTACTTCACCCAACTTAAAAAACTCTTTCACTTGATTTTTTTCTTCCATGAGAAATTCAATTTATAGGATAACCCTCGCAAACGGAATTAAGTTTAGTCCTCCTTCTGAAAGAAGTACAGCTTAAATTTTAAATAGTTTCTGGCTCTAGCCACTTGCCGTCTTCACGAATGATGTTGATCAATTCGTCCACCGCTTTTTCAGAGGCAACCGAGCGCTTGACTACTTCTTTGCCCTTATACAAGGTGATTTTACCTTTGCCCGAACCTACATAGCCATAATCAGCATCGGCCATCTCACCTGGACCATTGACAATACAGCCCATGATACCAATCTTCACCCCTTTCAAGTGATCCGTCCGCTTACGGATCATAGCGGTAGTTTCCTGCAGGTCAAACAAGGTTCGCCCGCATGAAGGACAGGAAATGTATTCCGTCTTGGACATACGCGTACGTGCCGCCTGCAGCACGCCAAAGCTTACCGAATTATGGAGTTTGATCTGCTCCAAGACCTGCTTCCGATCTTGGGATGCCTCAGGTTTCAAAGAAATCACAATCCCATCCCCTAGCCCATCGACCAACAAGCCGCCTACATCTGTAGCGGCATACAACATGGTTTGATCTGCCGTATGGTCAGGGTAACTCACCTGCACCACCACTGGGACAGTACAGTTCGCCTCCAGCAAAGCCACAAATGCCCTTCTCAAGTCGGGCATGCCATGGGCATTGCTGCTAGACAAAAGCAGAACAGTATCTTTTCTAGCGCCTACCAAAGAAATGGCTTGATGGATATTCTCCGTACTTACGGATAGGAAATTAAGCTCTTGGTGTACTTTTGGCGCATCTTGGTATTCAGGAATTTGGAATAGGGGAAATTTATTCAATTGATCCCCTACCGCCTTCCAGACAGAATAGTTCTGAATTTCCTTCATCCCATTCGGCAGCATGAAAGGAATCGGGTTGGCACCGGAATATATAAAGTCACAACCCAAATCATTCATCTTCCACTTGTCCAATTCAGGCAAGTAAAAGTGTCCTACAGCTTTCATTTCCCGATCTGTAACTTTCGAAAGTGCTGAGATATCCGCAATCACTCGGGGTACATTTTGTCCTCCAAAATTGTATACTTCGGTGACTTGTCGCTTGGTATACACGAAAGGATCAATAGGATAGGATGCTAGAGCTGCTAACGGGACATGCCCACTTCGTGACGTGTAGCGGTCAATCAAGGCACGTGCTACAGGTGCTTCAAACTCTGGATCTTCAGTCAAGGAAACACGAACGGTATCCCCTAACCCGTCTTCCAAAAGCGTACCAATACCCACAGCGGATTTGATTCTACCATCTTCTGCCTCTCCTGCCTCGGTCACCCCAAGGTGCAATGGATAGGGTTTGAATCCCCCTTCATTGAGCTTCTGAACTAGCAAGCGGTAGGCTTGAACCATTACCTGAGTATTGGAAGATTTCATGGAAATGACGATGTCATAGAATTGCTCGTCCTCACAAATTCTCAAAAATTCAAGGGCAGACTCCACCATTCCGAGGGGGGTATCTCCATAGCGGCTCATGATTCGATCGGAAAGGGAACCGTGATTAGTCCCAATGCGCATGGCTGTACCATGCTCCTTGCAGATTTTCACCAATGGCAAAAACCGCTCACGAATTCGCTCCAACTCCTCAGCATAGGAAGCGTCGGTATAGTCTATTACTTCAAACTTCTTTTTATCTGCATAGTTGCCCGGATTGATCCGAACTTTCTCAACAATTTTAGCTGCCAATTCAGCAGCATTCGGTGTAAAGTGAATGTCTGCTACCAAGGGCGTGTTGTACCCTCGCTTCCGCAATTCCTCCTTGATGTTACGCAGATTCTCCGCCTCTTTGAGCGATGGAGCGGTGATTCGAATCAATTGACAACCCGAATCGATCATGCGGATGCACTGCTCCACAGAGCCTTGGGTATCCATCGTATCAACCGTAGTCATGGACTGAACGACGATGGGATTGTTTCCACCAATGATTACATCGCCCACCCGAACAGGAATAGTTACTCTTCGGGAATACTGGGTCAAACTGTTGCAATAACCACCTTCGAGGGGAATGATTTGAGATTTCATAGCTTATATATCTCCAAGTTGGGGACGAATAATTAGTTCTTCAACTACAGCACCTGGGGAAAGGTTATAGGCTCCCCAAACCGAATCAGCCACATCTTCCGCATTGACAAAACGAGTGGACGGCAAATCCACTCCTGCCCAAGCGTCGGTTAGGGTAGCTCCAGGTAAAATAGAAGTCACTTTTATTTGATAGGGTTTGAATTCTTCACGAAAGCACTTGGTCATGCCCAGCATCGCCCATTTGGAAACTGAATAACTCCCCCCATTGGCATAAGCGGTGATACCTGCAATGGATCCAATACTAAAAATATGCCCAGCCTTTCGTTCCATTAGTTCCGTTGCAAAAGCACGGGTGAGGTAATAAGCTGAATACAAATTGGTCTGAATCAAAAATTCCAAATTTCCATCGGGCTCAGCATGCAAGGAACCAGGAAGAAAAAGGCCCGTGTTGTGTACGATCACATCGGGAATGCCAATAGCCTTGACTCCAGATGCAAAAGCAAGCACCTCCTCTTTTTTAGAAAGATCTGCTACGAAGGTGTGAACGCTGCAGCTTGGATAATTTGAAGCCAAAGAGGAGCGTAAGGCAGCTAAATCACGCTCATTCCTGGAACAGGTGAAGATATCAAATCCTTCCTTTGCAAATCGTTCGATAATTGCTCGACCGATTCCCTTGGTGCCTCCACTGACTAGGATACTTTTTCTCATTTGTTTCGTTGCTTAATAGTTAGTGTAACAACTATTTACCTCAGACAAAGTTACATTTTTTTATGAATTGATTCGTAGACTTTGGTTGCTAGGGTTTAGGCGTGTTTTTATTCAATCCTATCCGAGTAAAAAAAGATTTTCTTTCCTTAATTTTTTTCGGAAAGCAGTGGGAAAGTCAGGAAAAAAGTACTGCCCTTTCCGACTTCTGTTTCAAACCAGATTTTCCCACCGGCAGTTTCCACCCCACTTTTGGCGATAGCCAAACCAAGCCCTGAGCCCTGACTCTTGGTACTGAAGTTGGGGATGAATATTTTGTCTCGAAGCTCTTCAGGGATCCCTTTTCCATTGTCAGAAATTTCTAAAAACACAGCACGATCCGACATCCACAGCCACACTCGAATTTGTGGCTTTTTACCCGGCTCCACAGCCTGCATGCCATTGATGATCAAATTGGAAATCACTCGCCCAAAAAGTTTATCATCTCCCAAAATTGGGATTTCCTCAGTATAAGAATCATCCTGAAACTCCAGGTCCATCCGCTTATCGGTTTTGAAGAGTTCCAAGACCTTGGACAACACCTCTTTGAAATTCATGCGCTCATTGTTGGGGAGGGGCATCTTGGCAAAGGTGGAGAATGAGGAAGCAATGCCACTCAATGCATCTACCTGATGAATCAGGGTTTCCAAGGATTTTTTCAATTTATCCGCATCTTCCAATTTCCCTTCCCGCTCCAAACGCAGCAAATGCTGCAAGGTAAGTTTCATGGGAGTAAGTGGATTCTTGATCTCATGGGCCACCTGCTTGGCCATCTCTCGCCAGGCAGTTTCCTTTTCGTTGGAAGCAAGGACCTTTTTACTCGCCTCTAGTTTGTAAAGCATTTGGTTGTATTCGTTGACCAGCAAGCCAATTTCATCCTTTGACGCCCAAACCATAGGCTCATTGTCTTCCAAATTGGTCGCCTTAAGTTTTTGCGTAAGTAAGCGGAAGGGTAGCGTAAGGTTTTTGGTTACTAAAAATGAAATGACCAAAAACAGAATAAAAATCACTACAAAAGCATTGAACACACTACTCAACACATCTGAAATGAGCGCATTCAGTTCCTCCTCAGATTCAAAAAAGGGAATAGCAACCACCGCTTTACTAGCCGTAGTTCCTTGTGAAGGAATTGCCAAGTACACGGCCTGATACCTGAGTTTTCCAACTTTTTCTTCCAGTAGTGCCTCATTACCTTTCTTCTCCACCAACGCTGCCATTGCGCCAGGATGCATCAAATTAGCCAATAACTTATTATCAAAAATGGTGGCTCTACTCGAGGTAAGCAGCAATCCATCCTGGTTGTATAAGTGAATATCCGTACCTACTGTAGCGGCTAAGCTATTGATTTCCTCTGTAAGTGAATCACGATCCAATTCCGCTACATCTTGATTGCCAAAAAAGCTAAAGAGGTTTCCCTTGATTAACATTGCTTTTTGGAGGTACTGTTCATTTAAATCATCCTTATAGCTTTGAGAAAGTAATCCAGTGGTGATGATTGAGATGATGAGAATGGGAAAGAAAAAAGCAAAATTCAGGTAGAGCTGAAGTTTGGTGGAGTAATTAAATTCAAACGTTCGGTATCCCTGCGAAAAAACAGAAACCAAAATGGCAAAAAAGGTAAGCGATACAAAGACTACAAAAAACAGGGATAGCGTCCCAAAAAACTGTTTGATCGTAACTGCAGGTGAGGATAGCACCCAGAGTTCTTCCCCATTATTAATCCCCAAGTGCTGGTAACCCATGGCATCTACTCCCCTCTCCAGCAAGGAAGAGTTTTGGAGCAGCAATCCAACCTCATCTTGGAGGTAATTGAAATTTCCTGAACTCCGAATTAGCTCACCTGATCTAAATACCGCAAAATCAAAAGGGTCTTCTTGCAATTTTTCAGCATACTGCTGATCCAAAAGCAAGCGAGGGTACGCATTTCCTGGTTGAAAACGTTGCTGATTCAACTCTAAATAGATCGTTCCAAGCCCAAGATTTCCTTTCGCCATGGGAATAAAAGCAACAAAAGTATTCCCAGGCTCTCGCTCCCTGCTCGAAATAAAATAGAGATTGGGTACCTGAGTAGCAAAATCGCTCTTGACATATTCCTCCTGCAATTCCTTTAAGGTTTTACCTTCTAGAGCGCTGCCAATTTGAATGCCAGCTGGCGAAAAAATACGGATATCTACCTCAAATTGATCAAAGTAATTATCTAGGTAAATTTTTCGAATTTTACTTACTATCGGTTCCTTGGAAAGTAATGGATCTGCTAAACGATTTTGAATAAAAAGGTCATTCTTTAACCTTGAAAAAATATCAGCTAAGTAAATAGCAGTTTGGCCATCCGTAGCAAGAAGCTGCTGATTTGCAAAGGCAATCTTTGCTTGGATCAAGCGTTCCCCTTCAGCCTGGTAGCTACTTGCCGCCACAATGCTTGCAGAGATAAGGCTTGCATAAAACAAAGTCAAAAAGGTCTCCAGGCCTAGACGGTACACATTGGCGACCAAGTCTAAACGAAGAATTGAAATTAGAAATAGGAAGTGAATCAGCCCTGCTATCCCCAACCATACATTCCAAACAAAGAATCCCACCAAACAACTACTGGCCACCACAAAAAGTAGCCGATAAACCTTGCGCCGATCTGAGCCCCCTCTAGTTACTAAATGAATTAAACTTAAACTGAGAAAAACATAAACAGCAGCCCATAAGAATAAAACCAAAAAACTAGCACCTATCCAACCATCAAAACTAGGTATTGCAGAAATGTCCAGACTCCAATCTGCATGAAGGACCAAATCACGCGTCAAAACCCAAAGACAGATAAAGAACAACGTGGAAATCAGAAAAGTGAGCACAAGGACTACCTCTTCTCGAAACCGCTGTCGGTAACTGGCAAATTTATCCAACACCTGCTTTGATGAAAGATGATACACCAAAAGGCCAATAATCACAACGAAACAAAGCGTATGGACTAGCAAATCTCCTAAACTGGGAACAGCCCAAGAAGAAGTATACCTACTGCCATCAAATAGTGGCAGGTTCAAATACGCTTGAGGAAAATTGAAAACCAGCATACTTGCCCTGACCAGTAAAAGAATCAGAAAACCATAGCCTATTGCCTGCCAAACCTGACCTTTTTTCCATTTTTTTCTTAGGAAAATAAAACTGAGAAAAACGTAGAGAAGAAAGATGGAACAGCTAAAAATAAGTATGGGCGTATTCCAAGCCTTCCCTACGGATACGAAACCCGGCTGAAAGTCAATTCCAAAAAGTGGTTGCCCAAGCGAGGACTTCACCTGCAAGAATCCTCCCTCTGACTTGGGGTAAAGTGTAAACAGCGAATTTCCAAAAACTTCTGGGTTCGGCCCCATCACGACATAATCATTTTTTATCGTGCCAGACCAGACTAGCCGGAAGGCCTGTACTAAGTATTCATTTCCTCCTTTACTTGATATTTTTTGCTGCTTCACTAAAAAAGTACCGGAAGAAGAACTTAGGACTTGAAAATCCTTTTTTAAATCTAAAGCCGAAAAATCAAGCGCAAACTCATTGGTAGACCAATACAAGAGCTCCTTTTCAGAGTTAACAATAAAAATTGGGTAGGTAAAAGCGCTCGAACCTACTCGTTCAAAACTCAAGGAATCTAATCCAATGCCTTGCGCTTGAAACAAGTCAAAATCTTGGTTGAAAGCCCCCTCTACCAAATGAATCCTCTTTTCAATGGCCTCTATGTATTCCTCCTCTTGACTTTTTTGATAGACAAAAAAATTCAAAATCAAGGTAATAGGCAGAAGAAGTACACTTCCTAAGATAAGGATGCGGCGGAACGGGAGCTTCATGAAGACTAAAAATAAAAAAGCAAAGTCTGGTATCAAACTTTGCCGGATAGTATTAACGTGCCTGGAGTTTTGCTTTCTTCTTTTTTGAAGACCTATACCACAAATAGCCGATGACACCAGCCATTAGGTAAGGCATCACTACCAAATACAATATTCCATTATTGAGTCCGGCCCCAATGGAGGTTTCACCGTTACTCACATTGTTTTCTACGGATGCACGACACATGGAACATTGAGCCTGAGAAGTGAAGTGAATTAGAAAACTTGCTAGAACTAGGAATAAGATTTTAATTTTCATTTGTACTAATGAAGATGAACATTAAGCAAGCAGAACTTAAAAGGTCTGCGTATAGTATGGAGAGATCATCAAATAAACAATCACACCCGTTACAGATACATACAACCAAATTGGATAGGCATACTTGACCACTTTTCTATGTTTTTCTCGCTGATTGGTGTACCCATAGTAATACGCAAATAGGATCGGAAAGAGTGCAATAGCAGCGAACAAAATATGAGTAATCAACAAGAAATAATAGACGATCCGAATGGTCCCTTCACCACCGAAAGGTGTGCTTTCAGCTGCGCCATGGTAGATTACGTAGGAAACCAAGAAGATCGCACCCAAAATAAAGGCAACCGTCATGGTGGCACCATGCTGGGAATATTTTTTCTGCTTAACAAACACTAAGGCGACTACCAAAGCAATAGATGCTGCAGAATTAATGACAGCATTGAGGTGTGGAAGGAAATACACCCATCCACCCAAAGAGGTGAGTTTGGCAGGCATAAATAAAAGCACGGCCACCGCCAAAGGGATGGCTATAGAAATTCCAATAATCCAGTTTTTAACTTTAGCTTCCTGCGAAGCTGTGGGGGTATTATTCTTTTCCATAAAGTAAAATTTTGGTTTCTAACATCAATAGGTCCACTTCCTCACGGGTAGTACCGCTGTAGTAACCGCGAATACGCCCTTGATCATCTATCAATATAAATTTGTCACTGTGTACAAAATCATCCGGCACTCCATTACCATCCAATGCAGGAAGTACAAATCCACAGCGGGCCAACTGAAAGGTCTCCTCCTTTGATCCTGATAGAAAATTCCATTTGCCCGGAATGGCATGATGCTCTTCGGCATATTCCTTCAAAATTTGAGGAGTATCGTAGGTAGGATCAATGCTAATGGAAATAATCTGTACCAGGGGCTCATCGCGAAAATGATCATTCACCCGTTCCATCTCCTTTGACATGACAGGACAAATACTCGGACAAGAGGTGAAAAAGAAATCCACAATCGTGATTTTACCTTCCATCTCTGCCCTTCCCATCAGCTTTCCATCCTGATTGGTGAACCTGAATTCTGGAATAAAATGCTGCGAACTATCGGAAGCAGGACATTCCTGAAAGGGATTATCCACTCCATTTTGAAATAAAATAGGCAAGTCATATTCGTTTTTCCCGAAGCCCTTCAAAAACAAGAAGATCAACACTGGAATCATTAAAATACAAACAAGGACAAAGCCCTGGAGAATTCGTAAACTTCGCATATTAGACATAACAAAAAAGAAGGTTGAAGTGATTCACCTCAACCTATCTTTTTTTGATAATTTATTTATTTACCAACGCAAAAGGAAGATATCAGAGCCTTCCTTAATCAAGGCGATAACTAACCAGACTAAGAAAATTAATGGAACGATGATGGAATAAAAGAGCGGCTTAGCTTCATCACCTAAGTGCATAAATTCCATCATGATGTACTTAGCCTTCCATATAGTGAGTAGGATAAACAAGGAATACAACAAAATCCCTCTATCCATAGTGAATGCCATAATAAATTCAGCTACTGTAATTGCAAGTAGAATGAAGGCTGTCTTCCAAATTTTTTTGATTTTTTCTTCGTTTCGAGGTGCTACCTCAAGCGTAGATTTAGTGTCTTGAACTTCCATAGTGAGCGAATTGAAATGCTTAGATCAAATAAAATAAGGTAAATACAAATACCCAAACCAAGTCTACAAAGTGCCAGTAGAGACCAATTTTCTCCACCATTTCGTAGTGACCGCGCTTGTCATAAATCCCTACTGCAGCTTGGTAAAAGCAAAGGAAAAGCAAGAACACCCCAATCGTCACGTGGAATCCATGGAATCCGGTAATGAAGAAAAATAGTTGTGCGAAAGCAGGAGGCCCATATTCATTAACCATCAGGTTAGCTCCAAAAATAGTTTCAGTCACATTCTGCCCCAATCCATTGACATAAGTTAGTAATGAACCTCCGTCTGTACCATGGATAAAGTGAGACCACTCCCAAGCCTGACAGCTCAAGAAGGTAATTCCTCCAAGAAGTGTCCATAGCATCCATTTTACTACATCATTTCGGTCATTGCGATGGCCAGCTTCTACAGCCAATACCATAGTCACCGAACTTGCAATTAATATGAATGTCATTATCCCCACAAAGATCAAGGGGGCATGAACTCCATGAAGGAAAGGAACTGCTTCAAAAACCAATTCAGGCACAGGCCAGTATTCGTTGGAACCAGTGAAGGTGTCTGCCGCACCTGCATAGGCAGGATAGCTGACACGAATCGCCAAGTAGGTAATTAGAAAGGCAGCAAAGGTGAAGATGTCAGAAAGTAGGAAAAACCACATCATGAGTTTTCCGTAGCTGGCCTTTAGGGGTTCATTTCCTCCTCCCCAAATGCCTCTTTTAGTGCTTACTTCGATAGCAGTAGAATGCGCAGACATAGGTAAAATTTATGGTACTAGGTTATTTTAATGATTTAAAAGCAAAAACAGAAACAAATACAGCCACAAACCACCAAGAAAATGCCAATATGTGGCTGCCATTTCTAAGGTATTTAGCGCTTGGGAATGCACTTTATCTCTAAAAGTCGAAATTAATACAATAATCAGAAATATCACACCGCTAATCAAATGAAGCGCATGCAATCCAGTGAAAACATACAAAAAAGAGCCAGCCGGATTTCCCACAAAAAACACTTCTTGATCTACCAACGCCACCCAACTGTACCACTGACCAACTAGAAATGCTATGCCAAGCAAAACTGTGCTTACCATTCCAATCCGTAAACCAAGAAAATTATCTTTTTTGGCCGAAAAGTAGGCAAACTGCATGGCAATGGAACTCAAAACGACAATCCCGGAAGTCACCCAAAAAATTCCTGGTAGGTCATACTCCAACCAATTTCCTTCCGCTTGACGAACAATGTAGGCACTAGTCAATGCTGCAAAAATCATGACCACAGTGACTAAAAACAACCACAATGCAAACTTCTTAGGATGCATGCTAATTGGCTGCTCGACAATATCAATATACTTCAACTCACTTTCCATCACTTAAGGCATTTTGTCTAATAAATACGCAATCTGTACTACTGGCAAATAAATAAAGGAACCAAACATGATTTTCAAGGCAGATTTCCGCGAACAATCACGCATCAAAGAGAAGGTTTGAGCCAAAAACAATACACCACATACCGTTGCTACAATACCTGAATTTAATCCAACCAAACCAAAATAGCTTGGTAAAAGTCCCAATGGAAGTAGAAATAGCGTGTAAATCATGATTTGAATAGCTGTATTCAGATCCTGACCTCCACCACTAGGTAGCAACTTGAATCCTGCACGCTTGTAATCCTCATCGCTCACCCAGGCGATTGCCCAGAAATGAGGAAATTGCCAAATGAATTGAATACCAAAAATAATCAAGGCCTCATAAGTAATCGCACCAGTGGCAGCTGTCCAACCCAATAATGGGGGCATTGCACCTGGAATAGCACCTACAAAAACAGCAATTGGACCCACACGCTTAAGCGGAGTATAGGCAAAAACATAAAGTAACATGCTCAAGATTCCCAAGCCTGT
>JACCED012243584.1_pt1 | contig 18525 bp, 7 predicted proteins | sample 7455021 | NCBI WGS metagenome assembly JACCED01 (sample SAMN15323456, study PRJNA562643) | freshwater metagenome | isolation source: river surface water | place: USA:Blue River Watershed | collected 2017-08-19 | reverse complement strand
TCGTCAGGAACAAGGCGCGGTAGCAAAGCGGTTATGCACCGGATTGCAAATCCGTGTAGGTCGGTTCGACTCCGGCCCGCGCCTCCAGTTTTTTCTTTTGTGAATCAATGCTTTAGCCCCGTGAGGGGCTTTTTGCCTTTGTGCTGCTATGAGTCTTGTCCTTCACCTGTCCTTCGAGGTGAATTCATGGCATCCGTTCGCAAACACGGCGACAAATGGCAGACCCGCATCCAGCGGCGTGACCAGCCTTCCATTTCAAAATCGTTTCACAGCAAAACCGACGCGTTGAAATGGGCGCGCAACGTTGAGGCGCAGCTTGACCTGGGCACCTTTGCCCCAAAACAGGCGATGCCGCGCTTAAGGTTGATAGTGGACCGTTACGTTACGGAAGTCACGCCGACCAAGAAGGGCATTTCGCAGGCAGTGATAAGGCCAGGCTCGAGCGCGGCAGCCGCGTTAAGGCCAAGTTCAACTCGGCGGGCCGATTGATCTGGTGAATTGATTTCTTTTGTGCGGAAACGCAAGGACAAGGGAGGGGGCGTCAAATCTCTGGCGCGCCAATGTCCCAGACCGACGCCGTTCCTTCGTTTTATTGCTAACCCATAACCTGCCACAGATGAGAATAATTCTCATCTGTGGGGCTTAAAAAATTATCCTGGCTGTAATTTTGTTAGCCTAGTCTTCGGCGTCCGTATGAGCACAAACATTGGGATTTTGTATCAGCCGATGGGCAAGATGTTTGTGAGTAAATACACTGAGCTGAAAGGTAGTTGTTTGTATGTCCTGGCGAAGAGTAGTTACTAAGCGTTCTTAGGCTTGAAGGTCTACCTAACTATCTAAGCGATGCCGATTGCTGGAAATTGTTCATGTAATTATGATATCTATCAAGTAAAAGGGGCGGTCCCATCCATGAGGTATTTCGGAAACATTTCGGACAATCAAAAAGCTTTCGTACTGAAAAAATGTGCAGGCCGTCCCTTGCTGAGCAGGTGGATTAAAGCTATTTCTAGGTGACTTAAGAAATGTCCTGGAAACAATGGTCTCTAAAAGAGTGGAACGAAGCTCTAGTGAGAGCTGTATTTTTCGCTCATGGCCGTGCAGAGACAACTGTCAGTCGGATCGATGCAAGTGGTCGTTTCTTAGTCAAATGCACCAACGATAGAGAGAGTAATCCCGATGAGGCGTTACAGCTATTCATCGATGCGTTTGGTAAAACAGCGGCAGCCGTTAGGTCAAAATTTCGCGTAATAGCTGCGGCTGACCCTGAAGCAATGCCGAGTTGTTTTGCTGCCCTTTATTTGACATTGCTCGCATCTTCAGCAGATAACGAAACTGCAGGTGTAGGAGACTTTCGGGAACGATTTTCAAAAATTGTTAAAGCTACAAACGGACACAGCATTGACTTTGGCAACTTGCCACTTATGTGGTTGCATGTTAAAAATTGGAGCATCTCCCGTGCTCAACTTTTTGGTGACTGTGCCTTACTAGTCTTACCGGATCCCAAGAATGAAACACTTATTGGATACTCAAAGCGAATTGCATTTCCAGCCTACAGGGATGAGCAGTTTCTAAGAAAAACGCTAAAAAAATATTCCCTTTCAGAAAGTTCATCATTTGCAGATGTCGCTAGAGCAGTTGCACGAGAAATTGGTAGCGCCAAAACATTACCTAACTTTTTGGAAGAATTTAGGGAGTTTCAGAAACTAACTTCACGCTTTGAGAGTCAGCTGGCGTACGATTCGCCATTTTGGGGAGCGGTAAGGGATATCTGTCTTGAGGAGACGCAAGATCAAGTAAGGAAAAAAGGTATAGCCTGCTTGGCGATTGACATTGCAGATCCAACAGAGCCGTTACTTCATTTTTACTTAGATGAAATTGCCGTCCAAAAATTTGGGATACCTACCAAAGAGTTGGATTCTGCGAGAAGAGATGGTTGTAGATACATCGCAGTCGACAATGGGGAGTGGCCTTCAGCCAATGAGTTACGAGCGTGGGTATCCAAGCGTAAAAGTATCAGCGAGAGCAAAATTGGCAAGGGGTTATCAGAAGGTTGGCTAATTTTTTTACCAGACCAATTAGGCGAACTAACCTCTGAAGGCTCATTTTATGATGGGGGACCTGTTTGCTTGGTGGCAAAAAGCATGGCTCTTAACCCACTTATCACTCTCAATGAGCACTATGGAGTTAAGTCACTTAAATTAAGTGAAAAAGGTGCGCTGGATGGTTGGATGGGCATATACATACCATCTGTAAGCGAAGAATATTTAAAGCGCCTGTTGAGTTATGTGCCAGTTTCTGTGCAAGCGATGTTGCGAACAGGCTGGGCACCACCCAGGCCTCGCGTTTCTGGTGGTGCCTGGTTTGGGCAGATGTTACTTCTAAATCCCTCTAGCAATCCGATTGTTCGAATGCGCGGGGCACTTACGGGCGAGTATCGTTTGCTTGGGAGTAACCATGCAGAGATAAAAAAGGGGTACTTAGTAGAACATGAAGGGGGATTTCAAATTCCCTCAATTGACTTGTTGGTTGTAGAGTCAAGTGCGCAAGCATGTGAATTCATGCTCACTACGAGCGAACAAAAGACCTTTACAGCAAAAATATTTATTACAACCGAAACTCCAGAGGGGCTGCCTGCTCGATTTGGAGATCGTTCTCAATTGCTTGTAGATGGTCCAACCGGTATGCTTTTTCGGGTTGAAGGGGGACAAGAGTCAGCAGACGCAAAGGCACTACATCCAAATCAATATCCTCTTCCGCTTAATAAATTTCCACCGTCGCTTGGATCTGATACTGAATTCACCATAAGCGAATGCACAAATAGTGACATAACCGAAATGTCAATGGCACTGAGCTGGATTACAGATTCTTTAACCTTACGTTTTGAGCGACGCAGCTCGCTGACATTTGAATTGTTGCGTGAGCATATTTGGGGAGCCGCTGAGGCATCTGGTATTGGTGCACGTAGATTACAAAACCTTCTTTTCTATGGTCAGTGGCTTGTCGTCCATACCCAACGCAACGCTCCCTTTAGATGCATATCGCGAGCAGAAATTGAGATGTTCGTGACACGCAGGGATGGGCAGCTAATTGCTCGAGTTGTTGGGATGCTTTCAAAGCAGACTTCTGCAAGACTTGCAAAGCTGTTGCAACCAGGAGAGTCTATTTGGCGAATCGGCGCAACAAACGCTTTATGCCTTGGCTCGATAGAGATCAAGCTTCTTTCTGAAGCTCGTGCGGCTGAATTAGCGCATGAGATTGGGGCTAGGCTTGTCGAGTCTTTTCCGCGAACAATCCCACTGTCTGCATTACATCCATCGACAAGTGAAATGCATACTGTCGATAGTCCAACTTTTTCAAATCAATCAGAGAAATGGAATTGGGGCTGGTCCCCTGCAAGCAACGAACAAGATGCATGGCCTGTGGGCGAACTGCGGCGAACTATCAATGGTCCTAAGGCTTGGCACTGGATCAAGCTTTCAGAGAAGATGTTCGTGAAAACTGATAGTGCTCCCTGGGCATGGATGGTATCCAGCCTTGCTAGAGGCGATGATATGGCTGAAAAGACTCCAGAAGGTTCCATTGTATGGAGTAAAAGCATTATAGAGCTCCCCGCCTCATTGACGAGGTGGTGGATGTTATTTGGTGGCGGATGCATAGCGATCAAAGATAACGGTCAAGTTCTATTTACTGGATATGGTTGCGTACATGCGATTAACTGTATGGGATGGAAATCTGAACGCCCTCAACAGGAGTTATTTAGCATCGCACTTGATCGAAGGAGGCTAGCCATGCGATTAAAAAAATCACGACGCACTTTTGATTTGTAAATTCATCGAAAGCTTGTTTCCTACATTGAGAACAGAATGAAAACAACCAAAAAAAAATGTCCCAAAAAAAAGCCTCTTGCAATGATGTTTTGGTATGGAACCGAAGAACATGAGCTGGCTCAATGCTTTAAGGATTCAAGAGCAAAGCTCATACGTGCAAAAGCCAAGGCCCAAAACTTACCAAAATCGAGCGAACAAGCCCTTGATCTTTTGCTTTCATTAACTGATGAAGCAATGGTTATCGTTCGCAAGTGGTTCCAAGAAAAAGCAAAATTTGAGCTTGAACGCCAACCTGAAACGGCCTTGGAGATTCTGAAATCACTCCCTCTAAGCAAAATTGACTCTGATGAGTTGAAGGAGGAATGGCGTTCGTTACTTTCTCTTTTTTCTCAAGATACCATTCCTGAGATATTGAGAGAATTTCTACAGTTAAAAGATAGTCAGAAAAGTAAAGCTGTTTTGCCAGTTCAATTAGCAACTTCAAAAAAACCTGCTGAAGAAGTGAGAGATAAGGGAAAAGAGAAGGTTAAGGAAAAAGAGAAACAGAAACAGAAGGAGACTGTGACTGCGATTGAGATTGAGACGGATAAGCAGAAGACGGAAGAGAAGCAGAAGGAGATTGAGACTCAGACGGAGAAGCAGAAGGAGGGATTTTTTGTAACTCGAGAAATGGTGCAGTCATATCTTAAAACTCTAAATGAAAAGCTAGAGACATCTGACGAAAACGTACTAGGTTCATTGTTGGAGGGAGCTATTGCAGCTACCAAGGGAGATCAAGCAGCATGTGAAAGAGCAAAGGTGGCAATCACCAAGTCGGCTGGTTTGATTGGTCCTGATCTTAATGCGCTGATTAGTCAATTTGAAAGTAATGAGGGGCGAACGGGGTTGCGTTTGAGGAAGTCCCTCAGTCAAAAAAATTCACTCTCGGTAGACCCTGAGCTCTACTCTGCAGTCGCCGAGATCAGAAAGATCTTGCCTTCAGGTCAATTTTTTGCAAACGTTATTGGGATGATGGTAGAGCAGGATTTATTGGAGCTTTCGCCTGCAGATGCGCGAAATGTCTACCCCCTTGCGGGAGAGATCCTGGCATTCCCAAATACAATTTCTGGACACCATCATGAGGGTGAACTGGCAATTTGGCGAACAGAGCGGCGCACCACCGATAAACAGAATAAATTTATTATTACCGCTCTTCATGCTCGGTTATATGAGGTGATCTCTGTTCCGCACCCCTCGACAGAACCTGATGGTCTAAGGGAGTGGCTTCTTATCTTCTATCAAAATCTAACAGCAAACTTACCTATCTTCGAGCTCTCGGATGGGAGGCTAGTTCGACTACCCGGTGACCCGAAGGACACTAAGTCAATTAAATTCGAAATTCCTGTTGATCTATACGAAAGTCTCGACGCGATTGAGCTTTCCAATGGTCGAAGATTTGTGGTTAGCCCTTTGCCTGCGGCGGTGCAGAAACTTGATTGCGCACCACCTATTACTACCATCAAGCGGCTGCTTAAGATACAAAAAACTGGCGAGCAATTCCCAGCCTTCTCACGCGCTCAAGTGGATGCTTTATCAGATCTTATAAAAGCTGAAGTAGATTATCCAATCATGCCAAGTATTGCGCGTGCTACTGAAAGGCTGGGTGCGATATCTGATCTCAAAGAGCAGTTGGACGAGGTTGTTGCCGAAATGCTGTCGCTGCCTAAAGTTTCTCAGCAAATTGAAGAGGAAAAAAAATCTGTTGTACAAAAATTTGCAGAAGAGCAAAGTGACTATCAAGAAAAATTAAAAAAACTCAAGGAAGAAAAAATTAAATTAGAGGGCGAAATTTCAGCAGCTAAAAAATCGATAAAAGCTCAAGAGCAGGAATTAGCCACGCATATAAAGGATAAATTTCAAAAAGCCCAAAATGAGGGAATGGAAACACTTGCGCAGGTTGCTTTGTTTGGCGGGCTAATAGGTGTTGGTCAAAACTCAGATTCACGCTTAATTAAAGAGGCGCAACACATTGGAAGCCGGCTTGCAAGCGTTGAAACTGGTACTGAGCTTACATCTCTAGATGCATTGAAGATTGCACTTGCACGTGTGTCTTACTCAAGCGGAATGAGTCCGCAGCTAATGTCTGCGGTGATGTCTTCAGGTTTCGCGTGTGGTGCTGTGGGGTTGATAGGTGAGAACAGAGAAGCTGTTGTTCAAATGCTCAGCACAGTATTAGCTGGTGGTATGCGTTGTCGTGTTTCCATTAGTGTTGATATGTTTAGCATATCCGACGTGTTGAGATCTCCAGCTCTAGTCAAAGCAGGAGGACACACAATTGGGATGCCATTTGGTGAATTCCTCGAGGTGCAATCTTCTCTAAAACGAACCTCTGTGGTAGAGCTTGTTGGTGCTAATAGAATGCCACCTGAGTCATATTTGCCGGATTTGATGGATATGCTGAGGACCTCAATTACACCTTCAAGTGTCGCCTGGACCACTTCAGATGGAAACATTAAAACGACAATACTTCATGCACCTGTCTTACTGCTTTTGAGCTTTTTATCGGGAAAGTCGACTTTCCCTTTGGTATCACCGCTCTCGACCCAAGTCCCATGCGTGGCAGTAGATTTCCCCTGGGGGGATGAGCCGCAGGCAGATAAATCTGTAATTGTTAAGCCCAGCCACTTAACAGTGCCTGCATGGAGTGAGTTGGTGCAGCAACCTCCCTTGAGAACGAAAGATGCTGTTGTTTTGAGTTCTGACACTTGTGGCTGTCTTGAAAATGCTCTTGAGAATTCTGGGTGTAATGAACCGGAGAGTCTTGCTAAGGCTCTCCTTCAGGCAGGTCGACCTGGCTACATGCTTAATCCGCTTGAAGGTAGTTCAAGTGTTACAAGTATTGTCAAAAAAATTCATGAGGTTATGCATGGTTGCAGTGCCTCTTTATTTGTCCAGTCTGTTGATGACGGACGATAAGGTTTAAAAGTGCAAGATCCGATACAAACATTCAGCGCTATCCGTGATTTTTACATTACCTACTTAGAGACGGCTTTTCGCATTGGGGATCCAGGCATACAAGGATTCAGGAGAAACCTTCTCGAAGAAATTGGAACACTCGCTCAGGAGCCACTAATTGAGCCTCTCCCAACGTATCAACATGATGGGCTTCGAATAGATGACCTATTGAATGACGCGAAAGGTAATGAGTGGCTACCGGGTTTTTCGACCAAAGAGCGTAAAGCATTTGTCGAATTATGTCTTGGAGGACTATTGCCTGCTGACTCAGCTGACCCTACAAGAGGAAAATTTCCTTTATATAGACACCAATTGCAAATGCTGCAAAGAGGGGTGCAATCTGGAATGCCGGGTATCGTTACTTCTGGCACGGGATCAGGCAAGACTGAATCATTCTTACTGCCAGTGCTGGCTGCAATATCTAAAGAAGCTGTTACCTGGCCACATAGTGAAAATCTTAAGAATTGGACTCCGTGGTGGCATAAGGTCGACGGAAAACCTACCTTTATGCGCGATCAGCCTACCGAGGCTGCTAGCCGACCAAAGGCGATTCGAGCATTAATTTTGTATCCCATGAACGCGCTCGTAGAAGATCAAATGGTTCGTTTGCGTAAGGCTCTTGACTCTGATTCAGCGCATGCTGCAATGGAAAAGAACTTTGGTGGTAACAGGATTTTCTTTGGTAGGTATACCGGTGCCACTGAAACCAGTGGTTGGATAAGGCACCCGCGCCTTAATGACGCAAAAATCAAAAAGAGAGAGAGCAAACGTATCGAAGAAATGCGTGTCTACATGAAAGGACTTGCAAAAACACACTCAGAGGCATGTATTGCAGGCAAGGAAACTAGAGATGATCTATTGCCTTTTAATTTCCCCAAGGCTAATGGGGCAGAAATGGTTAGTAGATGGGACATGCAAAGGCATCCGCCAGATCTATTGATTACCAACACCAGTATGCTTTCAGTGATGCTGGTTAGAGAGATTGACGAGCCAATTTTTGATCAGACTAAACAATGGCTACAAGACGATCCAGAATCATATTTCTATTTAATTTTAGATGAGCTTCACCTACAACGCGGCTCCTCAGGAACTGAAATTGCCTATTTGTTGAGATTCTTAATTGCGAGACTTGGATTAGATGATCCCAAACATCGACATAAATTACGAATTCTTAGTTCAAGCGCATCTTTACCAGTCGAAGAGGAAAAAGATCGAGCACAGAGCCTTGATTACCTGTGGGGATTTTTCAGGCAAGCAGGCCATCCTCAAAATGCAAAAGCTAAAGATTGGGCAGATGCCATCGTTCGTGGGTCTCCAGTAGCCGTAAGACCAGTCATATTTAAGGGACAACTCGATCAATTTTGTAAAGTCGTAAACGCTTTCAGGAATTCGTTAAGTACCAATAAGCATGCAGCTCAAGACGCAAGCATATGGTCAGAACTCGCCAAATCGCTCGGGATAAAAAATGAGCATCGTGATGCCCACAAAATCGCTGAAATTGTTTTGGCCGAATGCGGAATTCTGCTCGAGGGGGCCTGCACTAATTCGGAGGGTATTCCTGCAGCTACTCCCATAGGTGAAATTGCGTCTCGACTGTTCCAATCTGGGAGTATTGCAGAAGATGCAACTCGCGCTTTAGTGTGGATACGCTCTTGTAGCGATATGTGGCGCGAGTGGTTTGATGGCCGCGAATTTCCAGAGTCGCCTAGGGTTCCTCGTTTTCGAGTCCATACCTTCGTCCGCGCAATTGAAGGACTTTTTGTAGCACCCAGGCCAGCCCCACTCTCGCTCCCAGAGTCCGAAAGGGCTTTAAGTTTGTTTGGTGATTTGACTATTGAGCCTGGTTCAAGATATGGCGCGGAGACAGAAAAAAAAGCCTCTCGCCGCGTGGATATGCTTTACTGTGAATGCTGTGGTACTTTGTTTTATGGAGGAAGGCGGAGCGAGTCCTTAACGGGGCAAATTGAGCTACTTCCTAATGATCCTGATACAGAGTCACTTCCTGAGCGGGCAAAAGTCAATCAAATTGAGCAGCAGAGCGCTGAGGCCTACTCTCTCTTTATGCCAACAATTCGCCGATTCCCTCCACTAGGCAACGATAGCCTTGCCGAAAATGACGCATTGGGAAAATGGAAAGAGTCAGAGATTGACCCTTACCTTGCAACTATTTACACAACCTCAACTGGAAGCAAATTAAAGCAAGCATCAGATTACACACAACGTATTCCCGGCTGGCTTTACCACGTTGAAAAAGATCCCAAAAAATTCAAGGGTAATAAGCAACATAAACAATTATCCTGGTCAGATCCTGGTACCGCACTGCCGTTCCAGTGCCCGGCTTGCGGAGAGTCTTACAGGTCACGCAGAAGAGGTCGGACTTCACCCATTCGTGGGTTTAGGGTTGGTTTCGCAAAGACCACGCAGCTGCTGGCAAGTGCGCTTATGGCAGAGCTACAGCGCTCGCACTCCAAAGAACGTCTTGTTTCTTTCTCTGATAGCCGCCAGGATGCTGCAAAAGCGGCTTTTGATCTCGAGAGCGGTCATCATGAAGACGTAAGTCGTGAGTTAGTGGTCCGATCATTACAAAAGCTAGCTGAGGATTGTGGCAATGTAGCGGAGTTGCAGCACCAGTTAAATCTGGCCAGAGAAGCTCATAAATTATTGGCTATTCAGGAGCCTCCGTGCACTATAGAAGAGCTAAACAAGGCTGGCGAAAAATTAGTTATGTTGCAAAGTCGGCTTAATGGAGCCGCAAAAGATTGTGTAGCTATACGCGATATAGCCGAGCCTTTAGTTCCCCAAATGGGCAAGCCATTGAATTTGTTATTGGCGGGGTTAGTTGATGCAGGAATACATCCTACTGACAAGGCTGGAATCGCCTCTATTCCTGAGCGTAATTCATCCAATTCGGGAATTGCTTTTGCATGGCAGCAATTATTTGAGCAGTACGATAAGAAATGGTGTTGGGTTAATCATCCAAATAGGCAAAATGACTTTTCAGCGGCTTTCCAAATAATAAGTCAACAGCTGATGGAGTTAGTTGGTGAAACTATTTTTAGCAAAACTTACTTTGCTGTTGAAGAGTCAGGTTGGGGATACCCCTGTCTGCCATTACGAGATGGTAGATCGCGCTTGCAGCTTGAAAAGTTCGATGCAATGATTCGAGTGCTTGCAGACGCTTATCGAACAATTCCTTCCGCTTGGGATGAAAAAATCAACTATTGGGAAAGTACCGCTGACGCATTGAAGTCGAGCAAGCTAAAAAAATTTCTTGAAGCAGTTCATAGAATTACTGGAGAGGATCCGCAAGCACTGGCAGAACAGCTACTTTCTGAACTCAATAGTAGTGGCCATCCCAAAGGTGTCATATACATTGGAGAGTTGTGGTTTAAGCCAGTAAATACAGATGCACCTTATTGGCGGTGCAGTAATTGTGGCCGTGTTCATCTCCACTTGGGGGCCAAAGCTTGTACTCGATGCGGACATAAGCTTCCTGACAGTGCCACAGGAATTGCTGGCGAACTGCGTGAGACGAACTTTGTCGGTAAGCGAATTCTGCAATCCTCTGGCATCCGTCGAATGCGCTCAGAGGAGCTTACAGGTATGACTGGCAACCCTGCAGCCAGGTTGCGACGATTCAAGGGAATTCTCGTTAACGATGAAGATGATATTCTCCCCAAAGGCTATGAAGGAATTGAGGCCAACCAGGATCTTGATCATAAAGCCCGCATTGTGGATGTCTTATCTGTTACAACAACCATGGAGGTTGGGGTTGATATTGGAGACTTACGTGCTGTTTTTGAGGCAAATATGCCACCTCAGCGATTTAACTATCAACAACGCGTGGGGCGCGCTGGTCGGCGCGGCCAGGCATATTCTTTTGTCCTAACTGTTTGCAGAAGTAAAAGTCATGATTTGCATTACTTTCGGTATCCTAAGGAAATCACGGGTGACCCACCTCCACCTCCTTTTTTAACTACAAAACTGGATCAAATTGCAAGACGACTGATACTTAAAGTATGGCTCGTATCTGCCTTCAAAATAATGCGATCAAGCGCCGGTGCCGACTGGAAGGGCGATGAGTTAATCCGATCGCCGGATAATCACGGTGAATTTTTGTTAGTTAGCACAATTAATAGTGACCGTGATTCTTGGATTCAACAAATTCGTCTGGCGCTTGAGTGTTGTACTGACGAAAGGGATCGCTTTGCTAACCTATGCTTTTCTGGCGAAGTTGATAGGACCATAAGTGTTTTATCGAGCATGGGCATTGATGCTGTTATCAAAGCTATTGAAGATGTGTTAGAAGATAAACTTATGCAAGATAGGGGATTGGCCCAAGCTTTGGCTGAGCACGGTCATCTCCCAATGTATGGCATGCCCACAGGCCTTCGAGTGCTTCACACGCGGCCCATACTTAAATCAGGAGAGATTTCATTCTCATCAATGGACCGTGATCTCGAGGTCGCCATTCAAGAATTTGCCCCTGGCAAGCTTTTGGTGCAAGATAAACGGCGTTATTTCACTGCTGGATACGCAGGGGATTCTTTGATTCCGCAGCGCAGCTGGGACGGAAAAGGGCTAAGCGTATCGTCAGAGCCTGATGGACTTGGAAGTGTGCGGCACTTGATTGAGTGCCGAGTTTGTCTTGCTTGGACTAAAGTTGATAAAACCACCGAAATTGAAGGGCAATGCGAGGCCTGTGGAAAGGAACTGAGCGGCAGTAAGGTACATCTTGCATATGCACCACACGGTTTTATCACCTCTTTAATTTCTCGCAGTCCTGATGATGCTACAGAAGAAATTCAAGCAAGGGCAAGTAGAACTTCTATAGCCGAAGCCGAGCGAATTCACACAGAGCTTGTTGCCGGTACAAACATACGTTTGGGAATTAGCTCCAAGTCGCAAATTTATCGGCTTAATCGCGGTCAGTATAGTGATAATGACTGGACTGGATGGAGTGCAAAGCAAGGCAATTTGACTGCTCCCTGCGATGGTAACGGTGTGGACCGAACTATTAAAGTGGAAAACATTTGGCTAGATTCGGAAGCTCTGACGTTGGATCCAAATCTGGATATGCGTTTTTGGGCAAAGACGCCTCAAGTTGGGCCTTTCTATTTGATTGCTCCGAAAGTGACTGACTCTATGCTGCTTGAGTTTGAGTCAATACCTCCTCAACTTTTGCCAATAGTTTCAAACGAGTCTGGGGAGCGGCGTTTAACCCAAGCCTTTAGATCGGGTGCTTTGTCTGCACTTTTCATGATCATTGAGTATGCCTCCAGAAGGCTTTTGGATGTTGATCCCGAGGAATTTGAAATTTTAGAGCCGCGTATTCGTAATCGAGGAGACGGAACCCTTTTGCCAGCACTGCAAATTGCTGACAATCTCGTGAACGGATCAGGCCTTACTAATAGACTTTCACAAATTGTCGGAGAGACCAAAGAGCCTATTATTTTTGACGTGATCCGCAAATTGATGAGTCAACCTTATCTAAGTACTCTATTGGACAAAAAACATGCGGACAACTGTGCAACCGGTTGCTACAAATGCTTGCATCGCTATGGAAATCAGGCTTACCATGGACTTTTAGACTGGCGGCTCGGGCTAGATGTCTTGAGCTTGTCAATCGATTCAGGCTATCTTGCGGGGCTTGACGGCGAATTTAACTTTCCAGGGCTAATGGATTGGAATGCGAAGGCCATTAAGTTGGCAGAAGAAGCTCAAAGACTTTTCTCTGCAAAGATAGACGTCAAGGGCGGATTGCCAGTAATAGAAATAGACAAAAATCAAAACAAATGGGCAGTTGTCATTCATCCATTTTGGAGCAGTGACGCCTTGCGCGCGCAAAACGAAGAGTTAAATGAGTGGGAGATGGACATTGGGCACCTTTCGTTTGTTAATACATTTGATCTGGTTCGAAAAATGGGCGAGACAATTGCTAGGCTAAAGCTATCTTAAGAAAAATGAATATGCAAAAAGTAATGCATGTTAAAAGGACTCAGCCGCTGCGACCATCAAAAATTGGTTTGTTTAACGCCTGCCCGTTACGCTATATTTTTGAAACAGAGCGCCCCGAGCCTGGTGGGCTACTCCCCGGACCGCAAGTTTATTTGGGTATCGCTTTTCATGGTGCCATTGAGCATTTTTGGGGTCAACCTACTGTTAAAGGTGTCGATGTACGTGAATGGATTCGATCCGAATTTGTTAAAAAAGTTATGGCTCATGATAAAGGTCTATGCCAGTGGCTACTGCAACGCCAGACGATAGATGCAGTGATATCCCCATCTCTTGTAACCGACTCCGCCCGGTTGGCTCAGAAGCAAATTAGTACATCTAAGCCAGTTAAAACTTGCGAATCATCTTATTCCGCTGAAAAAAGCGAAGGAATTTTTGGAGTTGATAGGCGATTGTTCTCCGAGGTATTGGACATTGCTGGAAGGGCTGACCTAGTTGAAAGAGATGGACCTCGCGTCTGTGTTGTCGACTTCAAGCTGGGCTTGCCAGTCACTGACTCAGGTGAGCCCAAACCTGAGTACTTACTTCAACTTGCAGCATACGCGCTGATTATTAAGGAGCAACTGGGGGGAGGCGAAATTGTCCTTGAATTACGTAGCCCAAAAAAAACTTCACGTCATGTATTTGACTCTGTACTGGAAGCGAATGTGGTGCGCACAATTAAGGACATGCATACTACCCTTCCGCGCAATACAATGCTAGATGCGGCATCAATTTCCCGTAAAGGTGATCATTGTCTAACTTGCGGTTATCGGTCTATGTGCATCAATTATCTAAGCCGACTTTCAGGCAGTTCTGAAATTGATGGAAATTACATTTCCCCTCTTGATCTTTACGGAAAAGTGATTTCTACTTCTTCTGATACAAGCACATTGTCAATCGTTTTGAGCGCTAAACCCGACTCTCGACGGGTGAAAATTTCGGATATTCCGTTGGAATTCGAGTCCGGTCAGTTAAGGTCTGGAGAAGAAGTGGCAGTCTTCTCACTTGCTACTCCAGAAGTCCAGGGCAAGGGAAATTACATAGCCAACTTCCATATTTGGGATCGCATTAATCCTCGTCAGTCAGCTTTCGCTTGCAGGATTTTTGCATGTTGATGAGCTCCTCTTTAGAGTAAATAATAGACTTTCATAGTATTTTTTTGACTTGCCGCATGATTGTCTCCATTAGTTTGGGAGGCACGGCATTTCCAATTTGTTCAAACTTCTCGGCTAGTGTTCCAACTGGCTCAAAACCATCTGGGAATGTTTGTATCGCGGCAACCTCGCGCCAAGATAGTCGTCGTGGTTCGAGGCGAGGGAACTTTGGACAAAAGTCCAAATGGTCGTAACGGTTTGTAAATCGCCACTTTTGCTTCCAACCATTATTCAGGTCACTCCATTCCAGCTCCATTGCAGGAGACGCAGGGTGGAGCGTAATATGCCTGTAGTTGGCAACCACTGTAAACGCTGGACTGTCCCAACGATGCCTGCGATTCCTAGACATAAAATACCAGGCAAAATTACCTTCGGGATCATGAGAACGCTCGTAGTATTCTCCAACTGGATTTGGAGGTAAATCCTTTATTGTGTCTCCATGTGATACGTGAGGTAGTAAACCTAATTTTTTGGCTTTTGACGGGCTGGCATGAGTGGGGTCAGGAAAATCGAACTTATTAGAGATATCGTGCCTTACGCCAACGATGATGACGCGCTTGCGAAATTGCGGTACGCCATAGTCCGCCGCATTCAGCAGCAGCCAGTGGACATGGTATTTAACATCAAGCTGGTTTTCATAAACATCAATTTGCTGTCTGAACCATTCTCCATTGTTAAGCCGAGTCAATCCCGAGACGTTTTCCGCAATAAATACCTTGGGCTTAATTTTATTTACAGCTTCGGCAAATCCCAAAAATAGGTTAGACCGATCATCTTTTGAGGGATTTCTCACTCCGCCCATTGAGAAGGGTTGGCATGGGTAACCGCCAGTTAATACATCAACTTTTGGATAGGGATTTTTCTTTGAGTTATTGAAAGTGTAGATGTCACTGGTGACTACATCAGTATCAAGAAAATATTTTTTTAATGTTGATGTCGCAGCTGGAAAGTAATCAAGCGCCAAGCTTGTTTTGAACCCTGCCGCATGGGCGCCAAAATCCATTCCGCCTGCACCAGAAAACAAGGAAATGATCTTATGTGATGTCATGAATATGCTAATTTTCTCATTGAGTGTCGAATCGCTATTGGAGATGATTTCGAATCAATTCTTCCATTGGAGAACGATGGTTCTTTCTGGCACTTGTCTTGGGGTTGGCTCTCAGAAATCGAAATATGTTGAATTAACCGAGGCGGTTAGCCAGCACTTCGGCTGCTCTCTGGCTTAGCACAACGTCTACTCGTATCTGCGCTCGTGTCAATCCGACAAATAGTTTTCGCATTTCACGTGGGCCAAGTTCTTCAAAATCCACTTCACACAGAACTACCGCAGGTGCACTTTGGCCTTTAAAACGGTAAAGGCTTTCAACCAAGAGTTGGCCTTGGCTCCAGACTGTGTTGCCTGCTGTGTCGTATTCGCCAGTGAATCTGCATGTTTTGTATCCTCCCAAATGATCTAGACGAAGCACTTGCGATTGTTGATATCCGCGCCAGCTAATTACGGCAACTTGCCCTGGAATGTACCCATCCCGCCAGAGTTGATGTAGGCAGGATTCAAGCTGACGATCAGCGCTGAACTGACCGTTCTCCCACACATGAAAGCGTGGAATTTCTCCAATATGTGCGCTGCGAGATTGAATTTTTCCTTCGACGAGTCGCAAACGGTTTATTGTGTCCACTACCCGAATGGGACTCCTAAAGTTGTCCATGCAAGAAATGCTGACAGATCCTGCTAAAACAAACGGTTCGCGCTCGTAGAGTTGCTGTTGGCTGTCCCCCATAACGTATAGCTCACCTTCCGGCAAAAGACTCTGGGTTAAGGCGTCTACCCAGGTTGGGTCCATATCTTGCGCTTCGTCAAGAACTAACAACCCGAGCCGGGCAGGTAGAGAAGGTGCGTCTAGCAGGTATTGATCAGTAAGTTGTTGAAAAACCTTTGGGTCCGTAAAGTCAAGACTCTTACCTTTCAGTTCAACATGATCACGACAAAGCTGATGAAAGGTAGCAACCTCGCATTGCGGAGGCGCCAGCCGAGCGAGATGATCTGCAAGCGGGCGGTTGTAGCAAACATAGCTGGCTTTATGACCATCCGCAGCAGCTTGGCGCAACAAAGCCAGTGCTAGCTGGGTTTTTCCAGAGCCTGCTGTTGCCTCAATTTGATAGACATGATCGGCGTGACGAATGCGCGGTACCCAGGTAGCTAGACCGCTGGAAAGCTGAGTACTGGCTTGTTGAACCTGGCCAACGTGTGTAGCGACGTCGGGCTGCACCTCGAATCGGTTAGCAAGGAAGTTCAGAACTCTTTGACGCTGGTCGTCACTCAGAATGGCGGCACCAAAACTGCTGCGAATATGGTTGCATAGTTGATCCATCTGACTAGCATCCACAATGCGCTCTCGAGGATAGGCTACTATTGCGCTGTGGATCTGGACGTCTAGTAGTACAAGCAAAGCCGTAACTTGGCATTGAGGCAAGTCACCGAGTTTCATGCGCTCAAGTAGACTTGCATGCAGGCGTCGCATTTGTTGACCGATGTCCTTTGAGTTAGAGCCGTAGCGCTTGCTCAATCGATCATTACTCTCGATTATGGCGCCCGCCTTGATTTCTAGAATCATCAGTTGCCCACTTGGCGACACGATCACGAAATCATATTCTCCAAAACCTTGCTGACCGTTGTGCACGGCACTCCATGAAACGTTGTGGTAAACATCAAAGCTGTTGGGTAGACCATCCTCTAAGCGCTGCAGAATCTCTCGTTCGCGGTATGCGCCAGCGCCGATAGGATGGTGAATTGGGAAGCTCGGGTGGATACGTGCCATGGTAGCTATTGTGCATTTAAAAGGCTAAATTTATGATGAGTCTGTAAATCAAAAATCAAGTTTTTCATTCTCCGAATTTCGTCTTGGTGATCGGATTAATTTTTTAATCTTTTGAATTAAGTAATGAAATGAAACGTATCCCATTTGAAGATCTGTCAACTTGCCCCCTAGTTGTAGACGCTGTTTATGAGGGTGGCAAACGAGGTAATGCTGCTGATGATCCTATTTCGAAATTGCTAGAGGGAACTGGAAACCAAGGTGGATTCAGACTAGCTGGAAAATTCGGTTTTTGGAAATGGGTTGTTCTTTATACAAGTGGGGAAGACTCTGATTGGCCAGATAACTTAGACACTCTGACAGGGCAGTTCACTTACTTTGGGGACAACAAAACTGCTGGACATGAACTACATGACACTTCTAGAGGTGGAAATAAAGTTCTTAGGGAGTTATTTGGAAGAGTTCATTCTGGTGGTTTACCTTTCGATGTGCCACCAACATTTATTTTTCGTAAATATCCTACCGATGTAAGCAATCGATCAGTACAGTTTTTAGGTCTAGCAGTTCCAGGGGGAAATAGTAAAACTGAAACAGAAGATTTGACTGCTGTTTGGAAAAGTAACAAAGGTGAGCGTTTCCAAAATTATCGGGCAACATTCACAGTGCTTGATGCATCAGAAATTAGAAGGGACTGGATTGACAGTCTTCGAAAAGGCGATAGCGACATTCGATTTGCTCCAAGGGCTTGGATTGATTGGCGTTCGAACGGGGTCTACAAGCCCCTTATTGCGACTCCAACTAAAGATATTCGTACTATTGGGCAACAGTCGCCTCAATCACCAAATGAAGAGTTGGTGCTAGATTCAGTTTGGAAATACTTCAAAGATGATCCACACAAATTTGAATACTTTGCGGCTTGGCTTTATGCATTGTCTGATGAGAGAGCTGTCATTGATGAGGTGACTCAGCGCTCCGTAGATGGAGGTAGAGATGCAATTGGGCACTACAAGCTTGGCATCAACTCTGACCCTGTAATTGTTGAATTCGCGCTCGAAGCCAAATGCTATAGCCCAGGTATTGGTGGTGCAGCCTCAAATACTGTTGGAGTAAAAGAGGTTGCCAGGTTGATTTCAAGATTAAAACATCGTCAATTTGGAGTTTTAGTTACGACTTCACAAGTGTCGAAGCAGGCCTATGAAGAAGTTCGAGATGACCGTCATCCTGTCATCTTTATTTCTGGAGGCGATATTGCTCAAATATTAATAGCCAAAGGTTTCAAAACTGTGGAAGAAGTAACCAGGATGCTAAGACAACAATTTCCTCGAAATTAATTTGAAAATGTTACTGAAATTCAATCCACGACCCATTTGTCCCTATGTTTGAAGAATTTAGTAACTCACAAGGCCTATTTCCAATCGCTGCGCCGCAAGATTTGGATAAAAGAACAGTAGGCTATATGTGCATTAGCAGCGCTGATCTACAGACCATAAATATCGCCGCGAGTTGCACGTTCACGCCATGCTGGTTCATTGAGAGTCGTACAAGGTAGTTGTATAAAGTTGGAGTGGAGTTGAAGTTGCCCCAATTCACCGGACACTTTGACCTTCTGTAACGTAAGCGCCCGGTCACGCCATATTGACGGCGCTCAGCGCAACTTGCGAATTCGCTGATTGGCCAGATTCATGTCAAACGCCGATGGGTCAAACGGACCGCCAACCCAACTCCAGTAATGCGCATGCT
>JACCED011548783.1_pt1 | contig 18529 bp, 11 predicted proteins | sample 7455021 | NCBI WGS metagenome assembly JACCED01 (sample SAMN15323456, study PRJNA562643) | freshwater metagenome | isolation source: river surface water | place: USA:Blue River Watershed | collected 2017-08-19 | reverse complement strand
GCGATACGGAGTATCTCCGTATCGCCAATCTCCGTACTCTCCCCAACCGCCATCGCCACCGAACGCGCAGGGGCAACCTTCTCCAACGCCTTCATCCGATTGTTCATCGCGGCCATCTCCTGCTTCACCTTCTCCAACGCATTCGACGAACCGCCCGCCACCTTGCCCCCAGCCTCCACCGTTCCTTCCGGGATGAACTGAACCGCGTCGATCACCACAAACCCTTTCGAACCCGCATTGCTAACCATCACATATCCCGCCCCATCTTTCTCAAAACGAAACGTCCCCAGCGAAGTGAAATACCCATCGACCGATGGCGGCTGAGTCTGGTCCACAACCACGGTTTCCTCTCCGTCCGCATGGAACACCGTCACACGCACTTCCTGCGCTCGGTTCGAGCCCTCCGGATACGCAAACCGCACCTCGTACCGGCCTGACGCAGGGAACTGAGGAGTGAACGTCGCCGTTTTCTCGCCCTTCGCCGCGTTGCCGTCATTCAAGTACTCGGCCCCAACGTGCCGCCGCGAAGCACGCGAACGCGTCCATTCGCCAACCAACTTCGCCTGCCGCTCATCCACCACAATTCCCTTCAAGGAAGAGGCTTCCACCTCCCCCAATTCGGACGCATCCACCTCCGTCGCACCATGGCTCAACTTCGAAACCGTCGCGCGCAACTCTTCAATCCGTCGTTTGATCACCCCCACTTGCTCCGCATGCTCCTTCACGCGCCGCTCCTCTTCGGGCATCCCCGGCAGCGGCTCCGTCATCCACCGAGCCACATTATCCGTCAGATTGAACAGCGTGCGCGTGCTGCTGAAAATACCCGCCATCGCGTAGTAATCCCGCTGAGGAATCGGGTCGAACTTGTGGTCATGACAACGCGCGCACCCAATCGTCTGACCCAAAAAAATCTTACCGATCGTGTCCAACTGCTCATCGATGATGTCAAAGCGGAGTTGTTGCTTGTCCTGCTCCTCGTAGTTGGTCGGTCCCAACACCAAAAAGCCCGTCGCCACCAACTGCCGCCGCCGCTGCTCCACCGAATCCCAAGGCATCAAATCACCAGAAATCTGCTCCGAGATGAAACGGTTCAAAGGCACATCTCCATGAATCGACGAAATGACGTAATCACGAAACCGCCACGCATCCTTGAACAGCAACGTCCGTCCCCCACCACTCGATTCCGCAAACCGCGTCATATCGAGCCACCGACGACCAAACGCCTCAGCAAAATCACGCCGCGCCAACAATCGGTCCACCTCGCGCTCGACCGCGCGCTGAGGATTGGCCGCATACTCGCGACAGAAGCCCTCCACCGATCCCGGTTCAGCAGGTAAACCTGCGAGCAGCATCCACAACCTGCGCAGCACAGAAGCCCCATCGGCGTCGCCAACAGGCCGCACACCAGCCGCCTCCATCCTAGCCAACAAAAAGCGGTCCAACCGGGCATCCGACCAACCCTCGTCCCGGACTGCGGGAACCTTCGCCGGCCGAGGCGGCTGAAATGCCCAGAATGCGCGGCCCTCCTCCACCGTCGGAACCTTCGACCCGACCCGACCCCCAGCCATCTTCGCAGGATCCACCTTTCGCGTGTCAGGCCCCCCGCGGCGAACCCACTCCTCAATCACGCCAATCTCCCCTGCCGACATCTTGCGCCGCGGGGGCATTTGTAAATCAACATCCTCGTACCGCACCACCTTCACCAACAAACTCGCATCAACGTCACCGGGGACCATCGCCGCCCCTGAATCGCCGCCCGCTCTCCAGCCCCCCTCAAAATCCAGGCGCAACCCGCCTTTCACTTTCTTTTCGGCACTATGACACTCCAAACAGTGCTCCGTCAGAAGCGGACGCACCCGCTTCTCGAAAAAGTCCGCATCCGTTTCATTCACGGCAGCACCCGAAAGGGACACGGACAGCGCAGCCGCGCAAACGGCAAAACCGAGTCGGACCATGGCGGTTCCAACGAGACTCCGGGGGTGAGTGTTCATCGAGAGGCGATACCCGCAGAACAGACGCATCTTTGCATCCGAACCACTGGACAATTCCCCTCGGTAGCAACTCAGGTACCAGAGCCCCAGCAGCACTTCCACCCCGCTCGCTTTCTGCTTTCCTCCCCTGAAGGGCACGCGGACAATGCGCGAAAATGAGCGACCAAGCCCCCGACACCCGTAAACCCCGTTACAAACGAATCGTTCTCAAGGTGAGTGGAGAAGCCCTCAAAGACAGTGCCTCCACCGAAAGCATCACCCCCGGAATCGTGACCGGAATCGCCCGCCAAATCCAAGAAATCCACGCCATGGGCGTAGAAACGGCCGTGGTCATCGGAGGCGGCAACATCTGGCGCGGCCTCACGGCCAGCCACAAAGGGATGGAACGCACCACTGCCGATTACATGGGCATGCTTGCAACCGTCATCAATGGCATGGCCCTCCAAAGCCAACTCGAAGCCCTCGGCGTCCCGACACGCGTCCAAACCGCCATCCCCATCCAAAGCGTCGCAGAACCCTTCATCCGCCGGAAAGCCATGCGCCACCTCGAACAAGGTCGCGTCGTAATCTTCGTCGCCGGGACCGGGAATCCGTTCTTCTCGACAGACACCACCGCCGCACTCCGAGCCAGCGAGATCGGAGCTGAAGTCATCTTCAAGGCGACCAAAGTTGACGGGATCTACACCGCTGACCCCAAAAAAGATCCTACCGCAACGCGTTACGATCGCATCAGTTACTCGGAAGCTCTCGCAAAACGCCTGCAAGTCATGGATTCCACAGCCTTCACGCTCTGCATGGACAACAAAGTGCCCATCATTGTCTTCGATCTGATGTCCCCCAATAGCATCCGGAACGCCGTTCTCGGCGAAACCGTCGGGACGCTTGTAACCTCCTAGCCGACGAACTCCAGCGCAATTAACCCTTTCAAAAACAGACAAATACAAACATGGACCTTGACGAAACACTCCTCGAAACAGAAGAAGCAATGGACAAAGCCGTGGACTACCTCACCCACGAGTTTTCTGCGGTGCGCACCGGCAAAGCGTCGCCCGCTCTGGTCGAAAACATCGATGTTGAAGCCTACGGCTCCATGATGAAGTTGAAGCAGCTCGCACTCATCTCGACTCCCGAGGCGCGCCTGATCGTGATCCAACCGTTCGACGCCAGCACCACCAAGGACATCGAAAAAGCCATCAAGGAATCAAAGCTCGGGATCAACCCTGCCAGCGACGGAAAACTCATTCGCCTCCCCATCCCGCCACTCACAGAGGAACGCCGTCGCGAGCTCGTGAAAAGTATCAAACAAATGGCGGAAGAAGCGCGCGTTCGCGTCCGGTCCGCTCGGCGCGATGGAATCGATAACGCGAAAAAACTTCAAAAAGATGGTGCGATCACGGAGGACCAGTTGGAGTCCGCTGAGAAAGAGATCCAGAAACTCACCGATGGAGCCGTCGGAAAGATCGATCAACAAACGACGTCCAAAGAAGCCGACATCATGAAAGTGTAGTCGCAGGGACTCTCACGTCCGCAAAAGTTGCGAATGACGTCAACCGAGCCGCATAAACGGCTCGGTTTTTTTTGTGCGAACTACCGGTCCGAAATCAATACCCCCGCACTCTTCCCACGCTGGATTTGCCACAATAACTCGTTCCGACGGAACGGGCCTAACGTCCAAGGTGGATCATAGTAGGCAACCTCCGGCTCCCCTTGGAGTTTGAGACCGCGGTGCTCCGCCCACTCTTTGACTTGAGCCGCAGCACGCTCCTCGTCCCTCTTCTTCCACCATCCCGAATCTCGGAACACCACGTACCGCCCCGCTTCACGCACCCTCGGTCGCAATGCCTCATCGGACGGCTTTGGCACTTCTTGGGCCCCCATCTTCGCGGGCATCACAAACGCCATCGATCGCCCAAGCTCACCCTCCTCGGCGCGCATCAATACAGGCGTCGTCATTGGAATCTTTATCCCTGGCTCGTTTCGCCCGGAGATGTAACGGAACAACCGCATGAATGCGCCGTCGTCCCCTTTCTTTCCCGTCGCAGATACCCCAACCAGCACCAGCGGCGGATAGTCGCGCACCTCCAACCCGTCGACACGCTCCACCACCTTGTACTCAGGAGTCGCATACCCTCCCCGCCCACCAGCGCACGCAGCAACAAACGCCGCCACCACCACCACGATCAGACTCCCAAACAACACTTTCATGTCCAAGCACTAGCCCCACTCCCGCAACAGTCAATCCCGCCCCACGCCGCTCACAAGATGAGCATACAATCGCCGTAACTGAAAAACCGGTACCGTTCCCGCACCGCATCATCGTAAGCAGCCAGCATCAGCTCCCGATTCGCAAACGCAGAAACCAACATCAACAGGGTCGACTCAGGGAAGTGAAAATTCGTCAGCAACGCATCCACCACCCTGAACTCGTGCGGAGGACGAATGAAAATATTTGTCTCCCCCGCTCCCGCCGGAACACATCCCGCCCGATCCGCCACGCTCTCCAGCACACGAACGGTCGTTGTCCCCACCGCAATGACGCGACGGGCAGCTCCAACACGGGACGAGGTTTCCTCAGAAACCGAAAACCGCTCCGTATGCATCCGATGATCCCGCACGTCCTCCACCTGCACCGGCCGAAACGTGCCAGCCCCCACATGCAAGGTCACAAACGCATGCGGCAATGATGCCAAAACCTCCGGTTCAAAATGCAACCCTGCCGTCGGCGCCGCAACCGACCCTTCCTCCGTCGCATACACCGTCTGATACCGCTCGTCGTCCGACACATCCGCTCGCCGCTCCATGTAAGGCGGCAACGGCAACTCCCCGTACCGCCCCAGATCAGGCGCCTCCGAAAACTCAACCACACGCTCCCCCGTTGACTCCACCTCCAACACCCGCGCCTCCGTCCCCGCAACACGGCACACATCCCCAACACGCATCCGTTTGCCCGGACGAACCATGCACCGCCAACGCGTGCCCCCAAGCGGCTCCAACAACAAAATCTCCTCCACCGGTCGCTCCGGAAACAATCGCGCCCGAATCACCCGACTATTGTTCAACACCACTAGATCGCCCTCCCGAATATACCCCGCAAAATCGGTGAACCGACAGTGCTCCCACGTTCCAGAAGCACGATCAATCACCATCATCCGCGCGTCGCGCCGACGCTCCGGCGGACGCGAAGCAATCAGCTCCGGCGGCAACTCAAACCGATAATCCGCCAGCCGATGACTCACCCCTTCTTCTCCTCCGACGCACCATCCCCGCCGTTCGTGCCATCGGCTTTCTCCGAAGCCGCCGATTCCGTCACCGGACGCGATCCCGGACTCCCCTTCTTCACCACCAAGCCCAGCTCACACCGCTGCCCCGCCGCCACCACCAAGTCTGCGATGCGCCGCCTCAACTTCAGTGACCTCAGGAAAAACCAGAACAACGTCACCCCCCAAACCGCCCAGGCGATCCTGTCCACGCGATCCAAAAAGAGGAACCGGTACGCGAATACCAACCCAACGGCATAGTGCAACAACACCGTTGTCACCACAGGTCGCGACTTCAAATGCACACGCGTCAGGCACTTCGGCCCACCGTGATACTCCGTCACAGACCGCACCTGCACCGTCCAAAACTGATGACCGTAAATCTGCACGTCCCAGTCCTTCCAACCCGTATCCGCAGAATAACGCCATCCCTCGGCCTCCAGTAACGCAAAGACCTCCGTGAGCAGTTGTTCCCGCCCCTTGCCCGTCTCGTTCCAAAAAGTCAATCGACGCGAACCCGATCGACGCGGCCCCGGAGCCAAGGCCTCCGGAGTGTTGATCACCTTCCGCGGTGTGTGCTTGTAGCGCAACCATGTGAAATACCGCGCCCAACCACGCGTCAACGGCTGCAACAGTGCCAGCATCCCAACCAACAACCGCGCGCGGACCGTATCAAACCCCCGCTCAATCCGCGCATTCATCATGTAACTCAACGCCACCAGGAACGTGGCCCCAAACATCGCCATCGGCAAAATCCGCAATTTCTCCAACGGCACACCCAAGATCGCCATGATCCCCGTCAATACCACCCACTCGATGCTACTGACATACGCCGCAATCTCAGACTGCGGCGTGGGATAAATCGACTGGAACAGGCCGTGCCCAAAAACCCCGTGATAAATGATCGGTCGACTCAAGACCCAGTTGAAACGAGGCGCTCCGTAAATCTGCCCCTTCCACTTCGCCGTTCCCGTCGGACCAAAAAAGATCAAGTGCTTGAACCTGAGCATCGATTCCGCCTCACCATACCCCTCCTGCTGCTTCCTGAACGCATCCAACGTGAACCTCCGATAATGCCAGACAATGGCACTCGGACTGAAGGCAATCACCCCCCCATTCGTCTGTAACCGCCAACAGAAATCAACGTCATCCCCCGCCTTGCGATATTCGGAATCAAATCCATCCACACTCTCAAAAGCCGCTCGATGAAAGGCCATGTTGCAACCAGGAATATGCTCCGCAACCACATCCGTTAGAAGCACATGACTCGGCCCACCCGGTGCCGCCGCCACAGCAGCCTGAATCCAATCCACCGCCGGTGGCGAAATGTTCGGACCTCCCACGCCGACGTAATCGCCACTCAGCAACGTCCCAACCATGTAATACAGCCAGTCCGGGTCCGCCATGCAGTCAGAGTCCGTGTACGCGATGATCTCGCCCGAAGAGGCGCGCGCTCCCACGTTGCGCGCACAACTCAACCCCATGTTCACCTGCACGATATTGATGAAATGCGGTGCCTTCTCGCCCGTGCGCTGCTCGCGCAGTGTCCGAGCATCCACGAACTCTTTCACCAACGCCTGCGTGTTGTCCTTCGACCCATCATCCACCAACACAATCTCAAAGTCGGGATACTCCACCAAATCCAACGACTCCAAACAGTCCTTCAACGTCTTCGCGCCGTTATACGAACACACCACCACAGAAACCCGTGGATACTTCGGAAGATGAACGTACTGCGTCACATACTTCTCTCCAGCAAGTCGCTCCTTCAGAACATGGAAAGCCTTCTTTGGTTTCCGATCCCGCGTCACCAAACCGAACTCCCAGTCCAAAATCTCGTGACCACCCGTGAACCACTCATCCGTCCACGAAAAGAAAATCGTTCCCGCGGCACCCCCTCGAACCACCGACTCCAGATGCCACAATAAAACGTCCGCCTGCATCTCCTCGCCCTTCCGCATGGTATCTAAACCGAACTCCCCAAACATCAGCGGCTTATCTTCAGAAAGGTTCTGAAGTCGTGAGAGATACCGATCAAAATCGGACTTCCTCTCAAGGTAAACATTGAAGGAATAAAAATCGACGTTCTGAGGGAGGAGATACTCGGTCGGCGGATAACTCGCGTACGAGTACAGCGGCCGTGGATCAGTCTCCCGCGCCACATTGATCAAATGCTCCACGAACTCCGTCACACGCCGCGGACCAAGCCAACGCACCATCGCATAGGGGATCTCATTCCCCACCAGGTAACCGAAAATCGCCTCGTGCCCACGATGCTCCGCGACAGCCGAACGGATCGTATCGACCACCTTTCGCCGCATCGCAGGATCGTTCAAAAACTCAATGTGTTCCGCCCACGGAATCGAAACTAACACCCTCAATCCAAACTCCTTCGCAAGATCCAAAAACCAACGCGGAGGCACATGGTAAACCCTTAAAAGATTCGCCCCCATCTCACAGATTAACTCAAAATCCGCGCGCGCCTTCTTCGGCGTACCAACATAAAAACCAAGCTCGTCCGGTGCGAACGGTCCGTAAGTGACCCCCTTCACGAAGAACTTGCGGTCCCCCTCAAAAAAGAACTTCGCGCGCGCCTGGATCGGAACCAAACGTGAAACTGCAGGCGCCTCCACCGGGGCACCCGTTGAGGCGGGTTTACTCATGGCCGGCGTTTATAGAAAAGATTCCCCCCTCTCACCTAGCGAAAAGGTTGCCGGCCGATGGATTCCCGTCGTTTACTGCCCACCTTTGAAAATGGACGTCGACGCCTACCTCTCCTCTCAGGCCATCTCCGTGGAAAAGTTCTTGGACCAACGGATCCCCAAAGCATCCGCAAAACCAGCGACCATCCACAAGGCCATGCGCTACAGCTTATTCGCAGGTGGAAAACGTCTTCGTCCGGCCGCTTGTATAGCCGCTGCAGAAGCTTGTGGAGGCTCCGCAACCGACGCAATGCCAGCCGCAGCTGCCGTCGAATGCATCCACACTTACTCGCTCATCCATGACGATCTGCCCTGTATGGACGACGACGATCTCCGGCGCGGGCGCCCCACCAACCACAAAGATTTCGGCGAAGGGATTGCCGTCCTCGCCGGCGATGCTCTCCTGACCGTTGCATTCGAAATCATCGCGAGCCATCCCGGCACAAAACGTCACCCGACCGCCACACTCGTGCGCGAGCTGGCGGTGGCTTCCGGGTCGACACAACTCATTGCTGGTCAGGTCCTCGATCTCGAGAACGAAGGCAAACCCATCTCGCCAGCCACACTCCGCTTCATCCATTCCGCAAAAACGGCTGCCCTCCTCACGGCATCCCTCCGCCTCGGTGCCATGTGTGCAAATGCATCCCCCACCCAAATGGATGCGCTCACGCAGTTCGGTTCCTGTCTCGGCCTCGCTTTTCAAGTCATCGATGACATCCTCGATGTCACCCAAAGCACTGAGAAACTCGGCAAAACCGCCGGCAAAGACGTCAAAGCCGTCAAAGCAACCTACCCCGCACTCTTCGGCCTCGAAAAATCCCGAAAGACCGCCGCAGATCTCACCCGTCGCGCACTCGGTGCCCTCGATGGATTCAAACGAAAAGGAGAAACCCTGCGCGCCCTCGCCAACCGACTGCTCGTCCGCGAATACTGAGACCGAGCGCTCAGATGCAGTCCCCTCCATGAGCGACTTCGCGCAGCACGGCCCCATCCTGACCCTTCCGTGCCTCACCACGTCCTCCGCCACCGAACTTGACCAGGAAATCCTGCCCCTTCTCACGCAACGGACACCCGTCGCACTCGTTCTCCCCTGCATCGCGGCAGACGCAGTCCAAGCACCACTGCGCCAGATTCTGACATCACTCGACAACACTCACTGGCTTCAACACGTCCTCATTCCCATCAACGGGTTAACCGATCCCGAGTTTGAGTCAGTTGCCACCGGCCTGCTCGAATTGTACCCACGCCTGCCCCTCTCGCTACTGCACACCGACGCGGACTTACCCCAACTCGAGCCCGGAAAAGGGACCAACGTTCTCAACGCCCTCCGCCTGCTGAAACACAACGCATTCAACGGCGTTGTGACCATCCACGACGCGGACAACCTCGCGTTCCAAAAAGGTGAACTCGCGAGGCTCATCCACCCGGTTGTGGACAAAAACTTCGGGATGGAGTTCGCCAAACAATTCTACAGCCGTTTTGACCAGCGCCTGCATGGCCGCGTCTCCCGTCTGTTTTTGGAACCCCTTCTCAAAACCTTGCACGCCATTCTTCCTGCTGACCTCTCCAACTTTCTCAACGCCTTCCGCTACCCACTGGCCGGCGAATGCGCACTCACCATGCGCCTCGCTGAACAGGTCCGGATTCCCGCGGGCTGGGGTCTCGAGATCGCACTCCTCGCAGAAGCGCACCGCATTCTTTCGCCGGACTCCATCTGTCAGGTTGGATCAATCCAATCGCACCAACACCGCCACCATGCGGACCAGCAGCATCTTATCCAGCAGTGCCGCGCGATCCTCGATACGCTCGCTGCCCACCCCGCGACACAGAACCGTCTCTCAACAGAATCCCTCGCCACGCTCCGCACCGCTTTCGCTCAGGCCCAACTCCGTGCACTCCGAGCATCCTCCCTCATCGCGCGCGCCAACGGCTTGCAAGATCAGACCGATACCGAGTTCGAACTCGCCGGTCGCCTCGCCTCAACACTCGCGGAGCTGAGGAACTCGGTGACGTTCAACGGCCTCAGCGACCTCTAAAACCGTGCGTCATCGCCACTCCACTTCATTCCTCGCCCAGTTCGTGGATCGTTCCGTGAAGCACATGATCTCCAAGCCGTAGCTCATAGCCCTGCGTCGGAGCCAAATCAGGAATCTTCACCAGAACCGTCTTCCCGTCCGAACCCACCTCCACCCCTTTGACGGTCAACTCGCGCTCTTCGTAGTGCTTTGATCCATAACCCTTCGAGCGCTTCAGCGACCAAACCTTCATCGCACAAGCAGTGTCCGAAACGGCATCGCTAAAGGTCACGCGTAACGCGCCACGCAACGCCCGCACCTCCACCGGAACGACCAAAGATCCCGTCCCGCGCCTCACCCGGTGAAAGCCACCTGGCTTCGTCGCATTCCCCGCCCACGCAAACATCCCGCACGTGTACAAACTCCCATCCGAACCAAACCTCCCACGCATGATGCCCGTTCCAAATGCGAGATATGGCAACTCGCAGACAGCCCCCTGCCACACCCCCCGCACTTCCTCATGGGGAACAACGAAAACCCGTCCCGTCCCATAACTGAGGTTCAATAAACGCCCTCCCAAGCCGCCCCAAACACCTCGGGGAACCCAAACAAGTTCCGCCGGACTCCGATCCTTCGCATTCGTCACCCACACCACCGGTTGCTCCATCGCTCCATCCGACTCATCAGTGACCGACGTGTAACCGAACATGTTTCCGTAAAATCCACCCGGACGCACTCGGTTGATCCGATTCTTTGGCGTCCAAAACCCCTCCTGATCCGTCACGAAAAACGTTCCATCTCCATTCACACACACACCGTTCGCCGCACGAAATCCCGTCGCAATAACCGAGGTCGTAGCCCCATCCGGACTCACCTTCAGCAGCGTCCCATGCTGCTCAACCACACTGTCCAACGCGTGTCGCCCCGATTTCGCATAATAAAACGACCCATCCACACCCGTCTGTAATCCCATCGCAAACTCGTGAAAATGCTCGGTGACCTGCGCGTCATCATTGAAGCACTCAATGAAGTCCGTCTCCCCATCCCCATTCAAATCCACCAACTTGGCAAGCTGGTCCCGACACAAAACAAACAGTTCCGAACCACGAAACTTCACCCCAAGCGGCTGGAACAGCCCGCTCGCAATCCGACGCCAACGCAACGTCGCTAAGCCCGGATCCATCAAGCCATCCACCCGCCAGACATCCCCATTCCACATCGCCACCACTGCCCCTTTGCCATCCGGAGTGAAATCAAACCCGCCCGGACGCATCCAGCTCTCAAACGGGTTCCCGTGGGGCAACGGAAAGTCGTCCACCACAAATGGAGCACCCTCATTCCCCCTGACCATCTGCGTTTCAACCGTTTGAGCCCACTGCGCCTCACCACCGTTTGTGAGAAGACTCAAATCCAGCGATGGTGAAAAACCGCGCGCCAGAGTCTCAAGCGAAACCTCATCCGTCCGCGAAATGAATAGACGCGCCTTTGCCCCACCAGAGAATTCCGCCACCCAAAATCCTCCTTCCGAACGCAGCGCCCCGTCCCCTTTTAAGACCACACTCACCCCCTCCGGGGCCACCCGCAACCGCAATGGGCGAGGCGCCTCACCCACATTGATGGTCCGAACAAAAACGGGGGCAGCGCCGTAGTCGATGAGTGCGGGAGACTCCAACACCCTCGTCCCATGGATCATTGCCGCAATCACGCTCTGCGCTCCATTCCGATAAAGCCCAAGGAATCGCAACCCCTTCACCGGACCATATCGACGCCCATCCTTCGCAGTAGAACGTGAGTCCTCGAATCCCTCCACGCCCCAGCCCGGCTCAGCGGGAAGCACAAAGTGACGTTCACCCGTCAGACGCGTGTGAGTGCCGTGACTTCCATCAAAGGCGATCCCCTTCCAATCCACAAACGACCCGGTCGTCGCCGCCGCAACTCGCATCGTATCATGATCATAAACCATCCAAGCCCTTCCCTTGGTCACTCCACCTTTCCCTTCGTCCAAACGGACTGCGATCCCCTTTTGAGCGATATTCTCCGGTCCCACCTCAAGGGTCCAAAAAAGCGCATTGCCCAACTCCATCCGCAGGTACGGAGGCAGCGACGTATCCGCTTTCTCCACCACTCCCTTCACAACGCCCCTCGGCAAAACCGCCAGATCAACCGCTCCTAGCTGGGACGGATTATACGGACGAAGGAACGTCTCCCGGATGTAGTGGATCACGGCATATTTCTGTTCCGTCGTGAACTGAGGCTGAGCAACCATCTGCCCATAACCCTTGCTGAGAGTGAGATACATTGAGAACGGATCATTGCCATTCTTGAAAACTCCATCGGAAAATCGCAACGCAGTCGGCAATGAACCAGGCTGCTCCCTCGTGCCATGACAGACCACGCACAGGGAATGATAAATCTCACCACCACGCTTCAGCGTGTCATCACCCCACGCAGCAACAATGTCCGCATGATCGCTCCGCTCGAGCGCCTGGACCCACCCGTGTCCCCCTTCGACCACCGGAGCCATCCCCGCCTTGGGCTGATACACAAAATCTGGCGTGTTTGCCGCAGTAGCGTTCTCTGCAAAAAGCAGCTCCATCTCAGTATCCGGCAACGCGCGATTCCAGAACTTCACCGCCCGCACCCTGCCGTTCATGAGGTCTCCCGCAAAGTTCTCAGATGCCGACCCGACTTTGAAAACATGACCAGTCTGATCCGGGCGGGAAAAACCCCCACGCTCGGCGATCACACGGCCGTCCAACCAGATCCGCGCCATCCCCCCAACAACCCGCAAAACTGCCACATGAGGTTTGCCGTCATCAACGCGCGGACCGCCGGTCAGAGCCCCCACCCACCCGATGTCGTAAACCAATCGTCCGTTCCTCAAAAATAGGGCCTTCGCGTCCGGGGTCCATTTGCCGACCGAACCACACTTGGAAAACAAGGTGCCATTGCCCGATGTCTCAAACATCGTCATCACAGTAAAATCCCCGCCCAGATCCACCCGCTCGTCCGAGAAGATTTTCTTACCCGTTGCAGACAACGCCGCAACCTCCTCGGGGCCTTGAACCAACTCGCCTTTCTTCCAAACCCGCAACACCGGCTCACCCTTGGACGGCCTCTCGACCGCAACGTCATGCGGTCCATCCTCCTCCAACGACAAAGCAAATTCCGGCGTAAATCGCACTCGGGAGGCACCCTCCACGTGCAATCGAAAGTTCAACGGCCACTCAACAGCGTCCAGAGGTAAAGCCTCCCGAGGAATCCCCGCGCCCGATGCCATGTGCGCAAGTACAGCGGCCATTCCCAGCCATCCAACAAGCCAGAGCCTGCGCGCCACCATCCGCCGCCACGCAACGCCTGACACAACCGCGTTGAGCGATGCCAGCCCGAGCCAATCGCACAAAGATTCATTTGAAGTGCTCATAAAGAAGGAAAGCCAGCCATGGTGATCGAGTGACGGGCCGATTGCGATATCACCCGCCGCCCCTCCCGCCATATTGGCCATCCGTTAGAGCAGGCCCTGATACGATAACCACAACGCCCGATAATACTTCATCAAGCGCACCGGATCCGAACTCTCCGGAATCTCCGCAAAACAGTACCCGCGAAATCCAGACTCAATGAGCCGCTGCATCAATCTGCGGAAGGGATAGTCCTCCAAGTGCAAATCCCTCATGTGAACCGTGAAAATCTTGCCCTTCACCAAATCAAAATTCGCATCAAACCCCTCGCCTTCAAGATCCGTTGGATTGCTATTCCAACACACGCCAACCGCACCGTGATTTGCGACATCCATGATTTTCCGGATGTTCGGCAACAACGAAGTGCCACCCCCGTGAACTTCCAACCGCACCTGCAACCCCAATCCGTGCGATGTATCACCCAACTCGCCCAACGAACGTCCGATTTGCTCAAGTGTCTTCTCAACCGGAACCTCCTTCGGCAACGCATTCGGTCGCACCTTGATCCCGCTCGCTCCCACGTCTGCAGCCAACTGCAAATACTCTTTCGTAGACTCGATGTCTTTCCGCAACCGCACCGGATCCGGCGTGTGGTAGTCAAACGCACTCCCCAAACTCACAAGACGGACCGGCGAATCCGCGAACCGTTTCCGCACCTCCGCACGCTCGAACCGGGACAATGTCACCTCCACTCCGTGCTTGTGTGTCGTCCTCAACTCCACGCCTTCGAAGCGCGCCTCCGAACAATTCTTGATGATTGTCGTAACATCCCAATCCTTCGCCAAATTGTACGTCACCGTCCCCAAATGCATCGGTGAGGTACCCACCAAAAATGATTGCGCCTTCCGTTGACCCGGCTCCGCCGCCGCAACCCGAACCGCAGTCTCCGCAGCAATCAATCCCGCTCCCGCACGCGCTATTCCTGATATAAACTCACGTCGCAACGTCTTCATTCACACCACTAAAGCGAGTTCCAGACCATCCGCTCGCTTACCCCCCAAGATGCCGCCGCTGCCGCTTCCCTGCGCCGCCACCCGCAACTGGCAGAACGTCCACTCCTCCACCCAGAGCCCGTTCCCGCATGAACGGCAATCGTTCGCGCCGCACGCCATCGCGAAACCAATCGCCGAGCAACGTCGACTCCACTCCTGCCAAGCCACGCTCACCATCCAGATAACGGAACATCCGCTCCGCCAACTCCGCCAAGGGAATGGAATGCAACCGCCCCAACCGAGCCCCCAACCAGTCGCTGAAGGCCATAAACCCCTCAAACGGCCCACTCATCCCCTCCCAAATACGCGGCAACGTGTCACGGAAACGTCCGCTATTCGCCACCAAATCCCAGTACTTCGCAAACCGCCGAATCCGCACCAATGCCTCCTCCGAAAAATCACGGTTACTCACAATTTCGTAAGGAGGCTCAGCGCGATAACGCATCTCAAACTTCTCGTCGTGACGGATGATCGGCGTCCCCCGAAGACGCTTCAGAATCCCCACCTGAATCTCCTGCGGCCCCATCGACACCAACCGGTCAAACCCGCGGCCAAAACTCTCCCACGTCTCCCCAGGCAAACCCGCAATCAAATCCGCATGGATGTGCACACCCGTGTGCTCGCGCAAATGCCGGATATTCGCCTCCAGCCGACCGTAATCCTGCCGCCTCCGAATGTTCGTCGCCGTTGCCACATCAAACGTCTGAATCCCAACCTCTAACTGCACCGACCCCGCAGGAAACCACGCCAGATCCTCCATCAACGCCATTGGCATACGGTCCGGCACCATCTCGAAATGCAGAAACATCCCTTCACACCAACGCTCCCGGAAAAAAGCCACAATCGCCCGACTCACACGCTGACTCAGATTAAACGTGCGATCCACAAACTTGAATACCCGTGCTCCACGGTCCAGCAACGCCTCCATTCCCGCCAAAAATCGTTCCAATGGAAAAGCACGGACCGGCACGTCCAAGGATGACAAACAAAACTCGCACGTGAACGGACATCCCCGCGACGCCTCCACATACAACACACGGTTTTTCAAATCCGTCGCCGTGTAATGCTCATACGGAAACACAACCTCTTCCAAAACAGGCAATCCCGCCGCCATCACCTTGGGAATCCCGCTCTCGCCCGCGATCAAGCGACGACACAACGCCGCAAACGCAACGTCCGCCTCCCCCGTGATCAAATGATCTGCCAACCGAACAATCTCCTGTTCCTCCCACTCAAAACTGACCTCTGGACCACCCAAGACCACCGTCACCTGCGGCGCACGCGCCTTCAAGCGCCGCACCACTTCGCACGAGATCACCGCATTCCAGATGTAAACCCCGAGCCCCACAATCGAAGGCCCCTCCCCCAAAATCTCATCCACAATACGTTCCGCATCCTGCTTCAGGTCAAACTCCAGGATGCGCGCGCAAGACTTTAGCTCACCGAGATTTGCGTATAAGTACCGCAACCCGACCGCCGCATGGATGTACCGCGCGTTAATCGTCGCCAATACGATTTCCGCACGTTCAAGACCGGACTCTGGATACATCACCGCCACGCTCCCACGTTCGCCCCGGGCATCCCCCGTCCGCAACCGCAAACCTCAACTCAAAAGTCCCGCCACCGCCTCTGCCGCCAAATCCCTCGGATGAGGCTTCACCGCACGCGCCGGCAGACTCGTCAACACCACGCAAATCACCCGCTTCACGGGATCCGCCCACGCGATCGTCCCAGTCGACCCTGTGTGCCCAAACACCCGATCCGTCACCCCTCGCCCCACCAGCGACTCACCCACATCCAACGCCAATCCCCTCGACTCCAACCCCTCTCCATTCCGGTTGGATGCCATCAACCGCGCCGTTTCAGGACGGATGACCCGCCCTTGCTCCAATAAAAACTCGCCCAACCACTTCGCCACATCGCCAGCCGATGCATGGGTTCCTCCCCACGGCGATCCCAACGCCCGCCAATATGCGCTATTCCAGTTCCAATCAGCCGAGGCGGGATCGCCCCCACCTGCCTCGGGAGCGGCAAACTCAATCTGCATCGGAACAAAGTCCTTCACTTCAAACCGGCCCAAGCCCTGCGCAGATCGCGTCATCCCCAACGGCCCCATCACCATGCGCTCCGTGAACGAACGAATCTCCTCCCCGCTGATCACCTCCGCCACCCGTGCCGCAAGCAGAATCCCCATGCTCGAATAATCGTAACGCGTCCCCGGCTTGAACTGCAGCGCCGTCCGCGCAGCCCCCTGAACAAACGCGCTCAAAGGTGCATGAGCCTTCCGCATCTCCGCGTTGTTCGCCAGCTGATCCGGCAATCCCGACACATGCGTCAGCACCTGCTGCACCGTCACCTCCTCACGCCCCTCGCCGCGAAACTCCGGGACAAACTTCGAGACACGGTCATCCAAACGAAACGCGCCGCGGTCAAACAAACCCATTAAGCCGGTGACCACAATCGGCTTAGAAATGGACCCCAACAAGTACATGTCTTTCACCGAAGCTCCCGCCCCAACCGCCAGTGAATAGATCTCGGGACTCCCACTTCCATGCACCTCCACATGGATCGACGCAGAACGGACCAAGCCCGACTTCACCGCATCCTCCAACACCCGCGACGCCACATCCCACCGCCGACCCTCCACCGCCACCGACAAGGGTCCCCCCACGGCAACACCCAAAGCTGACATCAGGAAAGCGCGTCGAGATTCCGAATACGTGAACATGCCACGCACTCCAGCAATCCACGCGCCCGTGCCTCACTCGCGCCTCAGCGCATCCAATGCTCGGCTCCGAACAGAGAACGCCACCGCAGCCCACAAACTCAATAGCGCAACCAACACCAACACGCCGGGCACCCCCCAAAGCATCCGCAAATCAAGCGGTCGCCCCTGCTGCATCAGCGCCGGCATCGTGGCCACGAGAGAAGCCCCAGCCCCAGTGAATGCCCCAGCCGACACCGCGATCACATGCTCCCAACGCAGCACCGACCGAACGCGTCCCCTCGTCCATCCCACCGCCTCCAACATCGCAAACTCCGCACGACGCTCCAGACCATGCCGCAACGCAATCACCCCCGTCGCACACGTCGCAAGGACCACCCCAAGCCCTCCGAGAATCTGAAAAATGAGAAGGTACGTGTTCTCCACCGAGCGCAACTCCGCAAGGCGCTCCATCGTCGGACGCAGCTCCAACCCTCTGTCCCGTAATGCCTTGGTGAACGCCGCGGCTACCCCAGCGGCATCCCCTGCGCCCTCCGCAAGGCGGATCAAAAACTGGCGCTGCCCCCCCGCATCCGGAAACGCCTCAATGAACGGCTCTTCGCGCATCAGCAGCACCCCCTGCAACACCGAACCAGATAACATCCCCTCAATGCGCATCCGAACCGTCCGCCCGCCATCACGGACCGTCACCACATCGTGCAACCCCTTCTGCAACGACCACCGTGCGGTCGCCTCATCCGCAACCACTGGGATCACCCCATCCTCCGAACTCCCGTCGAGAACCTCCCAGCCCGAACCTGCGGCAAATCGGAAAGACCCCTGTGCCTCAAACACACCACGCGGCACACCAAACACTTTTGGTTCCACCGCGCGATTCAGATTCAAGCAACTCGCCTCGTCCCCCTCACGCACCCGCAACCCCACCACCTCCGCACCCGCAACCTTCTTCACATCAACCCCCAACTCCTCCAAAACCTCCGGCTTGTTCAGATTCACATACACCGGCAATGCACTCTCGCCCATCAACGCGAAACCGCCCGTTCCACCAGACGGTTCTGCGTCCGCCTCCGAAGAGGTGCGATGGAAACACTCCACTCCCACCACCAAGAACGTCCCCGCCGCCATGCTCACCGCAAGACTCAACGGACGCGACGGCCGATCTCCCAAATACCGCAATGCCAACCCCAACCGTCCACGAAACGAACGCCCTCCACACCAACGCAAAAATCCTGCAAACACGAGCAACCCGCCAATCAGTACCAACGCGCCATGCCCAAAAAAGCGCTCCGTCCCGCCCTCGCGCATCGCGTTCGGTCCGAACGATAACGCCGCTCCAACCCCCGCAAGCACCACCCCCGTGACGACGCGCCACCCCGCCCCACCCCG
>JACCED010033280.1_pt1 | contig 18540 bp, 22 predicted proteins | sample 7455021 | NCBI WGS metagenome assembly JACCED01 (sample SAMN15323456, study PRJNA562643) | freshwater metagenome | isolation source: river surface water | place: USA:Blue River Watershed | collected 2017-08-19 | reverse complement strand
GAAATGTTAAAAGTGTCATATTAAAAATTCTCATTTTTTTATTTTATATTTCTTATTATTTCTTTATATATTATTTCTTTAAGTATTATTTTATGATAAAAAATATAATATATAAATAATGATAAAAAATATAATATATAAATAATAAAAAAATGAATGAAAGTAAAATTATAATCATTGGAGCAATGCGTAATAATGAAGTATATTTAAATAATGTATTAAATAATATAATATCTATTGGAAAATTATTTAAAGATTATAAAGTAATTATATATGAAAATGATTCAATGGATAATACGAAAAATATGTTAAAAAGATATGTAAACGAAAATAATAAAATAGAAGTAAGAAGTGAAAGTAATTTAGATAAAAAGTATAAATATAGAACAGAGCGGTTAGCATATATAAGAAATAAATTATTAAATTATGTGCTAGAAAAATATAGAAATTATGATTATTTATTAAATATGGATATGGATGATGTAAATTCTACTACAGATATTGTAGATACATTTCATAATATATTTACATATAATAATGAAATATGGGATATTCAAACAATCCATCAACGAAAATCATATTATGATATATGGGCATATAGAAAAACTGGTTTAATAGAGTATGATTGTTGGTATAGAATACGAAAAGAAGTAGCACATGGAATGCCTTATGAAGTAAGTTATGAAAATAATGTAACAAAATTTCAAAAACCGTATACTTTAATAAATGGATTAATACCAGTAATTTCGGCGTTTGGTGGAGCAGCAATATATAAAATTCCTAAATTATTAGAAGCACGTAGTGATGCTAAATATATTGGTTTAAATAAATATGGTGAAATATGTGAACACGTTTCATTTCACGAAACATTAAAAAATAATTATAATGCTAAAATTTTTATTAATCCATTATGGATAAATAAAGATTAAAATAAAAAATAATTATTATATTTATTTCCGACTAGTGCGTTTTTTACTAGTAGTGCGTTTTTTAGTAGTAGTGCGCTTTTTCTTAAGACCGCCTCTAGTGGGACTAGTAGGAGGTAATAATACAACCGGTTCACCGGTTGGTGTACTTCCCATTCGTTCTGCTAAAGTATTAGATTCTCCATAATTTGAACCATTAAATAACAATGGTGATGACCTAGCTCCTTTGCGAGGAGCATTTAAAAGAGAAGGATTACGAGAAGGATTACGAGGAGGTGTACTAGGAGGTGTATTAAGAGGTGTACCAGGTGCCATTTAAAATATTTTATTCTATAATAAAATAATATATTATTTTTAATTTATTTTTTTAAGTAATATTTTTTTTAAAAATTCTTTTTTTAATAAAAGTATATTATGAATATCAAAATCGTAAATAATATTTGTAATATCTTTTAATAAATGAATTGTTAAATAAAATATTTTAAATAATTTATTTATATAAATATTAAAATATTCATATTTTAATTCTTTTTTAATTAAACGAATTTTTTCTTTATTATGTTTATCATTTTGATATATAAATAAATATATAAAATATTCTATATTATTTTCATTAATTTCTAAAAATTCGTGAATAATCATATAAAATTGTATATAAGTAATATGAAATAAAAAAATATAAAGTATAATTTTTAAAATATTTTTATCCTTTATTTTTTCTTTATAATATGGTTTTACAAATTCTTTTATTTTTATATAATCAGTTTCATTTAATTTAAAATATTTTAAAAATAATGTTTCAAAATCATCATAATTAACATTATTTTCAATTATACTTTTTAATATATTATTTTTAATTATTTTTTCATTTTCTTCTATTATATCTTCGTCATCATTATAAATTATAATCTTTTTTTGATTTATATTTATTAATAAATCAAATAAATTTTGATTGATATAAATTTCTGAAAAAAAAGGTGATTGAATATGATTTATATGATTTATTTTATTTTCATATCGTATTAAACTTTTTAAATAATGATTTAAAATTAAATTTTTTTCATTTATATATTTATTTATTTCTTTTTTTTCTTCATTTTCTTTATTTCTATTTTTAAAAAAAATATTTAATAAATTAACCATTTTCTCTTAATTATAATATTTTAATATAAAAGAATAAATAATATATTATAAATAATCTTTATAATATATTTATATTTTTTTTTAAAATGATGTACGTTGGACGTCACACTTATGGAATGGAACATGTTAAAATACGTCGTTGGCCAGAAATGAAACAACAATATAATCTTGTAATTGGTCATTTTTGTTCAATTGCCGATGATTTAGAAGTTTATTTAGGTGGAAATCATTATACTCAATTAGTATCATCATTTCCTTTTGGAATAGTTGGAAATCAATCTTTTCCAAACGCGACAAAAATAGAATCAAATCCTAATTTAAATGGTTCTTATTGTAAAGGTGATGTAATCATTGGTTCAGATGTATGGATCGGAAGTCATGTAACAATTATGAGTGGAGTTAAAATAGGGCATGGAGCAGTAATTGCGGCAAATTCGCATATTGTGAAAGATGTGCCACCATATGCGATAGTTGGTGGAAATCCAGGAAAAGTAATTAAATATAGATTTAGTGAAGCGCAAATTGAAAAATTATTAAATATAAAGTGGTGGACATGGAGTGATAAAAAGATAAATGAAAATTTGGAATATATATTAAGTCCAAATATAGATATTTTTATTGAAAAATTTTCTTAATAAAATAAAAATAATTAAAAATAAAATAAAAATAGTAAAAAAATAAAAAAAGTGATTTTTTATTTTTCTCTAAAAATAAATATAAAAAACTAAAATATAAGTAAATAATAGAAGAAATCTAAATTTTAAAATAAAAATGTCTTCTTTCAACATTTCTGAAATTCATGGTAAAGAGCATGACGCTACTGAAATGCTTCTTCAAAAAAATGAATCTCGTTATGTCCTTTTCCCAATTGTTCATCATGATATTTTTGAAATGTATAAAAAGGCGGAATCAACATTTTGGCGTGCCGATGAAATTGATTTAGCCAAGGATATGAGTGATTGGGAACAATTAAATGAAAATGAGCAAAATTTCATTAAAAATGTAATTGGATTTTTTGCTGGAAGTGATGGAATTGTAATGGAAAATCTTGCTCAACGTTTTCTTCGTGAAATTGAAATTCCTGAAGTGCGAAACTTTTATTCATATCAAATTTATAATGAAGCAGTTCATTCGCTTACTTATTCCCTTCTTATTGATACATATGTACGAGACAAAGAAGAGAAACATCGTATTTTAAATTCAATTCAAACCATTCCGTGTGTATCACAAAAAGCGCAATGGGCTCAACAATGGATTGAAAATAAGGATGTATCATTTGCTACACGACTTGTTGGTTTCGCAATTGTTGAAGGCATCTTCTTTTCAGGCAGTTTTTGTGCAATTTATTGGCTTAAAAAGCGTGGTTTAATGCCCGGATTAACATTTAGTAATGAACTAATTAGTAAAGATGAAGGGTTACATTGTGAATTTGCAACACTTCTTTATTCAAAGATTCAAAATCGCATTTCGCAATCACAAATTCATAATATGATTCGTGGAGCAGTTGATATTGAAAAAGAGTTTGTATGTGATTCAATTCCAGTACGTCTTCTAGGAATGAATGCTGATTCAATGTGTCAATATATTGAATTTGTAGCAGATAGATTATTAGTTCAACTTGGATATGAAAAGTTTTATAAAGTGGAAAATCCGTTTGATTGGATGGAATTAATTTCACTTCGTCCTAAATCTAATTTCTTTGAAGTGCGTGTAGGAGAATATGTAAAGTCAAATGTAAATGAAAATAGTGATGTATATGAAATTTCTGATGATTTTTAAATAATTAAATTTATAAACTATTTATTAAATTTATAAATAAATTAAAAAAATAAAATATATAAATAAAAATTTTTATTTATATAAAATATATTCTAAGCTCTAAGCATTATATGAATAACTAATGCTTTTGTGAATTCCATATGTATTATTGTTATCAATCATACTTTTCATAATTGCTTCAATAAAATATTTTTTTGAAATAAAATCAAAATCAACTTTTTTACCAATATTATTAATAATTTCGTTTTTCAAAAAATCGGAATGTTGAATAACATCAAATACAATTTGAATATATATTACATTTCCTTTTTTAATTTTTTCTAAAAACTCTTTAATATCAAAATTATTTATTTCATCTTTATTTGGTTCAACTATTTGGAAATTATGTATTAAAAAATTTAATACTTCAATATTTCCGTGATTAATTGCTAATATAAAATCCATAAAAAATGGTTTTATATGATTAAATTTTTCAAATATATATTGATACATACATATGTTGTTAATATTTTTAACACTATTTAATAAATAAGAATAAAACGGATAAAAATAATCATTATAATTTATATTTGTTTTATTAAATTCTTTATATAAATAATCTAATCCATCAACACAGCCATACATAATCATATTTTTAAATAAATCTTGAATAGATACATAATCAATATGCAATAAATAAAAGTTATAAATATGATAATAAGTAAAAGAGTTAGAACTTTTAATTAAATCTCGTAATTCATTATGAATTTCCAATTTTTTAAATTGTAATTCTTCTGATTCATTTTTATAAAAATTAAATTTTAATAAATTCATTTTATATCATTTTAATATATTTAATTATTATTTCTTTTATATTCATTATCTTATAAACAAATAAAATATACAAATATTTTTAACAAAAAGTATGAATTTGTGGATTATATATTTTATTTATATGCATTTTACAAAAATGTATGCAATTAGCATTTAATGGTTTATTTTTAGCTCTTAATTCATATTCATATAATGGTCTATTACAACGAACATTTGTCTTATTTCGAAATGTACATTTATATTTGTAAGTACAATCAGCTTCTTTAATTTTATTTGAGTTCCACACTTTTGAAGCATTATCAAAAAAATTAGAATCAAAAACATCTTGAACATTTTTTATTTTATAATAAAATTGATTTGATTCTTCTTCATTATGATTATCATTTTGAATAATTTCTTCAAATTTACGTTTTACCATTTCTTAATTAAATAATATAAAAATCTTTTTTATATTATTTATTATATTAATCTCTTTATATTAAAAATTATTTTAATAGCTGGAAGTTCATAAGAAACCAAAGAGGTTTCTTATTTGACTTCTTCAACATTTACTGAAGAATTAACAACTGAGTCAACACCATTAGTATTATTTTGTTTACGAGGTCTTCCGTGACTAATACGGTCTTTATTATAATCCATGTATTTAGTAATATATCCACTTTGAACAGTCTTAATAAGACGATTCCATTGAGATTCATATAGAACAATTGGGTCTTTTGAAATTCCAAAAAGAGCAACCGCACCACTACGACTAACCTTTGCATAAGGTTTAGGAGGTCCATCTTTAATTTGAATTTTATTCATTGCTTGCTTTACAGAAAGTTTTTCTTGTTTAATGTCATCAACAATTTTAGCAAGTTGTTGGTAATGACTAGTTTTAGGTTGCTTTTGTTCCATTTTTTATAAAGTAATATTTAGAGAAATTTATCTTTTCTATTATATGTTATATGAACTCCTTTATATTCAAATAATTTTAAATAATTTATATTTTTTAAATAATTTATATTTTTTAAATAATAAAATATTTTATAAAAAAATAAAAATAGTTTTTATATAAATAAATTAAACATAAAGAGATTTAACCTTAAATATATTAAAATTTAATCTTAAAGATATAAAAATGGAAGCAAATTATTTAAATTATATTGTAATATATGATAAAGTAAATGAAAGTAAATTAAATCATTATGAATCTATATTTAGAATATGTAAAAATTCAATTGAAAAAAATAATTATTTATTAATTTTTATGAATAATGATAATAATGAAAAAATTCAGGATATATTATGTAAAAATGAAACATTGTTAGAAGGATTAGTTTCAGGAAGAATTGATATATATTCAGGTAATAATATAATTGATTTTTTAAAAAATTCATTTTGTATATTTTATTTTTTAGATTATAAAGATGATTTTTTTACAAGAAATATAAATGAAATTATAAATTTAAATAAATTTATTTTACATAAACCTATGGATAAATATAAAGCATTAATAAATGTATTAAAAGGTTTAAATAATGATGTAAAACATAAATATAATCAATCAAATTTTTTAAAACATTATAATAATTTATATGGAAGTAATGAATTAAATGATATTTTTAAAATGTTTAAAATCAAATTTGAAAATAATGATATAGTACAAAATAATAATCAAGAAGAAAATAAAAATAATGAAATTAAAAAAATAAAATTAATAAAAAAAGTAAATAAAGAAGAGTTAGAAAATATAAAAGAAGAAAATGAAAATATAAAAGAAGAAAATATAAAAGAAGAAAGAAAAGATGAAAATAATAAAAATATTAAAAAAAATATTAATATATCATTAAACAAAGTAAATAATTTAAATGTAAATCATATATATGTAACATTTTATGATCATACAGAGCATCAAATAACAAATGATATTCAAATAAAATGCATTATTGAAAATTGTAAAAATAAATTATTTAATAAATTTTTAATATTTAATAATAATAATAATGAAATGTTATTAAATTATTTTAAAAATGAATTAAATGAAGAATTAATAAATAGTATAATTTTTATTAACAATGATTATTTAGATGCACATAGTTTTAAAATAAATAAAATAATTGATTATTTAAATACAAATTATTTAGGAGATATTATATATTTATGTAGAAGTGATATCTTAATTCCAATACAAAATGAAATTAAACATATTCATTATAATTTATTAGAAGAAAAATATATTTATGCAATATCACGTATTGAGCGAAAGTTAGATGGAACAATGTTTAAAGAAAGTACATTTAATAATTTATTATATTCACATTTACAAGATTTATATATTTTTAAAACAACATTAAATATTGATTTAATTAATAATAATCAAATATATAATAATTTAGATTTTTATGAGCATAATTTTGAAATATTATTTAATAAAATATTAGAAGATTCTGGGTATAATATTATAAATGATACAATTAATTGTAAAATATTTAGAATAATGTGTAGTAATGATGTAAATGAACGACATATTATGAAAAAAAATAACATAAATTATAAAAATAATAATTGTTCATATATTGCTGAAAATAGTATATTAAATAAATTTACTTTAGAAAATTATTTAAATAATTTAGATTTAAATAAAGAAGAAATTTATTTAGTAAAACAATATATTTTTAAATTATTTATAAAAAAAAATAATATGATTTAAATAAATATTTAGTATAATTGTAAAAAAATAAATATTATATAATTTTATATAAATCGCAAAAAAAATGGATATTGACGGATATGATGGTTCACAATTAGCTTCTTTAAATAATGAACAAATAGATAATAGTTTAAATGCAAATGTTAATCAAATGTTTGACAATACATCAGTAGAAAGAATTGATAATTCTAACAATATGGGTAATGAATTAGAAGATAATAGTACTGAACAACATTATATTGAAAATATGGATACTAATGATGATGAACGTGTTCAAGAAATTGAGAATATGAATAATCAAAAAGAAGATGTTATTAAAAGTGCAACTCAAAATCCAAATCAAGACGTAGCAAATAAAAGTTTTATAAAATCAATAGGTTTTATTGTTATTTTTGTAGTAATATGGGCAATATTAGGAATAATTGCATTTATTACTTCAATAGTATGTTTTGGTTATTCAGGAAGTATGACTGAAAAAGTAATTGGATTATTATTAGCATTATTGTTTGGTCCATTTTATTTTTTATACTTTTATTTCAACAAAGGGTATTGTGGTAAAAAAACAACAAATGTTAAAAGCGAATAAAAAGTTTATATTAAAATAAAGTTAAAGTATTAAATAATAATTATTATTTAATAATAGTAATAAGAAAAAAATGGAATCTAAACTTTTATATATAATATTATTTGTAATCTTACTTTTAATTATGATGATTTATTATACATATAATAAAAGATTACAATTAGTTAAAATAACAAAAAAAGAAATAGAAAAAATAAATGAATAGAATAGTAAAATAATAAAAATTAAAATAATATAATAAAAACAAAAAAAATGTTTTTAAAAAAAATGAATCATATAAAATTAATTTTATATATAATTTTTATATTATTATGTATATATATTTTTATAAATAAATATTTTTTAAATAAAGAATATTTTTTAAATGAAGAAGAAAGTATTAAGGAAATATCTAATCCAATTCAATATAAGGATTTATTATTAAAAAATTTAGAACGTGGTATTTTAACAAAAATGAAGATTAAGCCAACTGATGTGCAACGTGAAGATTGTGCTGAAAAGTGTGGTGAAAAAGATTGTAAAATAATGTATGAACAAAAGCGTAATTTAGATGCTTGTAATATGTGCCATAAAAATAAAAATAAATGTTATAAGAAAAGTATATCTGGAGGTAATTGTGAAGATTGCTTAGATGATGAAGTTCAAATGAAATGTAATGATGTATCAAATTTTGGAGCATTAAATCCAAATGATTTATTTTCAAAAAATGGTGTAGACCCATATTTTGTAATTAAAACAACATTTTCACCAAATAGTGATATGAGTCAAGAGTGTAGATTCAGTTATGATTTACATGATTTAATTTAATTATTCATTTCTTCCATTTCTTCCATTTCTTCTTCCATTTCTTCTATTATTCATATTTTCATTACTCATATTTTCATTACTCATATTTTCATTACTCATATATTCGTTATTCATATTTTCATCAGTAATATGTGGATTTTCAACCATAAATAAATATTTTTTATAAGTTTCTAAATAATATTCAGGAACATTTACCCATATAAAATCATTATATATAGTTTTATATTTATCATCATAATAACTACCTATGCTCCAATATCCATTTACAGATAAAGAAATATTTGGAATATCTTGTAAATATTTAAGTTTAGATGCTATTGGTTGTGGATCTAAAGGATTATATATTGTAATATAATATTTATTTAAAACTGATTTTTTATTTGACATTATATTTCTAATATTTGTATTATTTCTAATATTTGTATTATTTGTATTATTTGTATTATTTGTATTATTTCTAATATTTTTACTACTCATTTTTTTTAAGCCTTTAATAATATTTGTTGAATGTATTATAGGACTTATTGAAGGTCTTCTAGGACTCATTGTATGTATACTTTCTGACATTATTTTTTATTTTAGTATTTTAGTATTTTATATAATATAACAATATATTTTTATTAAAATAATATTTAAAAATAAAAAATTTTTATAAAAAATAAAATAAATGATTTATTTTTTATATTAAAAAGAAAAAAAGTATATATTAATTAGTAGAAAAAGTATATACAATTTTTAAATAAAAGTAATTACTTTAAAAATGATTTTTCAAATCAAATATTTAAATGAAATTAAAAATATAGAAATTAATGAAACGCATAAAAGGATTGGATATATTCAAGATGAAATATTAAATAAATTTTCATTAATGATTTATAATATTGAATATACAAAATTAGTACATAAAAATGGTATTATTTATTTTGGAAATGATACTGAAGAAGATGATAATATGAATACATCATATGTACAATATTTTGATATAGTACTTAAGAATCATAATATAAATCTAGAAACTATTGAATATTTTGAAATAGAAGACCGTCATAGAGATGAAAATGGAAATGTAATAAAAAATAATAAATATATTGATAATTACAATAAATATGTAACAAAAAAGAGTGAAGATGAATATGATTCATATTTTGAAAATATAATTCAACAAAGAAATAATGAAAATCAAAATAATTTAAATATGAATACATTAAACCCTAATTTAATGAATATATTATTAAATTCAATGACACCATCAATTTCGTCAATTCCATTGACACCAATAATTCCTTCAATTCCAATGAATTTATCACGAAATATTAGAGTTCAAAATAATAATGTTAATCAAAATGGTGAAATAACAACGTGGAATATAGTAACACATCCTTTAAATTTATCACAAAATATTAGAATCCAGAATAATGTAGTAAATAATAATGTTAATGAAAATGAAGAAAATGTAGAAAATGAAAATGTAGAAAATGAAAATGTAGAAAATGAAAATGTAGAAAATGAAAATATAGAAATAAGACAAAATAGGATAACACCTTCATTAACTTCAATTGAAAATAATTTAATAAACACTATAATGAGTCAATTAGCAGAAGAATTTGAAAATGAAAATGAAGAGGAAGAAGAGGAAGAAGATAATAGTGAAAATAATATATTTATGCATTCATCAAATGAATATCGTAATGTAAATTTTCCGAATTTACCAATGCATGTAACACAATTATTTGGGATGATGAATAGTCCATATAATAATAATGGATTATTTGATTTTAATAATTCATTTAGAATGAGATATCAATTTAGTAATAATTTAAGAAATATATTTAATGGAACACTTGGACCATTCGGTTCAACAAATATGGATGATATTAAAGTAACATTAACAGAAGAAGAATATAATAATATAGAAACTAAAAAATATAATGAATGTTGTTGTAGTGAAGAAAATTCAAAAATATGTATTATTTGTAATGATGAATTTAAAGAAGATGACGTTATAAAAATTACAAAATGCAAACATGTACTTCACGACGAATGTTTAAAACCGTGGTTATTAAAAGAAAGTAAAAAATGTCCAGTATGTCGTATGGAATTAGGAGTTGGTAAAGCACATATTGAAGAAGAAGAGGAAAGTAAAGAAGATGAAAATTCATCAAATTTAGAAGATGTTGAATAAACAAGATTACCATTATAATCATTACACTCTTTTTAAGATAAATGGGGCAGATTTTACGAAATAAAAGATGAACCATTTACAAGATTTTTTTTATAAATAATTATTTATTAAAAAATTAGAATTTGATATAAAAGAAATTGTGTCCCCGAAAAATGTTATAAAATATTTCTCTTCAAGAATTCAAACATTCTCCTCTTCTCTTTTAGAGAACTATGTTCGGGAAACTGTTTCCTAACTTTGTTATATTATAAATTAGGTGTAATAATAAATATATTAGAGTTATTTTTATATTTTATAATTATATTTTTACTTTTTTTACAAAATTAACATTTTTAATTTTTTTTACAAATTTTACCTAAATTGCGTAATGAAAAAAGTTGGTTTTTTATTTCTGTATTAACTTTTATTTTAAAAAATATTTTAAAAAAGTTTTATTAACTAGCAATTATTTTACAACTTTTTTCATTACGCAATTTAGGTAAAATTTGTAAAAAAAATTAAAAATGTTAATTTTGTAAAAAAAGTAAAAATATAATTTTAATATAAAAGAAATTTTATATATATTAAATATAAATAAATGTCAAAATTAAATATTTGTGAAAAAGGCTCATTTTATATTTGTTATAGATGTCTTTCCTTTAAGTGTAATTCTAAAAATGATATGAAAAGACATTATGAAAGAATAAATATATGTAGTCCAAATATTATAACAGATGATGATATAATTGAAGATAATGATTATTTTTATAATAAATCAATATCAAACCGTTTTGTTACTGAAATGAATATTAATTGTTTATTAGATTTTCATATTAAACTAATAATTAAAAATTGTGATAATATATTTAATTTAATAACATATGATTTATTGAATTCATTTATGAATGATGAAAGTTTAAAAATTATAAAAAATAATAATAATTATAATACTTATTATAGTCAATTATTAAATAAAGAAAATAATGATAATAAAAAAGAAAAAAAATATATTTGTGATAATTGTTTTACAACATTTAGTACATTATATAGATTAAATGATCATCAACAAAATATAAATATTTGTAATAAAAAAAGGCAATTAAATTTATTAAAAGAAAAAAATAAAGAAATTGAAAATAAAACATCAGAAGAATTAATTAAAAAATGTATTGAAACTAGTAATATTAATCAATCTATTCAAAATCAAAATAATATTCAAAATCAAAACAATATTCAGAATAATATTCAAAATCAAAACAATATTCAGAATAATATTCAAAATCAAAACAATATTCAGAATATAAATAATCAAAAAAATGATAATAATTTTTATTTAAATACACGAGATTTTTTAAATGAAAAGTATGATTATTCTCACTTAAATATACATAATTTAAATGACAAATTTTTTGAATATTCAAATTTTTTACAAAATTTACTTAAAAATGAAGCAAATCAAAATTTATATTTTACAAATAATGGTTATGGTATTTATTATGGTGATAATGTATTAAATAAATCACAAACTGAAATGGTTGTATCTTTTATTATATCTAAATTAAAAAGTACATTAGAATCAATTATTAATGATTTTGATGAAACAAAACAAAATCAAAAACGTCATTTAAAAAAATATTATAATAAACTTGATGGACAATATAAAATAAATTCATATTATCAAAATTACGATTTTAATGATAAATATTTTTATAATACAGAAATAAAACATAGAATCCGTGATAAATTTATTAGAGAAACAGTACGAGTTTATAATGTTTATTTAGATAATACTAAAACAAAATTTTTAGAAGCAGAATTAACTAAACAAAATATTCATCATAATAAAATGAAAATAGAAAATTTTTTATCTCAAAAAGAATTAAATCAAGATTATTTATAATTATTAACAATTAAAGCACTTAAACTTTATATATAAAGTTTAACGTAAATAATTTTATAAAAAAATGATTTTATAAAATAATATAAAATTAAAACTATTTTTTTACATATAAAACCTAACTTTTATTTAAAAATGAATAATATTTGTATATATACAAATTGCAAAAAAACCAAAGTAAAAAATTCAGATTATTGTTATTGTAAATCGCATTATCCTTCAATTGAAATGTATAATATTGTTTATGATAATATATTAAATGAATTTTCTGCGGAAAGTATTAACGTAAATGATTATATTGAAACGAAAACTTTTGAAGATGGTTCTTGTATGTATAATGCAATGGTAAAATTTTTATTAGAGCATAAAGATAAACAAAATATCAAAAATAATATACATTTTAAACAATTAATTAAAGAATATTATTCAAAAAATGATAATACAACATTTGATGAAACTGTTTTAACACGACGACTTCAAGAGCTTTTACGTTCTTGGATTATGAATAACCTTGATAAACCTATAATTGAATGTGATAATATACTTGTTCGTGATATGGTACTTATTTCTCATGATCCTTATATAGAATCTATTGAAGATTATAGTAAATATTATGAAATTTATGCAGGTGATCCTGATTACATTGTAACAGATGATAGTAGTAAAAAAGGTAAAAAGAAAATATCTATTCCAACTCGATGGGGTTCAATGATTGAAGCTTATGCTTTTAAGGAATTATTTCAAGTAAATGTACATATATATACTAAGTATAAATTTGTAAAGCGAACGCTTAATGTAACAATATGTAGTGATAAAGAGAAAAGTGCTATTGAAAATGTGTATAGATATAAAGTACATAATGTATATAATGCTTCATCAAATATTTATGATTCGGAAAAGAATTTATATTTAGTATACTTAAGTGGTAAAAACCATTATTTATATGCTAAAAAGTTAATTCCAGAATTGGATTAATTTATATATAAAGATTAACGTAAATAAATATTGTAAAAAATTGATTTTTTTTAACTATTATAAAAATATGTATATAAATTTATTATAAAAAGATTAATTTATTTTTAAAGATGGACCATCAAGTAGCTTTTTTCAATAACGCAAATCAAATTATATTTGATTTAAATAATATGATTAATAATCAATTTATTAATAATTATATTAAGGAAATGTATTTTGATAAATTTAATGATACTAAAAATATTATATTAAATTATGAAAATAATATTAATTTAATTAATGATGAAAATAATGAAAATAATAAAAATAATGTATATAATTTTGAAAATTATATAATTGTTGTAGATGTATTAACATATAATAAGCTTAATATTACTAAATATAATAGTTATTAAGTATAAAAATGATTATTAAAAAAATAAAAAAAATGATTACTTTTTAAATATAAAAAGAAATTATATAAAATATATTATAAAAAAATGAAGTTAGAAACTTTACAAGGAAAACCGAAAAGAAAATATGTTCGTAAAAATAAAGAAAATGCAGAAGTCAAAGAAGAATATAATATTATAAATGATTTAGATAATGAAATAAATGAGAATTTATCAAAATGTATAAAAAAAATAAAATTAAATGAAGAAGAAAATGAAATTATTATAACAAATTTTAAAGAAAATAAAAATGAAAATTTAGATATGATTCAAAATAATGTTGAATTAATTTCTTCAATTAATCGTTCTAAACCAATATATGTACAAAAAGTATATTATAATCCAAATGTAATAAATGTAAAAGATTATGAATTTATGATTCCGATTAATGTATATTTATATTATGTATCTGAAAGAGTAAGTAAAAATGTAATAAAATATATACTTTATACGCATGTAACAAAAAAAGTAGATCATCATATATTATGTCCAACAATAAAACCAAGTGATTATAATGCAAAAGAAAGTAATATAAAAAAAGAAGAAATTATTACATTAGCACCAAATGTAACATTATATGTAAGAGAATATAATCAAACAAAGCGAAATTATACTATTGAAAATTGTAATAACTCATTAAATAGAAAACGTAAAATAGGAGATTTATTTGATTATGATTTTTGTCAATTGCATTTAGAAATATTAGAATCTAAACATAAAAATAGTTATATTTTTGAACATGAAAATAAATATTTTTCATTTACATATGATATTATAGATAATAATATAAAATAATAATATAAAATAATATAAATAATAATACAAAATTACATTTTTTTTAAATAAATTATTTTATATAAAAAATATAAAAATTTATTATAAATATTTTAGTATTAAATACTTTCATTATAAAAGTATTTTTAGATAATAATATAAAAAGTAAAAAAAATGGAATATGAATCATATATAAATAATTTAATAAATAAAAGTAAAAAAATAAAAGAAGAAAATTATGAAAAATATGGTTACATTGAACCAATTTTTAGGAAAGAAGTTAAAATAGTTGATTATAATAAAGAAAATTTTAGAGCAAGTGTTGATTTTAGAGCTTTTAATATGGATTTAAAGAAACAAGCAAAATATGAAAAAACGCGTCCAGGCAAAGCAAAATTAATGGATTATGAAGAAGATGATGATTGTAGAAAAGTGAATTTATTAACAGATGATATATTTGAAACAAATGTTAAACCTGAAGATATGAAAATTAAAATAAATGTTAAAGAAATGAGTATAAAAGATTTAATGAAAGAAATAAATAAATTTATTCAAAAGAAAAATATTTATTTAAGTGATGAAGATATGAAAACAATTAAAAATAATATTGAAGACCCAGTATTTGAGCGTGAAAAATATATTAAATATTCAAAAACTACTAAAATGTTATCTAAATTAGAATTTATAAAGAAAAGTGAATCTGGTTTATATGAAGTAGATTTTAATTTAGAAGATAAAGAAGAAAAAGAAGAAAAGAAGAAATATGTTCACAAGCATTTTTTTAAATAAACTTATTTTTTATTAATTTTTATTATTTTTTACTTTTTTTTTAACATATAAATTTTTTTATTAAAATAAATATAAAATATTATAATAGTAATATTTTAATATTAAAAAATGATTCAATACATACTTATTTTTTTTATTGCACTTCTTTTATTAATATTTAGTTATAAAGAAAATATACAAAATAATTTATTAAATTATAATAAAAGTCCTACATTAAATAAAAATTTAACAGAAAATATTATAAATGAAAAAAATAATAAAGTAGAAGCAAAAAGTGATTGTAATACACCAAAATATGAAATAAATGGTACTTGTATAAAACCTAATTATTTAACTGAAGATGAAACAAATTTTGCTAAAAAACAATTATTAATATTTTTATCTAAAGTAAACAAAAAACCAATTAAATTAAAATCACCGTGTATTTATAAATCATATACTCACGCAACAATGGATGATCTTCTTCGTCGTACAATGGATGAAATGAGTGACCGTGTATTAACATTATTAAATAAAAATGGTACTTATAATTTTGAAAAAGCAAATTATGGAAATATTGAAGTATGGAGTGATGCTTTAGGAAATAAAGAATATAAATATGAACTTTTTGTAACTTCATTAAAACATTATTTTCAACTTAAATTTAGCATTCATATTATTAAATTTATAAAAAAATCCGAAATGAAACCTTATGGTATCAATACATCACCTTATATTTATCCAACATATCATAATGGGTATCCTACTAAAGACCAACTTATTCCCGCTCCTCATGAAGTAATTGTTACTGGAAATATTGTATTATCAACAAATAGTATGAAACCAAATGATGTAGAAAAAGCTGAATATATGTATTTAAATCATATTGATGTTGAAAATAGTACATTAGTTATTAATGCAAATATAAAAAATACAAACAAAGTAGTAGAGTTTATAATGGATGTTGGTGAAAATGGTGGTATTATTGATAATAAATTAGAATATACTCATTTACCAAATGGTGAAAAAATAAATCCTATTCAACCAGTTGCTCGTGAAGCAAATAAATGGGTAGAAACTCCTGATAAACCTAATTATATGGGACAATTTCCTTGTAAAGTAACTCCTGATAAATGGGATGAAGATGGTGTTTATTATTATAGTAAAGTTCGTGACCACCAATTAAAGAAAGAAGTACGCGATTATGAAAGTTGTGACGGAACACGATATTCAACTGAACCATTACCATTACAACCTAATTTCTGGGTTGCTAATTATGCAGAAGCAGGTACTGGAGTCAATTGTGGACCAAATTCTTGGATATTTAATAATTATGAAGGTCCAATGGGTACATTTGTGGGTGGTGGTAAGCGTTAAAGTGCAAATTTATAACATACATCATATTTATGTAATTTATATTTATTATATGCGTTTCGAAAATTGTCATATTCATTTTTACAATATTCGCCATAAACAATATTTACTGGTTCAATTGATTTTAATATTTCTTCTTTTTTAGTAATATCTTTAATTTCATAATTATTATGATTTTTATTTGCACATATAAAATTACATGCTTCTAATTCTCTATAAGAATTTATCATATTATCAAAATAATATTGTGATTTCATTTTTCTTTGAAATTCACTTTGAGATACTTGATAAAAAGTATATGCTCCAAATGTTCCAAAAACTCCATAAAATAATATATTTTTTATTTGATTATTCATTTTATTTTTATAATATTTATTTTATAATATTTTTTCTTTTATATTAAATTTATTCATTTTTATATTTTAGTTAATAAATAATTATTTGTTAACTATTATTTTTATTTTTTTATGATTTGAGGAAGGATAACCTCTATATACAATCCTTTTTATTTTTTATTTTTTTTATTTTTATTCCCAATAATTAAGCTTATCTTTAGCTTGTGCTACGCGTTTTGCTTCAATTTCATCATCAAGTGAAGCAATTTTACAAGCAGCGTAGCACGGAAGCCAACAAATAGAAAGGTAACTACCAATAATTACAAATGGTATAGCAATAAAGCCTCCACAAATAAAGATTGGAATAATACGGTTCATACTCATTTTATCTAAACGCTTTCGTTGAGCTTGATAATTAGCATTTAATTCATCTAAATTATATGTTTCAAGTATTTTATCACTCCAGTTGTTAAGCATAAACTTAATTTTATCAACATAGTAATGAAAAAGATAGTTGTAATAAATTAAATGAGTTAAATCGTTAATTTGACTCATTCCAGATGCAGAAAGATCTAGCAGTTGAATATATACATTACGTAAATCTTCAACAATTTCTTTTTGAAAGTTTGAACTATTTTTAATAGTTGCACAATCCATCTTTCTAGCATTATTTGTGTTTTTATTTCTATCAAGAAAACTTGATTCATAGCATACAGAATTATATAATTCAATGTTTGTAAACTTTGTTACAAAATGCATTTCCTTAAGTCCACACGTACTTTCTGTTGTAACAACTGTTGTACATAATGGAGTTTCAGAATTTATACCAAGTTTATTTGCAATATTAGTTTCACAATCAATACATAAATCCTTAATTGATTTAATATTTGAACTACTAATAGTAGTAGTCATACGCTCAATATCGTTAGATGTGTATTTTGAAAAACGGAACATTTTAAATTGTTAGTAATCGCAGAATATAAAAATAATATTATATATGTAATTTATTATAATTATATTTTGTTAAAAAAAAAATAGTAAATTTTTTTTATTAAAAATTTGTTCTTACGATAAATTTTTTT
>JACCED011917012.1_pt1 | contig 18554 bp, 16 predicted proteins | sample 7455021 | NCBI WGS metagenome assembly JACCED01 (sample SAMN15323456, study PRJNA562643) | freshwater metagenome | isolation source: river surface water | place: USA:Blue River Watershed | collected 2017-08-19 | reverse complement strand
GTGAGCGGGTGCCAGTTCGAGGCCTCGCCCGCCGTCAGCGCCCAGCGGATGCCCGCCCAAGTGAGCCCGCCCTGCACGCGCGCGTTGGCCGTGACGTAATCAGGATCGTCGTAGTTGACGAAGCCGTGCCCGATCGCGCGCGAGAACAACAGGATTGTCAGCGCGCCGAGCACCAGCGCGATCCACCACGGCCTAGAATCCCGACTGTTCCCGCCTGTCATCATCGGTGCGGAACCACGGTGGATATTCCGAGCCCGGGGTTCAACGCGCGGTTCGCGGCTCCCCCGCGGCCGCACGATCACCCAGTTCCCACTCGAGGAAGGCCCGGTAGGAAGACCAGCGCCGGTAGAGCAGGATGGCCACGGCCGCCCCGGCCGTGTCGGCGATCCAGTCGCCCACTTCCGTCGACCGCCCCGGCACGAAGCTCTGATGCCACTCGTCCGTTGCCCCGTAGGCCGAGACCGCCGCCAACGCCCACCACGCGCCGGCCCGCCCGTTCCCCACCCGGCACGCGAGGGTGCCGAGCAATCCGTAGACGGAGAAATGCACGACCTTATCGAAGTGCGGGATCCTCGGTCCAGCCACCGCGGATCGACTCGACGCCGTGAAGATCAGCGCTGCGATGCACAGTGGCCAAAGCCACCGTCGGCGCTCCGCCGAGAGCCACCGTCGCACGCTCACGGCTCGGAACCTCCGCTCGGCGCCATCGGTGCCGCGACGGCCCGGTCACGTCCCTGCGCCTTCGCCGCGTACAGCGCGCGGTCGGCCGCCGCGAGCAGCGCCTCTGTCCCGCAGGCAGCCCCCGCCAAGGCCGACGCTCCGGCGCTGACCGTCACTCCCGCCGCCTTCGCCTCGACACGGATCCGATCCGCCGCCGCCAGCGCCCCCGCGGCATCCGTTTGAGGCAGGATCACCGCGAGTTCGTCGCCGCCGATCCGCGCGCATCTATCGACCGCGCGAATGACGCCGTCGATGCGCTCCGCCAGGCCGCGCAGCACCGCGTCTCCTCCGGCGTGGCCCATGGTGTCATTGATACGCTTGAAATGATCGACGTCCAGGAGGACGAGCCCGACCGGCTGGCCGAAGCGCCGCGCCCGTTCCGTTTCCTCCGCAAGGAGGCGGTCGAACTCGCGGCGGTTGAGGAGCCCGGTGAGGGAATCCCTGGTCGCGAGCCGCCGCAGCTGCGCCAGCGTCTCGCCGAGCCGGAGCGCGTAGCGCAGCGAACGCTCCAGCGTCCGCGGCGTGATTTCGCCCTTCACGAGGTAATCGAGCGCGCCCGCCTCCATCGCCGCCAAATCCACCCGTTCCGCTGATTCGGCGGTGAGGAAGATGATCGGTGTCGCGCAGCCGCGGGCCGTCGCCTCGCTGATCAACTGCAACCCGTCGCGCTCTCCCAACTGATAGTCCAGCAGGCAGGCCGCGAACTCACCCGTCAGCAGCCGCGCCAACCCGTCGCCGTAAGTCGCCACGCATTCCAGGTCGAAACGTTCCCCTTGGAACGCGCCGAAATGCGCCTGCGTGAGCCGGTGCTGCAGGCGGTCGTCGTCGATCAGCAGGATCGTGCGCGGCATGGGAGGCGCAGGGGCCGCGGCGGCCGAAGGACTCAGCTCCGCGCCACGCCCGCCGCGAGGTCGGCCGCCCGCGCGCGGAGGATGCCGGGGATCGCCGCCCGGTCACCCAGGTTGTCCCGGATGCAGTTCACCAACGCGCTGCCCACGACGACCCCGTCGGCATGGGCCGCCACCTCGGCCACCTGCGCGCGCGTGCCGATGCCGAACCCCACCACGGTCGGCAGGTCGGTCCGCGCGCGGATGCGCCGCAAGGCATCGGGAATGTTGCCCGCCACCTGGTCCCGCACGCCCGTCACGCCCTCGCGCGAGACATAGTAGAGAAAACCCGTCGTCACCTCCGCGATGCGGGGAATCCGGGCGTCCGGAGTCGTCGGCGCGATGATAAAGACCGTGTCGACCCCGTGGGTCCGCCCTGCCGCGACAACTTCGCCGGCCTCCTCGGGCGGCAGATCGAGGGTGAGGATCCCGTCCACGCCGGCCGCGCGCGCGTCGCGGACGTAGGCATCCACGCCATTGGCGAACACGAGATTGTAGTATGTGTAGAAGACGATCGGTGCCTCGCTGAACGACCGGATGCGGCGCACGAGCTCGAACACCCGCGCCGCCGTCATCCCGCTTTCCAGCGCGCGCTGGGCCGCGAGCTGGTTAGTCAGGCCGTCGGCCAGCGGATCCGAGAAGGGCACACCGAGTTCGAGGATATCAACCCCGCCGGCGAGGAGCGCGCGGCAGACCTCGACCGAGGTCTCGAAGTCGGGGTCGCCGGCGCAGACGTAGGCGACGAAGGCCGCGCGGCGGGCGGCGCGGCACTGGGCGAAGACCGGCTGGAGGCGGGACATGGGCCGCCGAAGATGGGTCCTCCCCCGGGCGAAGGAAACCGCAATCTTCCGGCGCCGACCCGGCCTCAAAACGAAAACTCCACCGCCACCGGCAGATGGTCGGAGAGCAGCGAGGGTATGACCTCGCTGCGCACATCGGCGCAGCCTTCGGGGAGGAAGACGAAGTCCAGGGCGCGGCGCGGCAACGGCGAGGGAAACGTGCGGCCTGAGACCGGATGCAGTGAATACTCGCAGTAGTCCGAGAGGTGGCTCAGCAACGAGGCGGTGGCGTCGTCGCGCGAACGCGGGTTGTTGAAGTCGCCGCAGATGATCGGCGCCAGCGCCCAGCGCCGTCCGTGCAGGCGGTGCTTCTCCCGGAGCCAATCGACCAGGTGATCCAGCTGCCGGAGCCGCTGCTGCCGCGAGCCGAAGTGCAGGTGCAGGTTCACCAGCGGCACGCATCGGCCGGCCACCTGGAGCTCGGCGTAGAGGAAGCCCTTTTCACCGAGCCGGCGCTGGCCGAACACGACCGTCTCGGCCGCGCGGATGTCGTGGCGAGACAGCAGCGCGTTGCCGTAGGAAAGGTTCATCAGCCCCGACCGCCGGTTGTTGATGCCGAACACCGAGTGCGGGAAACGCGTGTGCACCCGCAGGTAATCGAGGTGGTCGAAGTTACCCGCCCATCGCGAGCGTTCGTCGATCTCCTGCAGCGCCACCACGTCCGGCTCCAGCCGTTCGAGGAGAGCCGCGATCCGCCGCAGGTTCGCGCGGAGCTTCCGCGGGGTGGTGAGGCCCTGGATCGGATTCAAACCGCGGCCGTGCGCGATGTTGAACGTGAGCAGGCGGAGTCGCGGCATCCGGAAAGGGAGCCTACCGCGCGGACGCGGCCGGGCAAGCCGCGCTCAGGGCCGTGGCGCCGCGAGGAACTTGCGGTCACCCAGCCACTCGTGGAACCGCGCGATCCACGCGGCGGCCGGACCCTTGTTCGTATCCCGCACGCCGAATCCGTGTCCCGCCCCGGCGTACATGTGCAGCTCGGCGCTCGCGCCCGCGCGCTTCGTCTTCAGGTAGAACTCGGCCAGACCCTCGGAGATGTTCTGCCGGTCGCCGTAACCCGCGCAGAGGAACACCGGCGGCGTCTCGCGCGTCACCTCGAGGTCGGTGCGCGGAAGTCCGCCGGGGTAGATGAGCGCGTAGAAATCGGGCCGCCCGTCGAGGCGGTCGACCACGTCGGGCGTCGCGGGATTCCCCGCGCCGGAACGCACGGCCGCCAGTAGAGCGACCTCGCCGCCCGCGGAAAAGCCCATGATCCCGACTGCGGCCGGATTCACGGCCCACTCGACGGCGCGCGAACGCACGAGTCGGATCGCGCGGTGCGCGTCGGCCAGGGCGTCACGGTCGACCGTGTATGGCTGCGGCGCGCCGGCCGGGGTGGCGTCGTCCTTGGCGAGACGGTACTTGAGGACGAACGCCGCCACGCCGCGCGCCGCGAGCCACTCGGCGACGTTCCAGCCCTCGTGCTGGATCGCGAGGCGGGCATGCCCGCCGCCGGGGGCCACGATCACCGCGCAGCCCGTCGCCCGCTCGCGCGGCGGCAAGTAAACCGCGAGCGAAGGGTCGTGGAGATTGGAGACATTGCTCCCCGCCACCTTCTCCGGCTCGGCCCGGCGCGCCACCGAGCCCGGGGCGCCGGCCGACCATAGCGGCACGACCGGCCGAGGTTCGGCGGCGACCACGAAGGGCAGAACAAGGAGGAGCAGAAGGGCCGCCGGAACGATGCGCATCGGGGTATGGGAGAAGAAAACGGACAAAAACTCAGCCCGCGGCCGCGGGCCGGGCGCTCAGGAACCGCCCTTGGGGGCCGGCTTGGCGGCGACGTCGGGCGCCGCGGAACCCGCCTCGCCGCGCTTCTCCTTCTCGCGACGGACGCGCTCGCGCATCTCCTGGCGCATCTTGTCGAGCTTCGCGCGCTGCTCGGGTGTGAGCAGCGCGGCGACGTCCTCGTACATGCGCTCGGTCGTGCGCGTGGTGTCGGCCAGGTGCTCGCGCTGCATCCGCTGCAGGTCCTCGGCCGCGCGCGCCACGATCGGCGTGATGGCCTTCTGCTGCTCGGGCGTCGGGCTGAGCCGCTGCGTCAACTGGCGCATGAGCTGCGGATAGATGCGGCCACCGGGCTCCTTGCCAGCCGCCTTCGCCGCCTTGGCCGGGCGGTCCGACGGGCCCGCGCCCGAACGAAGCGTGAACATTCCGCCGAAGACGGCGCCGGCGATGAACACGCCGACAAACGCGAGGATGACCTTCCAGGGGCGGTCCATGGTCAGTCCACCAGCGCCAGCACCACCGAGACGGAATCACTGAAGGCGACGAGGTCGTCGCCGTTGCCGAAGGCCACGACCTCCCCGAGGTTCAGCAGCACGGCCAGCACCGCGGCGAAACCGGCGAGCGCGACCGCGCGCAGCGCGAAGGCCTCCACGAGCGCCGGAGCCTCCGCGCGGGCCGCGAGGCCGAGCGCGGCGACCCGGGTGGCGAAGCCGAACGGAGCCTCCTCCGGGCGGGCTTCAGAGGCCGGCCGCGCGGCGCGGACGAGCCGGGACCAAGCGGCAAGCAGGTCGGGTTTTGCTGGTTTCATGAGCGTTCCTTTTTCCTGAGTTCCTGAAAAAGCTTCTGCAACTTACGCCGGGCGCGGAAGGCCCGGACCTTTACGAGGGACTGGTTCCAGCCGGTCACGACCGCGATCTCGGCGATGCTGCGCTGCTCGAGGTCAAGCATGCGTACCACCAGCTGGTCCTCGGGCTTCAGCTGGGAGAGAAGCTTGTGGACCAGCTCGCGGGCGGCCAGCGCGTCGTTGGCGGCCACGTCATTCTCGCCCGTGAGCACGGCGTCGAGCACCTGGGCCTCGTTCTCCGAAAGGTCAGCCCAGCGGAACTCCGGGCGCCGGCGTTGGGCGCGCAGGTGATCGATGCAGGTCGTCACCGCGATGCGGGAGACCCAGTGCGTGAAGGGCACTGCACCCTGGTACTGGGCGAGCCGGGAGAACATCTTCAGGAAAACCTCCTGACAGAGATCCTCCTCCGCAACCCGGCGCGGCAGATGGGAACGGACGATCCGCACCACGAGGGGATAGAGATGGTCAACCAGCTCCCGGGCGGCCTGCTGGTCCTGCCGCCGCACGCGCGCGAGACAACCCGCGACGTCGAAGTGCGGCAGGTCGGCGGCGGGCATCGGCTCATCGAGGCAAGGGCGGTCACGTCACGCAAGACGTGGCTTGGTGGGGCGGGTTACAGGAGCGAAAACTCCCCAAGTTTCGGTCGGTAAGCGCGTGCCGGCGCGCGCGGGAGACGTGCTTCCGGGCGCGAACCTTGACTTGAGTCCGGCCCCGCCGCTATGTCTCCGCGCCCATGGCAACGCGGCCGCAAGCCCTCCGACTTACGAGCGCGCACGACCTCTGAGCAGCCGTCCGCGGCGGGTCGTGCGTAGGAGCCTTTCCGCTCCGGCGCCCCGCGCCGGCAGCCCCGCAGACCACGGCCGGCCCGACCGCCGGCCAGCACCGTCCAACCAACTTGTCAGTCGATTTTCCGGCCATGCAACCCGCCCCCGTCACCAAGTACCGGCCCTTCCCGCCGGTCCAACTCCCCGACCGCCAATGGCCGGGCCGCGTGCTCACCCGCGCGCCGCTCTGGTGCAGCGTCGACCTGCGCGACGGCAACCAGGCACTGGCGCAGCCGATGAGCGTGGATGAGAAGCTGGAGTACTTCGCGATGCTGGTGCGCATCGGCTTCAAGGAGATCGAGGTGGGCTTCCCGAGCGCTTCCCAGATCGAGTTCGATTTCTGCCGGCGGCTGATCGAAGGCGGCCTGATCCCCGATGACGTCGCGATCCAGATCCTCTGCCAGTGCCGCGAGGAGCTCATCGTCCGCAGCCTCGAGGCCCTCCGCGGGGCGAAGCACGCGATCTTCCACCTCTACAACTCCACCTCGCCCGCGCAGCGGCGGCACGTCTTCAACGCCTCGCGCGAAGACATCCGCCGCATCGCCGTGCAAGGCACCGAGTGGGTGAAACGCCACTCCGCCCCACTCGTCGCCGCCGGCACCCGCCTGCGCTTCCAGTACTCGCCCGAGAGCTTCACCAGCACCGAGCTCGATTTCGCCCTCGAGGTCTGCGAGGCCGTCACCGACGCGTGGGGCCCGACCGTCGGGGAAAAGATCATCCTCAATCTGCCCGCGACGGTCGAGTACGCCACGCCCAACGTCCACGCCGACCAGATCGAGTGGATGTGCCGCCACCTCACGCGCCGCGACCGCACGCTCGTCTCGCTCCACACCCACAACGACCGCGGCACCGGCGTCGCCGCGACCGAGCTCGCGCTCCTCGCCGGCGCCGACCGCGTCGAGGGCACGCTCTTCGGCAACGGCGAGCGCACCGGCAACCTCGACATCGTCACCGTCGCCCTGAACCTCTACACCCACGGCATCCACCCCGAGCTAGACTTCGGCGACATCAACGCGATCCGCGAGGTCTACGAACGCTGCACCCGCCTCGAGGTCCCGCCTCGTCAGCCCTACGCGGGCGAGCTCACCTTCACCGCCTTCAGCGGTTCCCATCAGGACGCCATCAAGAAGTCCTGGGCCGCGCAGAAGCCGGGCGAGCCCTGGGACGTGCTCTACATCCCGATCGACCCGGCGGACATCGGCCGCAGCTACCGCGCGATCATCCGCATCAACGCGCAGTCGGGCAAGGGCGGCGTGGCCTACGTGCTCGAGAACGAGTTCGGCTACTCGCTCCCGAAGGCGATGCACAAGGAGATCGGCCGCATCGTGAACGACGTCGCCGACGCCAAGGGCACCGAGCTGCCCCCCGACGAGATCCTGGCGGTCTTCCGGCGCGAGTATCTCGAGCGCGCGTCACCCGTCGCCATCCGGCACTTCAAGAGCACCGAAAGCGACAGCGCGGTCACCTGCGAGGCCGAGCTCGGGATCGACGGCCAGTCACACCGCCTCACGGGATCCGGCAACGGCCCGATCGACGCCTTCACCCGCGCGCTCGCCGGCACCACGCTGCCGCGCCTCGAGGTGCTCAGCTACGCGGAGCACTCACTCGGCCAGGGCTCCGAAGCCCGCGCCGTGAGCTACATCCAGGTGCGCACCGACCGCGGCCAGGTCCTTTTCGGCGCGGGCATCGACACCAACATCGAGCTCGCCTCCATCAAGGCGATCGTCAGCGCCCTCAACCGCTCCCTCGCCCGCGACTGAACGCGCGATCCTTCGCCGAACCCGCGGGCTTGCGCCCGCGTACGTTTCCGGGCGGAAATCCGTCATCCGCCTCCATGCCCCGGTCATGAAACCCGCCGACAAGGATCCCTCGCCACCGCCGAAGGGGCCTTGCCGCGTCTGGATCATCGAGGACCACCTCTCGATCCGTCAGCTGCTCGAGTCGTTCGTGGGCCTCATCCCGGGCTTCACCGTCGCGGGGTCCAGCCCGGCCGCCGATCCGGCCGTGGAAGCCGCCCGCGCCGGAGGCATCGACGTCATCGTGCTCGACCTCATGATCCGCGGCGACGGCGGAGTCGCGGCCCTGCACCGGCTCGGGGAGCTGCCGCGCCCGCCGCGCGTGCTCATCTACTCCGCCACGGCGACGATCCACTCGCTGCAATTGTCCCTCGCCCACGGCGCCGCCGGCTACGTGGAGAAGAGCGACTCGCTCGATGAACTGAAGATCGCCCTCAACCGCCTCCGTGAGGGCGGCATGCATTTCAGCCAGGGCCCGAGCCGGCTGCTGACCTCGCTGCTGCGCCCACCCACCCGCAGCCGCCGGCGCTCCGATGACGTCGAGCTCAAGGTGCTCGAGAAGCTCGCCCGCGGGAGCACAATAAAGGCCACCGCCCACGACCTCGGGCTCTCCGTTCAGAAGGTCTACCGGCTTCGGCAATCGCTGATGGAGCGCGCCAACGCGCATACCCCGCAGGACCTCACCCGCTACGCGATCGAGGTCGGTCTCGTGGGGGCTCATCGCGACGACCTGGGGTGATTCCCCCAACCTCGCCCGGCGATCCCGACGCCGCGCCGCCGCAGGGCGCGTTGTAGGGCCTTTGTTACCGCCCCAAGTAAGTACTTACCCGCAGTCTTCAGCCGGAATTACGGCAATTTTATTGAATGAGTTTAGAGAAATGTTCCGCATCGTGGCAGGAAAATGCACCAGGCATCCGGAACCACCGAGCCTCGGCCTAAGGGAAAGCCCATCCGCGTTCTCATCGTGGAGGACCAGAACCTCTTCGCGGCCATGTTGCTCGAGATCCTCGCCGCGCAACCCGGGTTCCAGGTCGTCGGCTCAGTCGGTACCGCCGCCGCGGCGGAGGAACTCATGCGCAGGATCGAGGCCGACGTCGTCATGCTCGATCTCATGCTGCCCGACCGCAGCGGGCTCGAGCTCATCGAGCTCCTGGTAGCCCGGAACACCGGCACCCGGATCGTCGTCTGCACCGCGGCGAACCATCCCGCCGCGATCGCGATGGCATACGGGCTTGGCGCCCATGCCTTCATCGAGAAGACCAGCGGCATCCCCGACGTGATCGAAACGCTGCGTCGCGCGGCCCGCGGCGAATATTGCCTCACGCCCCGCGCCGCCGAGGTACTCCGCGATCACGCCCGCGGCCACGGCGACAACCGCTTGCTCCAGACCGGGGACCTCGGAGTGCTGCGCCGCCTCGCCCTCCACGAGCCGGTGCGAGACATCGCGGCCCACGTCAACTTGTCGGCCTCGGGCGTGTACAAGGTGCGGCAACGCATCGCCCGCGCGACGGGGGCCCGAACCAAGCGCGACTTCTACCTGCTGGCCGTCCGGCTCGGCCTCGTGCCCGGGGCGGCCACCCTGCCGGCGGCAACCGGCGCGGCGGAAGAGGAGGCTACGGCATGACCCGCCGTCCCTCCCGCCGGACCGATTCCAACGCCACGCCCGAGCTTGGGGAACTGCTCGTGCCCGCCGTGCACCTGCTGAAGAACCACGCCGCGGCATCGCGGGCCGCCTGCCACCTGCTCGCCGAGCACGGCGCCGGAGCCGACGATCGGCTGAAGTCGCGGTGGCGCCGCGCCCTCCGGGATTCCGGGGAGGAGCTCCGTCGCCTGCTCGAGCAGCTGGACGACCTCGGTCGGTCCCTCGCGGGCCCGCCGGCGGTGCGGTCGCACGAGGACCTCGGTGAGTGGCTGGACCGCGGGCTGGACGCGGCGCGCATATCCGTCCCCGGTCGGCGGGTGACGCTCACGCGGGACCCCGCGCCGCCGGGGAAATGGAGCTTCGCGGGCGAACCCGCCGGCCTCGCCTTGGGCTGTCTGCTCCGCAACGCCCTCCTGCATCCCCCGCCCGACTCGCGGGCGACGGTCACCGCCGGCGTCATCAAGGGAGGGCTGAAGATCACGGTGACGGACGACGGACCCGGCGTGCCCGCCGGCGAGGGCCGCCGGCTCTTCACGCCGTTCTTCCGCGGGACCGCGGCGCGCGAATCGCCCGGCACGGGCCTGGGTCTCGTCATCGCCCGCGCCGCGGCCGCCCGCGCCGGCGGCGATGTGCGATTCCTGCCCTCGCGCTCCCGCGGCACCCGCTTCCAACTGCGCTTCGCGGCGCGGAGATCCTCCGAATGATGAAGCCTCCCCCGATCCCTCCCGACGATGCCCAACGCCTGGCGGAACTCCGCTCCTACGGCGTGCTCGATACGCCGGCCGAGCGCGAATTCGACGACTTCACGGCGATCGCCTCGCGGATCTGCGGGACACCGATCTCCCTCATCTCCCTGATCGACGCGGACCGCCAATGGTTCAAGAGCCGGATCGGCCTCGAGGTCGAGCAGACGCCGCGCGACCTCGCCTTCTGCGCGCACGCCATCCTGGAGGACGGCATCACCGAGGTGCCCGACGCCACCGCGGATCCGCGCTTCGAGGGGAATCCCTTCGTGGTCGGTTCACCGGGGATCCGCTTCTACGCCGGCGCCCCCCTCCGCACGGCCTCCGGCCACCGGCTGGGCACGCTGTGCGTGATCGATCGGCGGCCGCGCGAGCTCAACACGGCGCAGCGCGAGGCGCTTGAAATCCTCAGCCGCCGCGTGGTGGCCCAGCTGGAGCTCCGCCGCCTGAGCCGGCAGCGCGAGCTGGACGACGCGCGCGCGTGGGAACGCCACCTGGCCGCGCTCGACGCCACCACCGAGTGCATCGCGCTGCTCGATGGCGAGGGGCAGTTCACCTACGTGAACCACGCCTTCGCCCGGCTGTTCAACCACGAGCGGGGCATGGACCTGATCGGACGGAACTGGCGGAGCCTGCACGACGAGGACGAACTGCGCCGCATCGAGCGCGAGGTGTCGCCGGTCGTACGTGCCGACGGCCGCTGGTCGGGACGCGTGCGCTCCCGCCGGCGCGACGGAACGGAGTTCACCGAGGAACTCACCCTGTCCCGCACGCCCGAGGCCGGGTTCATCCGCGTGAGCCGCGCGGCCGCGTCCATCCCCGCCGAAGCCGACCTCGCGACCGCCCGGTCCGCCGCCGGGGAACTGGCCGCGCTCGCCGCGCAGATCGGTGAAAACGGCGCCGCTCCCGCGCCCGAGGCCCTGCGCAGGATCAGCGCCCTCGCCCGCGGGATCACGCGGAGCCTCGCCCCAGGGACGGCTGAAACCAGCGGGAGCAGCCCGGCCGGCGGCGTCCCGGTCGACCCGGCGAAGCCCCGCTGAAACACCCTCCATGAAACGTACCCTTGCCCTGCCGCGCTCCGGGGAGATTCCGCCGGCCGCATTCCCGTACGCCGGGGCCCTTGCACCCACCCTGGGGCATCCGACGCCATGAGCGAGAAACTCACCATCCTCCTGATCGACGACGCCGCCGCTCACCGGCGAGTAGCCGACCTCGCCCGGGAGCTTTCCCTCGACTGGGACGTCCGGCACGCGACGCGCCTCGGGGAGGCGCGCGCCCTGCTCGCCACCGCGCCGGCCGAAGTCGTGCTCACGGAACTCACGCTGCCCGACGGCGAGGCCTTCGACCTCTTTCCCACGGCCGAGGCGGCGGAGGGCCGCGCCGTGATCCTCCTGACCAGCCGGGGCGAGGAGGCCGTCGCCGCCCGCGCGCTGCGCGCCGGCTTCGCGGACTACCTCGCGAAGCTTCCCCGCGATGCGCACCTGTCGGAACTTCCGGCGCGCGTGCAGGCGGCCGCGCGGCGCCGGCGGGAGGAGCGGCGCGCCCGCGAGACCGCCGAGCGGCTGAGCGACCTTTTCGAAGGCACCTCCGAGGTCATCCAGAGCGTGAGCCCAGAGGGACGGCTGCAGTTCGTGAACCGGGCGTGGCGCGAGACGCTCGGCTACGGCGACGCGGACGTCGCCGGCCTGAACCTGTTCAGCCTCATCCACCCCGATTGCCAGGCCCATTGCGGCGCACTCTTCCAGCGGCTCATGGCGGGTGAGGATGTCGGCGAGTTCGAGGCGACGTTCGTCCGCCATGACGGCCGGCCGGTGATCCTGCAGGGGCGGGCGACCGTGCGTCGCGAGGGAGGCCGGCCGGTGGCGACCCGCACGGTGATGCGCGACGTCACCGAGAAGCGGCGGAAGGAGGAGCAGGAACGCGGCGAACGGGAACGCGCGCAACGCCTCCAGGCGGCGCTGCTGCTCCTGCGCGAACGCCACGAGGATGAGCTCGCGGCCTACCTCGCGCTGGTCACCGCGACGACGCGGGAATGCCTCGCGCTGCACTCGTCCGCCGTGTGGCTTGCGACCCCCGGCGAATCGGCGCTCACCTGCCGCAGCCGGCACCGCGCCGGAACTCCGGATCACGAGGCGGGCGTCACCGCCTCCCCGGCCTCCTCCCAAGCGCTGCTCGCGGCGCTTTCTTCCGACGCTCCCCTCGCCGCCGCCTCCCTCGACGAAGCGCCCGCGTTGGCCGCCCTGTCCGGCGCGGACCCGATGCCCACCGGAGCGGTCGGGCTGCTCGCGGCACCGCTTGCGCGCGAAGGTCGGCCGGGTGGCTGCGTCCTGTTCACCCACGCGGAAAACACCCGACGTTGGCAGCCCGACGAGGTGAGATTCGCCACGTCGGTGGCGGACTGCGTTTCGCTGGCCGTCGAGCACCACCGGCGCCTGCGCGCCGAGGCGGAGGCCGGCGAGCTGCAGCGGAACCTGGAGGCGCTGGTACGGGAACGCACCGCTGCCCTCGCCGAGTCTGAACTGCGCCTCCGGCAGGTCGCCGAGACGATCGAAGAGGGCCTTTACATGGCCGAGGCATCCACCGGCACCTTCCTTTTCACCTCGCCATCGTACGCACGCCTCGCGGGCCCGGCCGGCCGGGCACCGGCGTCGCCCGCGGAGTGGCGGGAAACCGTCGCGGAGGAAGACCGGGCGGCCTACGACGCGTTCGTGACCCAGCGGGCCGTGGCCCCGGCTGAACTCGAGTACCGCCTGCTCCGCCCCGACGGGACCGTACGGCGCATCCTCGACCGCGCGACGCCCGTGCGCGACGCCTCCGGCGCGATCAACCGGATCACCGGCATCGCGATCGACGTGACCGACCGCCGCGCGGCCGAGGCCGAGCAGGTCCAGCGCCAGCGGCTGGAGGCCATCGGTCACCTCGCGGGCGGGATCGCCCGAGACTTCAACGACGCCCTCACTCCGATCACCCTCGGGCTCCAGCTCCTCCGCAAGAAGTACCCCGCCGAGGACCGCGCGATCGCCAACCTGCTTGGCAGCGCCGCACACGGCGGCGACATCGTGCGGCAGCTCCTCACCTTCGCGGGGAATCTGGAGGGCACCCGGACCGAGATCCATTCCGGCGGCGCGTTCGCCGAGCTCATCGCCCTCATCGGTTCGACCTTCCCCCGCAACATCCGCCTGGGAACCGAGAGTCCACCCGACGCCTGGCCGATCCTCGGCGACCGCGCGCAGCTGCAGCAGGTGCTCCTCAACCTGTGCGTCAACGCCCGCGACGCCATGCCCGACGGCGGCACCCTCACGCTTGAGGCCGCCAACCTCGCCGTCGACGCGACCTATGCCGCCGGCATCCCCGGCGCCCGGCCGGGTCGCTACGTCGTCTGGCGCGTTCGTGACACCGGCCGGAGCATTCCCGAGGGCGAACTCAAGTCGGTCTTCGAGCCGTTCCACGCCACCCGGGAGAGCGGCCGTCACTCCGGGCTCGGTCTCGCGGCCGTCGCCGGCATCGTCCGCGGGCACGGCGGTTTCGTCAGTGTCACCTCCGAGTCCGGCCGCGGCACCTGCTTCTCCCTCCACCTCCCGGCCGCGGGGGAGGCCGCGCCCGACGCGGCGGGAACGGACCGCTCCCCCGCCACCGCTCCGGCGGGAGCCGATGCCGGCCGGCCGATCCGCGGCCGCGGCGAGACCATCCTCGTCGTCGAGGACGAGGGCAGCGTGCGCGAAACCTTGTGCGAGGTCCTGCAGGACCTCGGCTTCCGCACCATCCCCGCGACCGACGGCACCGACGCGCTCATCCGGATCGCGGAGAACCGCCTCGTCCTCCGCGGCCTCATCACGGACCTCGACATGCCCAGCCTCGACGGCCTCCGGCTCGTCCGCACCGCCCGGCACATGCTGCCCCGGCTGCCCGTGATCGTGGTGAGCGGCCGCGTCGACGCCCAGCAGGGCCGCGAGCTGGCGCAGCTCGGCGTGGACAACGTGATCCTCAAGCCGTTCACCGAGGAGCAGCTCATCCGGGCGCTCCGTCTCTCCCAACTCTCCGCGCCCGCCTGATCCGGGTCCCACCCGCATGAACGACTTCCTCTCCGCGCTCGCGCGCGAAATCGACTTCATCCTGTTCCTGACGGCGGCGGGGGGGGTACTGCTGCTTCTCCACCGCTACCTCCGCCGGCAGGCGGGGGTCCGCGGCAGCGCTTGGATGACCGCCGGTTTCCTCGCGGCCGCGGCCGCCTGCTGGTGGCCGGCGAACTGGACCGGTGAACAAGCGCAGGCCGGCATCCGCAACCTGCTCATGGACATCGCCCCGCTGGTCGCCGACCAGATCGAGCAGGCCGGGCACCACCGGATCGCCCTCGACACTCCGGCGGATGACCCCGGCTACCTCGCGCTGATCGAGCTCCAGCGGAAGCTCCTCCGCCTCGCCCCGCAGATCAGCGACATCTACACCATGCGGAAGACGGCGGACGGCAAGGTGGTGATCATCGTCGACTCGGAGACGGACTACGACCGCAACGGTCGCATCGAGGGTGAGCGGGAAAACCGCACCCCGATCGGCAAGATCTACCCGGAAGTGACGGAGGACATGGAACTGGCCCTGAAGGGCGAGACGGTCTTCGAGTTCGAGCCCGTGCAGGACGACTGGGGCACCTGGATCACGGCGTGGGTTCCCCTCCACCGTCCCGACGGCTCCGTGGAAGCCACCCTCGGGATCGACTTCGCGGCCGCCGACTGGGAGTCGGCGCGCCAGCGGGCGCGGACCAGCGCCCTCGTGGTCCTGCTGGTGCTGCTCGGGCTGATCGCGCTCGCGATCGGCGCCTTCCATCGTCTCCGCAGCCAGGTCGCGGACCTGCGCCGGACGCAGGAGGCCCTGGTGCGCAGCGAGTCGCAGATGAAGCGGATCCTCGAATCGGCCCTGGAGGCCGTGGTGACGACCGACGCGGGCGGCCACGTGATGGCGTGGAACCGCCAGGCCGAGGTGATCTTCGGCTGGAGCGCCGCCGATGCGCTCGGCCGCGACATCGAGTCGTTGATCGTGCCGCCGCGGATGCGCCCGACCTTCCAGCGCGGCTTGCGCCGGCTCGTCTCGACCGGGCGGAGTTCCGTCCTCGGCCGCCGGCTCGTGACCACCCTGACGCGTCGCGACGGCTCCGAACTGCAGGCTGAGCTCACCCTCACCGCGGTCGAGGTCCACGGCGAACTCACCTTCAACAGCTTCATCCGTGACATCACCGACCGCCTCGGGGCCGAGGCCCGGCTGCGCGAAAGCGAGGAAAGTTTCCGCACGTTGTTCGAGAAGGCAGGCGTCTCGATCATGGTGCAGGACGCCGAGACCGCGGCCATCCTCCAGGCCAACCGGCGCGCGATCGAGTCCTACGGCCTGAACTCCCTCGAGGAGCTGCAGCGCTTCGACTTCTGGATCGAGCCGCCCTACTCCGCCGCCGACGTCCTGCGGGTCGTTCATCGGGCGGCGCGCGAAGGCGCCCACCGCTTCGAATGGAAGAACCGCGACCGGCACGGCCGCGTGTTCTGGGAGGACGTCCACCTCGACAACATCATCATCAACGGCCAGCGGCGGGTCATCGCGATCGCGCACGACATCACCGAGCGCAAGCAGGCCGAGACCGAGGTCCGTCGGCTCGCCGAGCGCCTCGCGCGTTCCCAGGAGATCGGCAAGCTCGGCGTCTGGGAGGCGGACCTCGCCACCGGCCGGATCGAGTGCTCCCGCGAGGCGCTGCGGATCTTCGGGCGCGAGGGCGGCGACCGCACCCCTGACCGGGACCTGTTCCGCTCGACGGTGGTTCCCGAGGACCTGCCCAGACACGTCGCGGCGGTCGAACGGGCCGTGCGCACCGGTGAGGGCTGGAACAACGCGCTGCGCATCCTGCGCCCCGACGGCGCCCTCCGCCACCTCCAGATGCGCGGCGAGGTGGTCCGCGACGCGGAGGGGCGCACCACGGGGCTCTCGGGCACGGTGATCGACGTCACGGAGCTCGTCACCGCCGAGCAGGCGCGCGTGCGTTCGCAGCGGCAGTTCGAGGCGCTCTTCGAGTCGGCCGTCTCGGGCCTCGTCGTGATCGACGAGGAGGGCCTCATCCGCCTCGCCAACCGCCAGGCGGAGGAACTCTTCGGCCGGCCCCGCGCCGAACTCACCGGCCTGCCGTTGCGGGATGCCCTCGTGACCGCCGGCATGCTCGGGGCGGGGCAGCCGCTCCCGGGCGCCGGCGATGCCATGCGTTCGGTCCGCCTTTCCGGGCGGCGCCCGGACGGCGAGGAATTCTTCGGCGACCTCCACGTCCAGGCCCTCGACGGCGGACCGGGCGGCACCGTCGTGGCGCAGATCGACGACGTCACCGCCCGCGAGCGGGCCCGGCGCACGGAGCTCCGCGCGCAACGCATGGAGAGCATCGGCACGCTCTCGGGCGGCATCGCGCACGACCTCAACAACGCCCTCGCGCCCATCGCGATGGGTCTGGAGCTGCTGCGGACGCGCTTCCCGCAGAACTCGTCCCTGATCGAGACCATGGAGAAGTGCACGCGCCGCGGGGCCGGCATGGTGAAGCAGCTCCTCACCTTCGCGCGCGGCTCGGAGGGCGAGCGCAGGAACGTGCAGTCCAAACGCCTGATCGAGGAGATGGCCCAGATCATCCGCAGCGCGTTCCCGAAGAACATCTCCCTCGAGGTCGACCTCGAGACCGGCCTCTGGGAGGTGCTCGGCGAGCCCACCCAGCTCCACCAGGTCCTGCTCAACCTCTGCGTCAACGCCCGCGACGCCATGCCGCACGGCGGCACGATCTCGATCCTCGCCGGCAACGCGCCGGTCGACGGCACCTTTGCCAGCGGCACCGAGGGCGCCCGGCCGGGCCGCTTCGTGCGGTGGACCGTGCGCGACACCGGCACGGGCATGACCCCGGAGGTCCTCAACCGCATCTTCGATCCGTTCTTCACCACCAAGGAACTTGGCAAGGGCACCGGCCTCGGCCTCTCCACCGTGCTCGGCATCGTGCGATCCCACGAGGGCTTCCTCCGGGTCGACTCCACCCCCGGCGCCGGCACCGCCTTCGAGCTCTACCTCCCGGCCGCCACCCAAGGCTCGTCGACCCCCGCCACCGAGCGTCCCGCCGGGGAATTCCGCGGCAACGGCGAGACCGTTCTGGTCGTCGACGACGAGGACACCGTCCGCGAGATCAGCCGCACCGTCCTGACCTCGCTGAACTTCAGGGTGCTGCTCGCCAGCGACGGCACCGAGGCGCTGATCCACGCCGCCGACAATCCGGGCCTGATCCAGCTGGTGATCACCGACTACGACATGCCGCACATGGACGGCGAGGTCCTCGTCCCCGCCCTCCGGCGCATGATGCCCGACGTCCGCATCGTCCTAGCCAGCGGCACCTTGAACGAGCAGCGGGAGGCCGCCATGCGGGTTGAGGGGGTGGATGCCATCCTCGACAAGCCCTTCTCCCAGGCGAAGCTGGTGGAGGCGCTGCGCGTCGCCCTCGGCGAGATCACCCCGTCGTCTTGAACATCATGAGGATCACCCTGCCCTTGCTCGCCGCATCCGTCCTGCTCCTCGCCGGGTGCGGCAGAAACGAGGGATCGGCCCCGCTGCGCATCGCCGTCAATGTCTGGCCGGGCTACGACACCCTGTGGCTGGCCGAGCAGCTCGGGTTCACCGCCGCCGAGGGCCTGAACGTGCGCATCTTCACGACCGACGGCCTCGGCGCCTCGCGCCGCCTGCTGAAACTCGGCGAAGCCGACGTGATCGGCGGCACGCTGGTCGAGCTGATCTCCACGCGCAGGACGGACGGCATCGACGCCCGCGCCGTCGCGCTGCTCGACGTGTCACTCGGGCCCGATGTCATCCTCGGCCGACCGGGCATCACCCGTTTCGAGGACCTCCGCGGCCGCCGCGTCGGGATCGAGCCCGGAACGAGCGACGTGCTGCTGCTCGCCGCGGCCCTCCGGGCCCGCGGCCTCACCCCGGAAGACGTGAAGGAGGTGCCCGTCTCCCACCGGGAAAAGGCGGAGGCACTGCGGACCGGCGCCATCGACGCCATCTGCTCGTACCCTCCCGAGTCGGATGAGGCGCGGCGCAACGCCGGTGCGACGGTGCTGTTCTCCAGCGCCGAAGTGCCCGGGGCGATCGTCGACGTCCTCATCGCGCCGGCCGACGTGGTCCGGGATCGGCGCCGTCAACTCGCCGCTTTGCTGCGCGCCAACCAGCGGGCCGTCGAGGCGCTGCGCAACGATCCGGCGGCCCGGCGCCTCATGGCCGGTCGCGGCGGCGCCACGGAGGAACAGCTGCGCGAACAACTGGCCGGTCTCGAACTGCCCGCGCTCGCCAGCCAGCCGGCCCGTTTCGGCCCCGGCGGCACGCTGCGGGTCGCGGCCGAGGACGCCCTGCGCGCGCTCCGGGACTACGGGGCCCTCGATCGCGAGATGTCCGCGGATTCGCTGCTCGACGCCTCGGTCCTGCGGGAGGCGCTTTCCCGCCCATGAAGC
>JACCED010531032.1_pt1 | contig 18562 bp, 17 predicted proteins | sample 7455021 | NCBI WGS metagenome assembly JACCED01 (sample SAMN15323456, study PRJNA562643) | freshwater metagenome | isolation source: river surface water | place: USA:Blue River Watershed | collected 2017-08-19 | reverse complement strand
TCAGTTGCCTGGCGCTGATCTTCAATGCACTGGCCAAGGGCTATGACTTCTTCACCTATTACTTCACGCTGTTCCTCACGCCGATGATGTTTTTGAGTGGTGTGTTTTTTCCCCTGGACAACCTGCCGCCCCTGGTGCAGTGGGTGGCACATGTCCTGCCCCTCACCCACGCGGTGGCTTTGGTGCGGCCGCTGTTTATAGACCAGTGGCCCACGCAAGCGTGGTTGCATGTGGGTGTGTTGGTGGTGTATGGCAGCGTGGCCTGGGCGATTGCGCTGCACCTGACGCGCAAGCGGTTCAGGCAATAGCCGTTGCCAGCGCCGTCATGGCAAGCGCCGTCTTTGCGAGCGAAGCGAAGCCACCTTTAAAACTGCCGATCGGGCACATGCACCCGCAAGCCGTCCATGAAATATTCCACGACGATTTGACAGGCCAGACGGCTGTGCGCCTCACGCGGTGCGGCGACAAAGTCGAGCATGGCGAGTTCTTCGTCGCTGGGCCCGAGCAGCTCATTGGCCTGCGTGGCATCGATGTAGCAGTGGCAGGTGCCACAGGTGCCGTTGCCACCGCACTCGGCGGTGAAACCATCGACACCGCTGTCACGCGCTGCGCTCAACAAGGTTTGACCATCCACAGCCGTGGCTTCTTGGATGGCCCCATGGGGGTGGATGAAATAGAGTTGGATCATCAGTCGGCGTAGACCCCAGCAGCTTTGATGATGGGGCTCCATTTGGCAATTTCAGACAGGACAAACCTGCGGTGCTCCTCGGGCGAGATGCGTTTGTCAGTGATCATCACCGCACCCAAGGCCTCTTGTTTTTTCACGAACGCGGGGTCGCTCAACACACTGCGCAGCGCTTCAAACCACTTGGCTTGCACCTCGGGCGACAAGCCCTTGGGTGCATAGCTGCCATGCCAGATGCTGACCTGGAAGCCCTTGACACCCAGCTCTTGCATGGTGGGCAACCCACTCAGCGATGGCAGGCTCAAGCGCTTGGACGAGGTGATGGCATAAGCCTTGACCTTGCGGGCATCGATGTAAGCCATGGTGTTGGTGGTTTGGTCGCACAGCAAATCAATTTGCCCGCCCATCAAATCATTGATGGCCATGGACACCCCTTTGTAGGGGATGCCCGCCATCTCGGTGCGCAGCGACGCCTGCCACAGCAAGCCACACAAATGCGAGGCCGAGCCAATGCCTGCGTTGCCCAGGTTCACCTGGTCTTTGTTTTTGGCGATCCAAGCGGTGAGTTGTTTGTAATCGTTGGCTTCCAAGCTGGGCCGTGCCACGATGGTCATGGGCACTTCGTGGATCATGCCGAGGTAGGTGAAATCGGTGTCGACCTGAAAGCCCGGCTTGCGCACCAGTGTTGGCATGGTGGCCATGCCGATGTGGTGGATCAGGATGGTGTGGCCATCAGGTGCGGCCTTGGCTACTTTTTGGGTGGCGATCGCACCGCCCGCACCCAACACGTTTTCCACCACCACGGTCGCACCGCCCAAGGGTTTGCGCAGCGCCTCGGCCATGTCACGCGCCAAACGGTCGGTGGGGCCGCCAGCGCTGAAGGGCACGACGATGGTGATGGGTTTGTCTTTGATCGGGAAGGTTTGCGCTGATGCACCCCAGCTCCAGCCCGTGAGAACCCAAGCCGAGACAAGCAAGGCGCTGGAGAACCAGTGTTTATTTGTAACTGCGCGCATCTTCAATCACCTTGCCGTCGTTGGGCAGGCTGCCAGGCGCTGCGAACAGCACATCGGCACGCAGCTTGGTGATGTCGCGCACTGCTTGCTCGATGGCGGCTTTCAAGCTGTCGCTTTGCTGCGCGGTTTCCACCTGCAACTGCATCTGGTCGTTGGCCATCTCGCCCGTCACCACCAAGCGGGCTTTGCCCACTTCGGCAAAGCGCTTGACCACCTGATCAACTTGGCCAGGGTGCACAAACATGCCGCGCACCTTGGTGGTTTGATCGGCACGGCCCATCCAGCCTTTGATGCGCTGGTGGGTGCGCCCGCTCGGGCACGGCCCGGGCAACACGGCTGTGAGGTCGCCCGTGCCAAAACGAATCAGCGGGTAATCGGGGTTCAAGGTGGTCACCACCAACTCGCCCACCTCACCCTCGGCCACCAGGTCACCGGTGCCAGGGCGCACGATCTCGACGATCACACCCTCGTCCAGCACCAAGCCTTCACGCGCTGATGTTTCATAGGCAATCAGGCCAATGTCGGCGGTGGCATAGCACTGGTAGGCATCGACGCCGTGCGCGATGAACCAGTCGCGCAGCGATGGCGGACAGGCCTCGCCACTGACCAGGGCTTTGCGCAAACTGGGGAGCTTCACGCCGGTTTCTTCGGCCTTCTCGAGGATGATTTTCAAAAAACTGGGCGTGCCGCAGTAACCCGCTGGCTGCAAATCGAGCATGGCTTGCAACTGCTGCTCGGTTTGCCCGGTGCCGCCAGGGAACACGCTGCAACCCAAAGCATGGGCGCCGCTCTCCATGATGGAACCGGCTGGGGTGAAGTGGTAGCTGAAGCAGTTGTGGATCAACTCGCCCGGGCGAAAGCCTGCGGCATACAGGGCGCGCGCCACGCGCCAGTAATCGGCGTGCCGACCTTCGGGTTCGTAAATCGTGCCAGGGCTGGCAAACACACGGGGCATGTCCGCGCCAAAACGAACGGCGGAAAAACCACCGAACACATCGCTGGCGCGCTGGGCTTGCTGACGCGCCAGCAACTCGTACTTGCGGGTCACGGGCAACTGGGCCAAGGCTTGGCGGCTGTTGATGTCCGCTGCCACAACGCCTTGCAAAATATCGGCAAAGGCCTTTGCATGCGTCATGGCATGGGCCACTTGACGGGGCAACGCCGCCATCAGGGCAGCCTCACGCTCTTGCGGGGCGCGGTGTTCCAGGGTGTTGTCGAATGAAGTCATGTCTAAGGGGGGGTGTTCAAGCCAACCAGCGTTTGCGCCGTTTGTAGCTTTTCACGTCTTTGAAACTCTTGCGCTCACCACCGCCCATGCCGAGGTAGAACTCTTTCACGTCCTCGTTGTTGGCCAGATCGGCAGCCGCGCCGTCCATCACGATGCGACCCGACTCCATGATGTAACCAAAGTCGGCATAGCGCAGCGCCATGTTGGTGTTTTGTTCGGCCAGCAAGAAGGTGACGTTTTCCTTGTGGTTGAGGTCTTTCACGATGGTGAACACCTCTTCCACGATTTGTGGCGCCAAGCCCATGGAAGGTTCGTCCAACAACACCAAGCTGGGGTTGGCCATGAGGGCGCGGCCGATGGCGCACATTTGTTGCTCGCCACCCGAGGTGTAAGCGGCTTGCGAGCTGCGGCGTGTTTTCAGGCGCGGAAAGTAGTTGTAAACCTTCTCGAGGTTGGCGGCGATTTCGCCTTTGTCGCTGCGGGTGTAGCTGCCAGTGAGCAGGTTTTCTTCGATGGTCAGGTGGGCAAAGCAGTGCCGTCCTTCCATCACCTGCACCACGCCACGCTGCACCAAATCAGCAGGCGACAGGTTTTCAATCCGCTCGCCACGCAACTCAATGCTGCCCTTGGTCACCTCGCCACGCTCGCCCTTGAGCAAGTTGGAGATGGCGCGCAAGGTGGTGGTTTTGCCCGCACCATTGCCGCCCAACAGGGCGACGATGCCGCGCTCGGGCACCTGCAAGGACACACCCTTCAACACCAAGATCACATGGTTGTAGATGACCTCGATGCCATTGACATTCAGAACGATGTTGGGCGTGCTCATGCGTATGTCCGGTTCAAACCATCAAGACTGGCAGTCTTGGCCAGTGCGGCGGGTGAGTTTTTTCTCGGCCGCGTATTTGTCAGCCGTGGCTTTCACCAAGGGCTTCAAAATTTGTTCGTCAGCCTGCATCCAGTCCGAAGTGAAGACCCATTTTTGGCCGTCCCAGGTGTGGATGCGTGTCCAAGCCGCGCCCATGTGGTCGGTGCACGAGGTGCTGATCGGGCGCATCACGCCTTTGAAACCCAGTGCGTCGAGTTTGGCTTGGGTGAGGTTCAGGTTTTCCAAACCCCAGCGCACTTGCTCGCCGGTCATGACCTTGCCTTTGCCAAAACGCTCTTGAGCCGCGCGGATGCCTTCAATGCCAATCATGGCGCTCATCACACCGCGCAAATACAGCACCTGGCCCACTTCTTCTTTGGGGCCCGTGCCTTGGCCTTTGCCATGGATTTGGCTCAACAGTGTTTTGACGATGTCGGCATTGGGCTCGGCACCGTGCTGGATGGTCACCGCGTTGTAGCCCTTGGCACCGTCGGCCACGTCTTTCACATCAGGCTCGGCACCCGCCCACCACACGCCATACATTTTTTCGCGGGCATAGCCGGTGGCTTGCGCTTCCTTGATGGCGGTGGAGTTCATCACGCCCCAACCCCACAAGACCACATAGTCGGGCTTGGACTGGCGCACCTGCAACCAGGTGGCTTTTTGCTCCACGCCAGGCGGCGTGACGGGCAGGAGTTGCAACTCGAAACCGTGGTTGCGGGCACGCTCTTGCAACAGCGGAATAGGCTCTTTGCCAAACGGGCTGTCGTGGTAGACCAGCGCGATCTTTTTGCCTTTGAGTGTGTCCAGGCCGCCTTGTTTTTTGGCAATGGCTTGGATGATGGTGTCAGCCGCCACCCAGTAGGTGCCCGCGATGGGGAAGTTCCACTTGAACACCGAACCGTCAGCGCTTTCACTGCGGCCATAGCCGATCGTCAGCACGGGGATCTTGTCGCCAGGGGCTTTTTCAGTGATGGCGAATGTGGCCCCGGTGGACAGGGTTTGCACAAAGCTGGGGTTCTTGCTTTTCAAACGCTCATAGCACTCGACGCTGCGGGCGGTGTCATAGCCGGTTTCGCATTCTTCATAAGCGATCTTGACGTTGTTGATGCCGCCCTTGAGGTTGACCAACTTCAGGTAATCGACAAAGCCATTGGCCCAAGGCGTGCCATTGGGCGCGTAAGGACCGGTGCGGTAGGACAGCACAGGCACGAACTGTTCTTTGGACTGTGCCAAGACCGGGTTGCCCGCGGTCAGCATCACAGCACCCAACAGCGCAGACAGCAACATCACTGGTTTTTTCATCTTCGTCTCCTTCAGTTCAATACGGGAAAGGCCAAACACGCATTTTTTGCTTGCCGATCGACCACAACTTGGCCAAGCCGTGCGGCTCGACGATCAAGAACCACACAATCAGGGCACCAAAAATCATCAACTCGGTGTGCGAGACCACGGTGGTCGACATCTCAAAGCCCACCAGGCCAGCGAACAGGGGCAAAAACTGGTTCAAAAAGATGGGCAGGATGACGATGAAAGCCGCGCCCAAAAAGCCGCCCATGATCGAACCCATGCCGCCAATGATCACCATGAACAAAAGGCGAAACGATTGGTCGACCGAGAAGGCACTGGGCTCCCACGCGCCGAGGTAGACAAAGGCCCACAAGGCACCGGCCATGCCAATGATGAAGGAGCTGACCGCGAAGGCCGACAACTTGGCGTACATCGGGCGAATGCCAATGACCGCAGCCGCCACGTCCATGTCGCGGATCGCCATCCACTCGCGGCCAATCGCGCCACGCACCAGGTTTTTCGCCAGCAAGGCCACCACACTCAACAGCAACAAGCAAAACAGGTATTTGCTTTCTGCGCTTTCAATCGGCAGGCCAAAGACTTGCAAATTGGACACCGACACCGAGCCCGAGGGCGTGTCCAAGGTGAACCACTTGATGCGCAAGAACATCCAGTCGGCAAAGAACTGAGCGGCCAAGGTGGCCACCGCCAGGTACAAGCCGCGCACCCGCAAACTGGGCAGGCCGAACAAAATCCCAAACACCGTGGCGCACAAACCGCCCAAGATGATGGCGGGGATGAGTGGCATGTCGGGGATGCGGGCGAAGAAGTTGTAAGCCCCATAAGCACCGACCGCCATGAACGCACCCGAGCCCAAGGAAATTTGGCCGCAATAGCCGACCAAGATGTTCACGCCCAAGGCCGCCATGGCCATGATGACGAAGGGGATCAGGATGGCGCGAAACACATAGTCGGTGGCGAACATGGGCACGGCGACAAAGGCCACCGCCAACAACAAGGCAATGAACCAGCGGTCTTGCAGGATCGGGAAGATCTGCTGGTCCGCTTGGTAGCTGGTTTTGAATTGACCGTTTTCTCTGTAGAACATGCTTACACCCGGTCAATGATTTTTTCGCCAAACAATCCTTGTGGGCGCACCAACAAGAACAGCAAGGCCAACACATAGGCGAACCAAATTTCGATACCGCCGCCGACATAAGGGCCCAAGAACACCTCGGAGAGTTTTTCGCCGACACCGATGATCAAGCCGCCAATGATGGCGCCAGGCACCGAGGTGAGCCCGCCCAAAATCACCACCGGCAAAGCCCGCAAGGCGACGGTGGCGAGTGAAAACTGCACGCCGAGTTTGCTGCCCCAAATCATGCCGGCCACCAAGGCCACCACACCGGCCACACACCACACAATCACCCAAATGCGGTTCAAGGGAATGCCGATGGACTGCGCGGCTTGGTGGTCATCGGCCACCGCACGCAAGGCACGGCCGGTGCCGGTTTTTTGGAAAAACACCGACAACAAAGCCACCAGCAGCGCAGCAATGAGCGCGGCGATCAGGTCTTCTTGGTTGATCAAAATGCCGCCCTCGAACACCGACTCGAACGCCATGACGGGTTCTTTGGGCATGCCAATGTCGATCTTGTAAATGTCGCTGCCAAATATCGATTGGCCCAGGCCTTCCAGGAAATAAGTGATGCCCAAGGTGGCCATCAGCAAGGTGGTGCCCTCTTGGTTGACCAGGTGGCGCAGCACCAAGCGCTCGATCAACCAGGCCACGATGAACATGACGCCACCCGCGAGCACAAAGGCGATCAGGTTGACCAGCATGACGCTTTGCAGACCCGTGGCCGCCGGGATCCATTCAGCAAAACGTGCCATGGCCAGCGCGGCAAACAGCACCATCGCGCCCTGCGCGAAATTGAACACGCCCGAGGCTTTGAAGATGAGCACAAAGCCCAACGCGACCAGGGAATACAACATGCCCGCCATCAGGCCGCCGAGCAGGGTTTCAAGAAAGAATGCCATGGGGGTCAATGTCCTGTGCCGAGGTAGGCGCTGATCACCTCGGGGTTGTTGCGCACCTCGTCAGGTGTGCCATCGCCAATTTTTTTGCCGTAGTCCAGCACCACCACCCGGTCGGAGATGTCCATGACCACGCCCATGTCGTGCTCGATCAAGACCACAGTGGTGCCAAATTCATCGTTCACATCCAAGATGAAGCGGCACATGTCCTGCTTTTCTTCGACGTTCATGCCAGCCATGGGCTCGTCCAGCAGCAGCACCTGCGGCTCCAAGGCCAAGGCGCGCCCCAAGTCCACCCGTTTTTGCAAGCCATAGGGCAGTTGGCCCACGGGGGTTTTGCGGTAGGGCTGGATTTCCAGGAAGTCGATGATTTCTTCCACCCGTTTGCGGTGCTCGATTTCCTCGCGCTCGGCAGGCCCCAAGCGGATGGCTTGCATCAGCAAATTGCTTTTCATGCGCAGGTTGCGCCCGGTCATGATGTTGTCGAGCACGCTCATGCCCTTGAACAAGGCCAGGTTTTGGAAGGTGCGCGCCACGCCCATGACCGCCACTTGGTGGCTGTCCATGTGGCTGAAGGTTTGACCACGGAAAGTGATTTGCCCGTGCTGCGGGGTGTAAACACCGTTGATGCAGTTGAGCATCGAGCTTTTGCCCGCACCGTTGGGGCCGATGATGGCGCGGATTTCATGCTCGCGCACATTGAAACTGATGTCGGACAAGGCCTTGACGCCACCGAAACTCAGCGAGATGTTGTTCACGTCCAGGATGACGTCACCGATGTGCTTGCTCATGCGGCCCGCCCCACGGGTGCAAAGGTTTTGGCGTCCATCAGGGCCAAGGTGGCGCTGACACTGCCGCTGCGCCCGTCCTCGAACTTGACCGCGGTTTCGATGTACTGGGTGGTTTTGCCCTCGTACAAAGCGCTGACCAAGGCCGCGTATTTGTCGGCGATGAAGCCACGGCGAACCTTGTTGGTGCGGGTGAGTTCGCCATCATCCGCGTCCAACTCTTTGTGCAAGACCAAGAAACGGCTGATTTGGCTGCCCGCCAGCAAGGCGTCTGCAGCCAGGTCGGCGTTGACTTTTTCCACGCAGTCGAGCACCAGTTGGTAGACCTCGGCTTTTTGTGCCAAATCGGTGTAGCCCGCATACGGCAGGTTGCGCCGCTCAGCCCAGTTGCCCACCGCGTCAAAGTCGATGTTGATCATCACGCAGACCTTGTCACGGCCATCGCCATAGGCCACGGCTTCTTTGATGAACTGGAAGAACTTGAGTTTGTTCTCCACATACTTGGGCGCGAACATGGCGCCATCGTTCACCCCACCTTGGATGCGGCCCACGTCCTTCACCCGGTCGATGATTTTCAAATGGCCGTGCGCGTCAATGAAACCAGCGTCGCTGGTTTTGTACCAACCATCGGCATTGAGCACCTCGGCAGTGGCCTCGGGGTTTTTGTAATAGCCCTTGAGCAATCCGGGCGACTTGACCAGGATTTCGCCATCCTCGGCCACCTTGATTTCCACGCCTGCACAGGGCACGCCCACAGTGTCGGCACGCGCTTGGTTGTCGGGTTGCAAACACACGAACACCGCGGTTTCGGTGGAGCCATACAGCTGCTTGAGGTTGATGCCAATCGAGCGGTAAAAGCTGAACAAATCGGGGCCAATGGCTTCACCGGCGGTGTAGCCCACACGCACCCGTGAAAAGCCCAGGTTGTTGCGCAACGGGCCATAAACCAGCACATCGCCCAAGGCGTAAAGCAGGCTGCCTGCCAGGCCGATGGACTCGCCGTCCATGCGCTTGGGCCCATAGGTGCGGGCCACGTCCATGAAGTACTTGAACAGGCTGCGCTTGATCGGGCTGGCGTCTTCCATGCGGATCATCACATTGGTGAGCAAACCTTCGAACACCCGGGGTGGCGCGAAGTAATAGGTGGGACCGATTTCTTTCAGGTCGATGGTGACGGTTTCTGCCGACTCGGGGCAGTTCACCACATAGCCGCAGCACAGCCATTGGGCATAGCTGAAGATGTTTTGGCCAATCCAGGCCAACGGCATGTAGGCCAGCACTTCTTCGCGGTGGGTCAGGTGGTCGAAATCGGCACCGGCTTGGGCGCGGTCGAGCAAGCTGCGGTGGGTGTGCACCACGCCTTTGGGGTTGCCGGTGGTGCCTGAGGTGAAGAACATGGCGGCCACGTCGTCGGCATGGCCCTGGGCGATGTGGGCTTGCAAAAAACCAGGCGCTTGCGCGGCCAGGCGCTCACCCATTTGCATCAACTGGTCCAGGCCGAACAAGCCCGCCTGTTTGTAATTGCGCAAGCCGCGTGGGTCGTCGTAATACACATGGGTCAGGCTGGCACAGTCGGGCTGGATGTCCAGCAGCTTGTCGACTTGCTCCTGGTTTTCCACCACGGCAAAACGCACCTCGGCGTTGTTGATCGGGAAGACATATTCGGTGGCGACCGCGTCTTGGTAGAGCGGAATGGGGATGGCGCCGAGCGACTGGGCGGCCAGCATGGCGGCGTACAAACGGGGGCGGTTGGCACCGACCACCAGCATGTGGTCGCCACGCTGCAAACCGGCTTCATGAAAGCCCTGTGCCATGTGCGACACCATGGTTTGCAAATCAGCCCAAGACAAACTTTGCCAAATGCCGTATTCCTTTTCGCGCAAAGCAGCGTCGTTCGGACGTTGCTGGGCGTGTGCTTGCATCAAACGGGGGAAGGTGGTGTCCATCTCTCAAAGCATCTCGTGGCGGGTCCAACACGTCCAAAACAGTTCGGCGTACTGACCAGCGGGTCGCTATAGTAGGGCGGACTTTGACGTTTTTTTGTCTTTTCAACGACAATTAGGGGAAGACCCCTAGACGCCGAACATGCGATGACCCAAGAACTCACCCTCTACCAACGCCGGCGTGCACCGACCGCGCCAGAACTGGCCAGCATCCCCTGGCTGGACCTGCTGACGGATGACGAACGGCTGGAGATCGTGCCGCAAATCGTGGTGGGCGACGCCTTGAGCGGTGATGTGGTCTGCCGCGTCGGACGCGCACCCACCTACTGGTTTGGTGTGATCGAAGGCCTGCTGAAAATGAGCATCGACACCGACAAAGGCGACAGCCTCACCTTCACCGGCGTGTCCTCGGGCGGTTGGTTTGGCGAGGGCACCGCCTTGAAACAAGAGCCCTACCGTTACAACGTGCAGGCGCTGCGCGCCAGCGTGGTGGCGGGCTTGCCGATTGCCAGCTTTCACAAATTGTTGGACCAGTCGATTGGCTTCAACCGGTTCATCATGAACCAACTCAACGAGCGCTTGGGCCAGTTCATCGCGGCGCGTGAAATCGACCGCATGAACAACCCGGACGTGCGGGTGGCGCGCAGCTTGGCCGCGCTGTTCAATCCGATTTTGTTCCCCGGCGTGGGCGGGGTGTTGCAGATCACCCAGCAAGAACTGGCCTACCGGGTGGGCTTGTCGCGCCAGCGGGTCAACGTCGCCCTGCAACGGCTTGAACAAGCCCAATGGATCAAGGTGGTGTATGGCGGCGTGCGGGTGCTCAACCTGTCGGCCTTGCGCAGCCATACACTGAGCACACATGACTGAACTGATTCGCTTGAACAAACGCATGGCCGAACTCGGCCTGTGCTCTCGGCGCGAGGCCGACGACTGGATCGCCAAAGGCTGGGTGAAGGTGAATGGCGACACCGCGGTGCTGGGCAAACCGGTGAGCCCCATGGACCGCATCGAGGTGGACAAACTCGCCCGTGGCCAACAAGACAAACAAGTCACCATCCTGCTGCACAAGCCCATGGGCTATGTGAGCGGACAGGCCGAGGACGGCCACACCCCCGCCATCAACCTGATTGAAGCCGAAAACCGCTGGCGCGACGACCGCTCACCCACCCGCTTTGTGCCGCGCCAACGCATGGGTTTGGCACCTGCCGGGCGCTTGGACATTGACTCGGTGGGTTTGCTGGTGCTCACCCAAGACGGTCGTGTGGCGCGTCAATTGATTGGCGAACACTCCGAGGTGGAAAAAGAATATTTGGTGCGGGTGCAGTACGGCCGCCTGCCTGTGGGCGATGTGCAAACCGATGTGCAATCGCTGTTTCCACGCGAGCAATTGGCCAAGCTGTGCCAAGGCCTGCACCTGGACGGTCAAGCCTTGAAACCGGCCGTGGTCGACTGGCAAAACCCCGAGCAACTGCGCTTTGTGCTGAAAGAAGGCCGCAAGCGGCAGATTCGCCGCATGTGCGAGTTGGTGGGCCTCACCGTGGTGGGCCTCAAGCGGGTGCGCATTGGCCGCGTCAAGCTGGGTCAACTGCCCGTGGGTCAGTGGCGGTATTTGGGCACTGACGAGCGGTTTTAGTTGATGGGCCCAGGCGGACGATGGGATAGCCCCCTGTGCGCCACACCACAGACCGTGCGGCATGCACATCCTAAATTCCAGGTTCGCACTTCAGCGTTTCAACCAGGAATCTCATGTCCCTCAGCAACCACACGAGCGAACAAGTCAAAGCCGGCATCAGCGAGTCGGTCAACCAAATGATCAGTGATGCCCGCCAAGCTTCGGAGCAAGCCGTCCATTACATCGAACGCGAACCTCTGAAATCGGTGCTGATCGCAGCCGGTGTTGGCGCCTCCGTGGCCGTCATCATGAGCTTGATGTTGCGCCCCCACAGCCGCTGACATCGTGATCGGCATGTTGTTCAAGCTGATCGCTTGTCAACCGCACCTGATGCTCGGCCTTGCGCAAAGCTGTACAAACTGGTGGTCTGCGGAGCTTCGAAGATTCGGGCGATCTTGGAAGCGCCGGATCAGTTTGTATGTGGTCGGCGGGTGCAGCTTCATGCTGGGATCGATGTACACAGGTGTCTCTGTGTTGCTGTGGGGTGCGCTCCCCGTCACCGGGGAGCCGTTGGCCTGGACGTACTGGGCCGTGCCCTTGGTGCCGTTCAGCGTGTCATTGGTGTGCGCGCTGAGCCTGCGGTGGATGAAAAAGCCGGTGCTGTTCAAGCATTGACAGGCGTTTGATTGATTGGCTCAGGGCAGTCTGACAAACCTGTAGTCTTCATTGGTCTGTATGGCCATGGGTAGAAAGAGAAAAACCAAACCGGCCGCAACGCCTTCATGACGCACTTTGCCTTGCCCCTTTGTATCGACACCCAAGGTTAATTTCCCCGATCCGATACCGAGCATGACTTCACCTGATGTAAATCCCAACAAACTATTTTCACGTTGGAGTTCCAACTGCCCATCTCGAAAGTTGAAATGCTTGCCCTTGATGAACCGATCGGTCCTCACCACACCTTGTGAACCGATGGCAGAAACCTGTAGTGTTTTTTCATCGATCACTGCAACCTCGACTTTTTCCACTTCATCATGCGTCAAACCTGGTTCTCTCCAGATGATGGTGCTGAGGCGAAGCGCGGGCGCTTGAGGGTGATCGGTTTGGGCTTTGTTTTGGTAGACACCTGCCAACGCCTGCAAAGATGAACTCGCGGCAAATGGGTTGTCCGCATCGATACCATTGCTGCTGCAACCAGATAACAACAGGGTCACGCCCATGATGACTGTCCATAAGTGATGCATAAGAGCTCCTTGTGATTAATTTTAATTGATTTGGCTAATTTATTAATTCTAATGTATTTATTATTGGTCTGATCGAACAGGCCGACACAGCCGCCTTGACCGCCTTTGGGCTTGAATTTGGCGATATCGAACCCATCTCAGGCACATCTTCAGTTTCTCCAACATCCCTCACATGACAAAACACACCCATGCCTTCCAAGCCGAAGTGGCCCAGTTGCTGCATTTGGTCACCCACTCGCTGTACTCCAACAAAGAAATCTTTTTGCGCGAGCTGATCTCCAACGCGTCCGACGCTTGCGACAAGCTGCGCTATGAGGCCTTGAACAACGCCGGCTTGTATGAAGACGCGCCAACTTTGGAAATCCGCGTGGCGTTTGACAAAGCCGCCAAGACGCTGACCATCAGCGACAACGGCATTGGCATGAGCCAGCAAGAGGCCATCGACCACCTGGGCACGATTGCCAAGAGCGGCACCCGCGACTTCATGAGCAAGCTCTCGGGCGACCAACAAAGTGATGCCAAAGACCAAGGCGCGTTGATCGGCCAGTTTGGCGTGGGCTTTTACTCAGGCTTCATCGTGGCCGACAAGATCGTGGTGGAAACCCGCCGCGCAGGTGCGCCCGCTGCTGAGGGCGTGCGCTGGACCAGTGGCGGCAGCGGCGACTTCGAGGTGGAGACCATCACCCAAGAGAAACGCGGCACCCACATCATCTTGCACCTGCGTGACGACGCCGACGAGTTTTTGAGCAACTGGAAAATCAAAAGCATCATCGGCAAATACGCCGACCACATTGCCTTGCCCATCCAAATGCGCAAAGAGGAATGGAAAGAAGGCGAGAACGACCAGCCCGGCGAGATGGTGGTCACTGACGAATGGGAAACCGTCAACAAAGCCTCGGCCTTGTGGACCCGACCCAAGAAAGACATCACTGAAGAACAACACGCCGAGTTTTACAAAGCCATCAGCCACGACTACGAGCCACCACTGGCCTGGAGCCACAACAAGGTGGAAGGCAGCACCGAATACACCCAGCTGCTCTACCTGCCCAGCAAAGCGCCTTTCGATTTGTGGAACCGCGACAAAAAAGGCGGCATCAAGCTGTATGTGAAACGCGTGTTCATCATGGACGAGGCGGAGGCCTTGCTGCCCACCTACTTGCGCTTTGTGAAGGGCGTGGTGGATTCCGCCGATTTGCCCTTGAACGTGAGCCGCGAGTTGCTGCAAGAAAGCCGCGACGTGAAGGCCATCCGCGAGGGTAATACCCGACGCGTGCTCTCCATGCTGGAAGACCTGGCCAAGCATGACGCACCCGCTGCGGACGCCAGCGACGAGGACAAAAAAGACGCCGGCAAGTTCACCAAGTTCTATGCCGACTTTGGCGCGGTGTTGAAAGAAGGCTTGGGCGAAGACTTTGCCAACAAAGACAAGATCGCCAAGCTGCTGCGCTTTGCCAGCTCCACCACCGACACGGTGACCGTGGGCTTTGCCGATTACAAAGCGCGGATGAAAGAAGGCCAAGAGGCCATCTTCTACATCACCGCCGACAGCTTGGCCGCCGCCAAGAACAGCCCGCAGCTGGAAGTGTTCCGCAAAAAAGGCATTGAAGTGCTGCTGATGAGCGACCGCGTGGACGAATGGGCGTTGGGCTTCTTAAACGAGTTCGATGGCACACCACTGCAAAGCGTGGCCAAGGGCGCATTCGATTTGGGCAAGCTGCAAGACGAAGAAGAAAAGAAAGCCGCCGAAGAAGCCGCCGAAACCTTCAAGCCTCTGCTGGCCAAGCTGAAAGAAGCTTTGAAGGACAAGGCAGAAGACGTGCGTGTCACCTCGCGTTTGGTGGACTCACCCGCGTGTTTGGTGGTGAAAGACGACGGCATGTCGCTGCAACTCGCACGCATGTTGAAGCAAGCCGGCCAAAACGCACCCGAGAGCAAACCGATTTTGGAAGTGAACCCCGAGCATGCGCTGGTGAAAAAGCTCGACACGCCTGACGGACAAATTCATTTCCATGACTTGGCCCATATCGTGTTCGACCAAGCCCTGCTGGCCGAAGGCGGCATGCCTGAGGACCCAGCGGCGTATGTGAAGCGGGTGAATGCGTTGTTGGTTTAAGCACCTGTCATTGCGAGCGCCGTCATTGCGAGCGCCGTCATTGCGAGCGCAGCGAAGCAATCCCCATCATTCCGGGTGCCGTCATTGCGAGGAGCGAAGCGACGAAGCAATCTATGGCGCAGTTTGCTTCGCTGCGCTCGCAATGACGTGAGCGAGCAATGACGTGAGCGAGCAATGACGTGAGCGAGCAATGACGTGAGCGAGCAATGACGTGAGCGAGTAATGACGTGAGCGAGCAATGTCATGAAAGCGGAATAACGGCTTGAACAGAAATTCGTTAATTTGTAGTATTTATTAATTTTAAGTAATACCATGTAATGCAAAATGCAGGTCCTTTACCTGCTTTAGCATCACGTGAAACTCTACGCCCAACTGCAAGTCGCTAAGACCGAAGAAGACGTCAAAGACGCCTACATCAGGGCGCTGGGCCTCAAGGTTTATTCCAAGGGCCTGATCGATATCCGGACCGACGAAATTTGGTTCGAAGCCAAGGACACGGGCAAAAACTCCTGCTACGCCATGTTCACCCAGCTGCTGCATTACGTGCAGGATGCTTTGAACAAGGGCGAGCCAGTACCACCCTTGCTGGCGGTGATCGACACCGAAAAAGCCGCGCTCATGAAAAGCGCAGATGTGCTGCCCTTTTTGGCCAAGAAAACCATCAAGTGGGGCAAGTCAGCCAGCCAGTACACCCAGCAGGCCTTGGACGAAATCTCGTCTTTCATTGGCACTTATTTTGTGCAGTTCAAGGTCAAGACGCACGAAGACGAGTTCATCAGCACCGTCAAAGCCGCTATCCAAACCGGCGACATCATCCGAACCCAAATCACGCCGGACAACCTGAAGCAGGTGTTTGACAAATGGGTGGAGATGATTGGGCGCGAAATCACCGGTGTCGAAGAAGAAGACTACGCCCTGCTTTTTTTCGCCGACATCATGAATGACGGCACCGTGTCCACCCATGCCCATTTGCCCGCCGAGTTGCTGCACAAAAATGGACGACCTGTGTTTGCGTTGGACGGGCGCAATTTCGAACTGGGCAACCAAGACGGTTATCGGCAGTTTTGGACCATCTACCACCGCCCGCCCAAGTCTGAATACCGCGACTACCTGCTCGAGCGCCGCGACAGCTTGATCCCGATTGATGAGCGCAGTTTCAAAGGCGCTTACTACACGCCGCTGCACGTGGTGGACAAAGCCTATGACAAGCTGACCGAGACGCTGGGTAAGAACTGGCAAAAAGAGTACATCGTGTGGGACATGTGCTGCGGCGTGGGCAACCTGGAGGTCAAGCACAGCAACCCGCGCAACATTTACATGAGCACGCTGGACCAAGAAGACATCGACGTGATGAAAGCCACCAAAACCTGCGTGGCCGCGCAGCGCTTTCAGTACGACTATTTGAATGACGACATCACCGACGACGGCCAGATCGATTACAGCCTGACCAACAAAGTGCCTGCGGGTTTGCGCAAGGCCATCGCGGAGGGCAAGAAGATATTGGTGTTGATCAATCCGCCGTATGCGGAGGCGGCGAATTCACAGGGCAATGAAGGCAAGACTGACGTTGCGAAGACCCGCATGGGCGCATTGATGAACAAGGCTGACTATGGCTATGCAGCACGTGAGTTATTTGTACAGTTTTTGGCGCGTGTGGCCGTGGAAATACCCACCGCGACATTGGCGATGTTCAGCACACTGAAGTACGTGAACGCCCCAAATTTTGAACAATTCCGCGAGAAGTGGAGTGCCACCTATTTGGGCGGTTTTGTTGTGCACAGCAAATCGTTTGAAGGATTGAAAGGCGATTTTCCGATCGGTTTTCTGGTTTGGAAAACAAACCAATCGGCCAGCACCAAAATGCCATTGCGCGAAGTGGTGACCGAGGTCCTGAATAAAAACGCCAAGGCCATTGGCGAAAAAACTTTTTACAACCTGCCAAAAAGCAGTTATCTGAATATTTGGATGCGGCGGTTGAAAACGGATGCCACACACATTCCCCTGAAAAATGCCGTGCATCCACAAACAGCCCATGCCAAGGTCACTTCATGGCGAACCGATGCAATAGGTTACTTACTAAGCAACAGCAACGATTTGCAACATTCGAGCACATTAACGGCCTTATTTTCTTCGGTATGTAGCCAAGGTAACGGATTTCACATCACCCCTGAAAACCTTGAAAAAGCCACGGTGGTTTTTACAGTTCGGCGTTTAATTAAACCCACCTGGCTCAACGACCGAGATCAATTCCTGCAACCCACAGAGCCGCTGACAGACGAGTTCAAAAACGACTGCTTGATCTGGATGTTATTCAACGGTAGCAACCTGACCGCTAGCGCCAACGGCCTTGTGTGGAACAACAAGAAATGGTCGATCGTCAACCACTTCATTCCCTACACCGAAGATGAAGTTGGTGCTGCTGAACCCTTCGAGTCCTATTTCATGGTGGACTACCTGTCGGATAAAACACTCAGCGATGAAGCCACGGCCGTGTTGGACGCGGGTCGGGTGTTGTGGCGGGCTTACTTCGCCTACACCGATGTACGCAGTGTGCGAGAGCAGTTCAAGCTCAACCGTCCCGATGTGGGCTGGTACCAAATTCGCAATGCGCTGGCCGAGCGCAACAAAAGCGGCGACACCGCGCCGATCAACTTCTCACCGCTGGAAGACGCCTATGCAGCACTGACAGAAAAACTGAGGCCTCAGGTGTTCAGTTTGGGGTTTTTGCGATGAAGGGTCCGTCAGTAACACCTCGCCAGACTTACAGCCTAGACCGTCTGAGTTGAGCGGAGACAACCCATGCACCTGTGCTACTTTGACGAAAACAAACACAACCCCCAGAACCCTCACTTTTTTCTGGGTGGCCTGCTGATCCCCGATCAGAAGGCGATTGATTTTGAAAGCACCCTGGGCCAAATCACTTTCAATTTTTTCGGTGCCCGGTCTTTGACGCTGGCCCATGAGTTGCACGGCAAAGAGCTTTTTCACGGAAAAGGCAATGCCAAAGGCAGAAAGTTGGAAGACCGCGTCAAGGTGTTTCAAGATGTCGCCACGTTCATCACAGATAACCACATTCCAGTACGCATGGTGTGCATCCATGTAGTAAGGCATCTACAAAAATACTCCCAACCAACGCCACCCTACCGACTGGGCCTGATGCTGATGCTCGAACGCATTGCGCAGTATCTGGACGAGGTCAATGACCTGGGGCTGGTTTTTGGCGACTACGAGGCGGACGAGGTCACCAACGCAGTCATCGATTTTTCAGAGTACAAATCGCAAGGTAAAACGCCGATGTATTTCGGCCGTCCACTGGGGCGCTTGCTGGACACTGTTTATTTCACGCAATCACATCACAGCCGATTTTTGCAAGTCGCTGACCTGCTGGTCTACATGGCAGGGCGCTACGAAAATTGGGACAACGTACCTGATCGCTGGCATGAGCAAGCCGTCAAAGCGGCTTGGGAAAAGATTAAGGCCAGCGGGAATTTGCAGATTCAGCGCTGGCCTTGAAACAGGGAACGACTAGACCCTAAGGGTGGTCTCGCATTGGAACGAGCACGCTAGTCGCTCGATAATTTTATGTGAAATGGATGGATCGTCAAGCCATCAACTCGATTTGTTCGCGCAGCGTGTCGCACTGCCCTCGCCAATAGTCGGCAGTGCCAAACCAAGGGAAGTGCATCGGGAAGGCCGGGTCGTCTTGGCGGCTGGCCAACCAAGCGCTGTAATGGATGATGC
>JACCED010015285.1_pt1 | contig 18564 bp, 20 predicted proteins | sample 7455021 | NCBI WGS metagenome assembly JACCED01 (sample SAMN15323456, study PRJNA562643) | freshwater metagenome | isolation source: river surface water | place: USA:Blue River Watershed | collected 2017-08-19 | reverse complement strand
TATGAAAAGTTTTTCCCAAAGGTAAATCTAATTAAGGTTGACGATGTTTTTGGTGGTTGGCAAAAAGCGCAAAGAACGCACTTTGCTGATGGCGGTACCTTTGACGAAATCTATCAATAACAATATTTACTAGATTCAATTGCTAACCAATAGAATTGATTAAACCATTAAGTTAAGGGAGGAAAAATGAATTCAAATAAAAATAATGCCCCATTCAATTGGTCATTTTTCCTTTCAACCATACTCTTTTTGAGTTTTATACTTTTGCATGTCTATTACTAATTCCTTTTGATGATTGAAAGCCGCATTTTGTCGGCTTTTCAATTCAAGCTACATTTTTAGCATTTGATAGTTGTGTTTGTTCTAACTCTGCTTGTTCTCTCTCTAGGCGCATACGCTCATTGCTAGTGCGCATAATTTGTAGCTTTTCGTTAGTAGCAAAGCGCGAGAGTAAATCTCTTACCATCGGCTGGTAGCCTATTCCATGAGCTTTGGCGATAAATTTCAAATCTTTTAAAAGCTCGCTGGGTAAGCGAATTGAGATAAGCTGCAAATTCAGATGATTATCCAAATCTTGCTCTTGCTCATTGCTAGATCTTTTAACATATGCCTCATCAGCACCCAAAGTTTGATTTTCCCATGCTAAAAAATCTCTTTTTGTTGGGTCTTTTACGTTCATTTCCATCTCCATTTTTTGTTAAATTCATCATGCCATTTCGATCATGTTCCACATGCATATTTCTTATAAATATTGACTATTTCAGGGCTTGCATCATAAGCAGATTTGATAAAAATGGTTTCCCCGTCTTGCACAAAGATTACTTTTAATTTGCGTCTATGATTAGTCTCTGCCACAAACCACTGGGTTGGTGGATCAGTCTCATGCTGCTCGCGAGTATCTTGTAACAAACCTCCTATGCGGTTATTAAAACACTCGATGATTTCCTTCTCACTGACTGGTGGCTCTTTAGTCGCAAGCTTAGTCAAAATTTTTGTTGAAATCTTGATTGGCATAAACAACCTTTGAAATTATTGTTAGGTGATATTTATTTTTAGGATCCTAATTGTATATACATTAGAAATACATGTAAATAGCTATTTATTGAATATGGGAGAAATACACTTATTTTCATAGCAAAGTATGGTTGTAATTTATATTTATGCGAAATTGTTATAACGATATGAAAATATATTATTTTTTAGTTATACATTAGTTTGCTATCTTGGCGTTCCCTTAAGAATACTTAGTGAATTGAATTGGACGTCATGGCAAATAGAAACGCCCATAAAAATGTTCTTCCCGGATTTGGAATCTCTCTGGGGTACACCATTCTGTACCTCAGCCTCATTGTACTGATTCCCCTTTCTGCCACTTTTCTTAAAACTGCTAGCATGGATTGGCAGCAGTTTTGGCATACCGTCACCACTCCTCGGGTAGTCGCCTCCTATCGCCTCACTTTTGGTGCGGCATTGATTGGTGCCATCATAAATGCGGGGTTTGGCTTATTAACCGCATGGGTATTAACGCGCTATCAATTCCCTGGCAAACGCCTGATTGATGCGCTGGTAGATTTGCCATTCGCGCTACCAACGGCTGTGGCTGGTATTGCGCTAACCGCCATCTATTCGACCAACGGCTGGGTGGGCAGCTTACTGGCGCCATATGGCATTAAAGTGGCCTTCACGCCACTAGGTGTGGTGGTTGCATTGACCTTTATCGGCCTGCCATTTGTCGTGCGTACCGTTCAACCGGTGCTTGAGGACCTTGAGCAAGAAGTCGAGGAGGCGGCCGCTAGTTTGGGAGCTTCACGCTGGCAGACGTTTAGAAAAATTATATTTCCAGCTATCTTCCCTGCTCTATTAACTGGTTTTTCTCTGGCCTTCGCCCGTGCTATCGGGGAATACGGCTCGGTGATTTTTATCGCAGGCAATATGCCGATGAAATCTGAAATTACCCCCTTATTGATAATTACCAAGTTAGAGCAGTTTGACTATGCAGGCGCGACTGCGATTGCGGTTGTGATGCTAGTCATTTCATTTGTGCTGTTACTCACCATCAATCTATTGCAATGGTGGGCCAATCAACGCAACAAAAATGGTGCTTAAGGACTAGCTATGCATATTTCAAAATCGGTGAATCAATACCAAAGCCGCACCCAGCAAAAACGTGCTTTGGCTGAGCCAGCATGGGTAAGAAATCTGCTGATTTTAATTACCCTCGCCTTTTTAACCTTGTTTCTGTTTTTGCCTCTTGCTGCCGTCTTTAGCGAAGCCCTACGCAAGGGTTGGCAGGTTTATATATCAGCCATTGTGAATGAAGACGCTTTATCTGCAATGAAGCTAACTTTTATCGCAGCCGCGATTGCAGTTCCCCTCAATCTAGTTTTTGGTGTCGCTGCCGCTTGGGCCATTACGAAATTTAATTTCACCGGCAAAAGTATTTTAATTACGCTGATTGATTTGCCTTTTGCTGTTTCCCCTGTGATTGCCGGTTTGATTTATGTGTTGATGTTTGGCCTACAAGGTTGGTTTGGCGAATGGCTGTTAGACCACGACATCAAAATCATTTTTGCCATCCCAGGTATCGTGCTTGCCACTATTTTTGTCACCTTCCCGTTTGTGGCACGTGAGCTGATTCCACTGATGCAAGCGCAGGGTAAAGAAGAGGAAGAGGCTGGATTAGTCTTAGGTGCGTCAGGTTGGCAAATCTTTTGGCGTATCACCTTACCGAATATTAAATGGGGATTGTTGTATGGCGTTATTTTGACCAATGCCCGCGCCATGGGTGAGTTCGGTGCTGTGTCGGTTGTGTCGGGTCATATCCGCGGCTTAACCAATACTATGCCATTACATGTAGAGATTCTATATAACGAGTATAACTATGCCGCCGCCTTTGCTGTGGCCTCTGTGCTGGCTTTGCTCGCCCTATTAACCCTAGTTTTTAAAACACTGATTGAGTGGCAGACAGCGCGCGCCAACCAATCCGCCCAAATTCAAGAGTGAGGTATGCATGAGTATTTCTATTCAACAGGTAAGAAAAAATTTTGGTAATTTCAGCGCCCTGAATGATGTCAGCTTGGATATTCCTTCTGGTGAATTAGTGGCGCTATTAGGTCCATCAGGTTGCGGCAAAACGACCTTACTCAGAATTATCGCTGGACTAGAGACCCCGGATAGCGGCAGCATACATTTTCATGGCAAGGACACGACCCATGAGGACGTGCGCGAGCGTCAAGTGGGTTTTGTATTCCAACACTACGCCTTATTCCGCCATATGACAGTGTTTGAAAACGTTGCTTTCGGTTTGCGTGTGCGACCAAAACAAACGCGTCCATCTGATGCTGAGATACGCAGTCGAGTGCAAGAGTTGCTTCAACTGGTACAACTGGATTGGTTGGCTGATCGCTATCCACCTCAATTATCAGGCGGGCAGCGCCAACGTATTGCTCTGGCTAGAGCCCTTGCAGTAGAGCCCAGAGTTTTGTTGCTAGACGAACCATTTGGAGCGCTTGATGCCAAGGTGCGTAAAGAGTTGCGTCGTTGGTTAAGACGTTTACATGATGAGTTACATGTTACAAGCGTGTTCGTGACCCACGATCAAGAAGAAGCACTAGAAGTAGCAGACCGTATTGTGGTGATGAACAAAGGGAATATTGAACAAATAGGCACGCCAGAGGATGTCTATCAACACCCTGCCAACGCTTTCGTTTACCAATTCCTGGGCAATGTGAATCACTACCAAGTTCAGGTCAGTCAAGGAAAAGCGCAAATAGGCCATCAACTATTCAATGCTGAAAAAGGCGCACAAGATGGCCTAGCCACCGCCTTTATTCGTCCTCACGACATAGAAATCAGTAAGCCAACACGCGGTAATGTGCGAGGCAAACAAGATGCCGCATTTAAAGCAACTGTGAGTCATGTATTGCCCGTTGGGCCGCTGGTAAGAGTGGAGCTAAAAGTGTCGGATAACGACCGAATTTTGGAAGCAGAGCTCAGCCAAGAAAAATACCAAGCGCTGGCTATTAAACAAGATGACGAAGTATTGATTACACCGAAACGCGTGAGAATTTTTGCTGAACCAAGCTAACATCTAATGGATGTGCACTATTCAGCAAAAGTTTTAAAATCAGCGCCTAAGCTTTTTTGTTGAGGATGAGAAATGGCAAATTGGTTTGCAAATAATGCGGACTCTATTGGACGCACCCCACTAGTTAAACTCAATCGCATTGTGGATGGCGCCCAAGCTACCGTATTAGCAAAAATTGAAGGTCGCAATCCGGCCTATTCAGTGAAATGTCGTATCGGTGCCGCGATGATTTGGGATGCTGAAAAACGCGGTTTACTCGGCGCTGGCAAAGAAATAGTTGAGCCTACCAGTGGCAATACTGGCATTGCATTGGCTTTTGTTTGTGCTGCCAAGGGCATTCCCCTGACGCTCACCATGCCGGAAACCATGAGCTTGGAGAGACGTAAATTATTGGTGGCCTATGGCGCTAAATTAGTATTGACCGAAGGTGCCAAAGGCATGACCGGAGCGGTAGCCAAAGCGGAGGAAATTGCGGCCAGCGACCCACAAAAATATGTGCTGTTACAGCAGTTCAAAAATCCTGCTAATCCCGCTATCCATGAAAAGACTACAGGCCCTGAAATTTGGCAGGATACCGATGGCTTGGTAGATATCTTTGTCGCCGGGGTCGGCACAGGGGGAACTATCACTGGCGTAGGGCGCTATCTCAAAGCGCAAACACAAGCAAAGGCCAAAATTATTGCCGTAGAACCCAGCGCCAGTCCTGTCTTATCGCAAAAACTAGCGGGGCAAGAACTCAAACCCGCTCCTCACAAAATCCAAGGGATAGGCGCAGGGTTTGTGCCCGATATTGTCGACTTTTCCGTGATTGACGCGATAGAGCAAGTCTCTAACGAAGAAGCCATACAAAACGCCTTGAGATTGGCCAGAGAAGAGGGAATTTTGGCGGGTATTTCCTGTGGAGCAGCAGTCACAGCTGCGCTACGTTATGCCCATCAAGCAGAGAATGCTGGCAAAACCATTGTGGTAGTGTTACCAGATTCTGGTGAGCGTTATCTCAGCTCCATCATGTTCGAGGGAATGTTCGACGCTCAAGGCCTGCCTATCTCCAGCTAAAACACCCTCGCTAAGCATGGCAAATGCCTCGGATTGCGGCTAAAATAGTGGCTTATTCCGAGGCTGTGTCATGTTCAATTTTTTCAAAAAAGATAAACCCGCTAAACCCGCTGAAGTCGCCACTGAACCAGTCGCGAGCGAGGAGGCCCAAGCCGTTGAGCAGGCTACTCCGATAGACACCACTGCCTCTCATCACGAACAATCCTCAGCCACCGAAGCAAGCAAAAGCCAATTATCTTGGACAGAGCGTTTACGCAAAGGCTTATCACGCAGTCGTGAGCAACTCAGCAAACAGCTCAAAGGTATATTCAGTGGGGGCAAGATTGATGAGGATGTGTACGAAGAGCTAGAAACTATTTTGCTGACCTCGGATGTGGGGGTAAATGCCACAGTATCCCTGCTTGACGATATTCGTTCTAGAGTAAAACGTGATGCTTTAAGTGACACGAGCCAACTCAAAAATGCGCTTGAAGACGCCTTGTTGGATTTATTGCATCCCCTACAACAGCCCCTAAACACCAGCACCCATCACCCATTTGTGATTATGATGGCGGGTGTCAACGGAGCGGGCAAAACCACCACCATAGGTAAATTGGCCAATTTATTTCAAGCCCAAGGAAAATCAGTACTGATTGCCGCAGGCGACACTTTCCGTGCCGCTGCGCGCGAGCAATTACAGGCTTGGGGTGAGCGCAATCAAGTGCATGTGGTTGCCAGCGAAGGTGGTGATCCTGGTGCCGTGATTTTCGATGCCGTGCAATCCGCAAAATCAAAGGGGATAGATATTGTCTTGGCAGATACTGCCGGTCGCCTGCCCACGCAACTGAATTTGATGGAAGAGATTAAAAAGGTACAACGTGTGATTGATAAAGCCTTGCCCAGTGCGCCCCATGAAGTGCTGTTAGTGCTCGACGCAAATACTGGTCAAAATGCCGTGGCGCAAGTGCAAGCCTTCCATCAGGCGCTCAATGTCACCGGTTTGGTATTAACCAAATTGGATGGCACCGCCAAGGGTGGCGTGATTGCCGCAATCGCTAAACAACAACCCATCCCGATACGCTATATTGGAGTCGGTGAGCAGTTAGAGGATTTACGTCCGTTTCAAGCACAAGAATTTGTCGAGGCATTGATACATGATTAAGTTTGATCAAGTCAGTAAGCGCTACCCAGGCAATAGCACCACGCTCAGCAATATTTCATTTGAAATTGAGTCAGGAAAATTGGTATTTGTTACCGGGATTTCGGGCGCTGGTAAATCAACATTACTCAAATTGATTGCAGGACTAGAGCAACCGAGTGGCGGCACCGTGCTCATCAACAATCAAAATGTCAGCCATTTAAATGCCGCAGCTGTTCCATTTTTGCGTAGAAAATTTGGACTGGTTTTTCAAGATCATAAATTGCTCTATGACAGAAATTGTTATGAAAATGTCGCCTTGCCCTTGTATATCAACGGAGTGTCGGCAGATGAGGCTGCTAGCCGTATTCGTGCCGCTTTAGATAAAGTGGGGCTTTTGAACAAAGAAAAAGTCATGCCGATTACGATGTCAGGTGGGGAACAACAGCGTCTAGCCATTGCCAGAGCAATTGTCAGTCGTCCAGATTGTTTGATTGCGGACGAACCCACTGGGAATCTAGATGAAGGCTATGCCAATAATATTATGGATTTGTTTTATGACTTTCAGCGCGTAGGTGTCACGGTCATTATTGCCACCCATGAGATTCCTCAGTATTTGCCAGAGGACTTAAAAGCGCAAATGCAGATTTTGCATCTCAACCATGGAGAACTCGTTTTATGAAATCATGGGCCGACCAGCAAGTGCAAACAATTGCTTTGGTGACAGAGCGCATGTGGGATAAAAAACTATCCTCACTGCTGATTATGTTGGTGATAGGGATTGCACTATGCTTACCCGCTGCCATGTTTAGTGTGGTGCATCAAATTCAAACCGCCTTGGGCTCCACCGATCATAAGCCAGAAATCAGCCTGTACCTAAAGATGGACATCGATGAAGCCAGCAAACATGCGATTGAGCAACACCTGAAGCAGCATGGCGATATCGCTGAATTTCGCTTTGTCAGCAAAACCACGGCTTGGGAAAATATGAAAGAAGACAGCACTCAAAAAGAGGCTGCTGACGCCCTGAGCATCAATCCTCTGCCTGATGCATATTTTGTCGTGCCCAAGAAAGTCGACAGCGATCGTATCAAACAAATGCAAAAAGAGATGCAGAGCTGGCACGGGGTTGATGTTGCGCAATTAGATTCCAAGTGGCTAGAGCGTTTAGATACAATCTTAGAGTTAGCCAAAAACTTAAGCCATCTGTTAATGCTACTGTTTTCTGTTGCCCTGTTGGCCATCATCGGTAATACCATACGCTTGCAATTCCTCACGCAAAGAGAAGAGATAGAAGTGAGCAAACTGATAGGCGCGACTCATTGGTTTATTCGTCGTCCTTTCTTATACGCTGGCACACTTTATGGAGTAGGTGGCGCCATATTTGCCTATGTTTTATGGGTAGGCGCGATTGCCTTTTTTAATATTTCAATTACGGATATTGCCGACTTGTACGCGAGTCAGTTCCATTTGGCTCTTCCTGGTATCGGTGCATTATTCCTGCTGATATTCACTGGCGCTGGCCTCGGCTGGTTGGGGGCCTTCGCCTCAATCCAGCACTCCTTGGTCCATATCGAATAAGAATGAATGTTAGCTATCGTAACTCTCAACGTTACTGGCATATCCGCATAGATAGTATTTTTGCTAGGGCAATACTAGCGTCCTTGTTGTTGCATGCCCTGGTTATTTTTTTATTTCTTCCCAACATTAGACAGGCCCCTCTTGATCTCAATATACGCACATTGGATGTGCGTCTCGTTCCACTGCCAACTGCAAAATCTGCAATGCCTGAGGTGCCAAAATTAAAGCAGGAAGAAGCCATAGAGCAAGTAGTAAAACCTAAAAAAGAAAAAACACTGACGCCTTCAGTAAAAAAACTTATGACTAGCCCCAACAGTCAGGATCGTATTATTCCCATCACTCCTCATCCAGAAAAGCCTGTGCTAGAAAAAACACCCATCAAAGAGACCCCCCAGGCAAATGATTTACTTGCTTATCTGAATGCGCGAAGACAACAGCGACAAGCTCAGGAGATGGCGGAGAAAAGTCCCAGCACAGATGCCAACATCCAAGACAGACTGGTACCAGAACAAAAAAGAGATGAAATTATTGCACGCAATCTTCAACAAGAAGGGACCAATGGTTTATTCCAAATCAGAGAAATTGTCGGTGATAGTGCACAATTCACCTTCCGCGGATGGCAACAAAATGGACGAAATACTCGCTTTGAGATTGTCACAGTGCTGGCAGGGCCGAATGAAACGATAGAGCGTGCTATCGTCAGAAAAATGATTGCAATTATTCGTGAGCACTACAGTGGTGATTTTAATTGGCAGTCACAGAAATATGGCCGCATCATTGTTTTATCTGCAAGACCGCAGGACAATCAAGCGCTAGAAGATTTTATGATTCAAGAGTTTTTTGCGATGTCGGGACGTTAATCAGCCAACTGTTTACGCTGATTTGAGCGCATCCACAATAATGCCAGCATAGAGATGATAGACGCCCCTGATAAATACCAGCCCACTGCAGCCACACTGTAACTGCTGGCCAACCAAGTCGCTACAAATGGCGCAAATGAGGCGCCCAAAATTCCGGCCATATTAAAAGATACACTGCAACCGGTGTAGCGCACTTGGGTAGGAAATAAACTTGCCAACATGGTGCTTAGGGGGCCATAAGTCATGCCCATGGCTGCCATCCCCAAACATAAGAATAACAACACCTGTAAAGCTTGCGCCGAGGCAAACAATCCTCCAAACCCCCACCCCATCAACAAGATCCACAACAAGGCAAGAAGCTGTATCAAGAATGCACCAAATTTATCCGTTAGCCATCCTGAAATTGGGATAAAGATGCCTAGTGCTAATGCCGACCAAAGCTCAAAACGCAGGAACTCTGCGCGGCTAAAGCCCATTTGGCTGGTGGCCCAACTGAGTGTAAATACGGTCATCAAATAAAACAGTACAAAAGCGCTCAGCGCCAATAAAGTGCCGATACACAACTCAGAAAAATGAAATCTCAATGTATGCCAAACTGGGACTTTGACCGGCTGATGCTGCTGACGATATTTCAAATATTCAGGCGTCTCATGAATGTTCAGACGAATATACAAGCCCAATATCACCAAGAGCGAGCTTAAAATAAAGGGGATACGCCAACCATAGCTCATAAACTGGGCGTCTGTGAGTTGTTCGGAGAGAAGCAAAAAAATACCCCCAGATAAAATAAATCCGATGGGCGCTCCAAGTTGTGGAAACATGCCATACCAAGCGCGTCTATTTGGCGGAGCATTTTCTGTTGCAAGCAACACGGCCCCACCCCATTCACCCCCCAGCCCTAAGCCCTGGCCAAAGCGACACAGCACCAACAACATCGGGGCCCAAATCCCAATAGTGGCATAGCTGGGTAATAATCCTATGAGGACGGTGGAGAGCCCCATGGTCATCAAAGCCAGGACTAAAGTGACCTTACGTCCCACCCTATCACCAAAATGACCAAATACCGCTGAACCTAGGGGGCGAGCAAAGAAGGCGACCGCAAACGTCGCAAAGGACTGCATCAAGGCAGCTTGGGGATTTCCCTCTGGGAAAAACAACGCGGGGAACACCAACACAGCGGCATTGGCATAAATATAAAAGTCGAAGAATTCTATTCCCGTGCCTATCAAGCTGGCGAATAGAATTTTTGCTGTGGAGTTTTGAGTTTTATGAGTGGCGGTGACAGACATAATGACCTTCATTTTTTTTGATAACAGAAGCTGTTTGGCAGTGTAACAATGAATCAGCCAAATTCATCATCCATCCTACAAAAACTTGGAACTTTATCCTTACTAGCACTCTCTTATGATGAGTGCTAAAATAGCGCAATAAAGGAGGAAAACAAATATGACATACTCTTTGACATTACCTACGATTACCGCGGCTGACAGCCTTGATCACTACTTGCGTACGATCAAGAACATCCCTGTGCTTAGCGCAGAAGAAGAATTCGAATATGCACGCCGACTCAAAACCGAAAACGATTTAAACGCTGCCAAAGCCTTGATTATGTCGCATCTTCGCCTTGTGGCAAGCATTGCACGTGGCTATTCAGGCTATGGCCTTCCCCAAGCCGATCTAATTCAGGAAGGCAATATTGGCCTAATGAAAGCCGTCAAACGCTTTGACCCTGAACGCGGAGTGCGTTTGGTTTCATTTGCCATCCACTGGATTAAGGCAGAAATTCACGAATATATCGTGCGCAACTGGCGCATGGTAAAAATCGCAACCACCAAGGCTCAGCGCAAATTATTCTTCAACTTGCGTAGCCTGAAGCAAGGTCCTGGCGCATTGCAGCCTGATGAAGTGCAAATGATTGCGCAAGAGCTGAATGTAAAACCAGAAGAAGTGACAGAGATGGAAACCCGTATGTTTGGGCAGGAAATCTCTTTAGAAGGTCAACCCGATGAAAATGGCGAGGAAAGCTACAGCCCGATCGCATATTTGCAAGACGAGCATCCTGAACCTAGCCAACTATTAGCTGACTTGGAACAACAAGAAATGGAAACAACTGGCTTGGCAAACGCTTTAGCCAGCCTAGATGAGCGCAGCCGCCACATCGTCCAAGCCCGTTGGCTAGACCAAGAAAATGCTGCTACTTTGCACGACTTGGCTGACCAGTATGGCGTATCTGCAGAACGTATTCGCCAGATTGAGCAAAAAGCCATGCAAAAAATTAAACTGGCTTTAACGGCCTAAACTTAAAGCAATAAAAAAAGCGGCTAAATAGCCGCTTTTTTTTATCTAAAACTGTGTCAAAGAGGGTGGTTTGATCAATGCAAGAAAATCACTGAGAGAACGCTCAGCCAAGACATCACAATCAATATCACCACCATCGTCAATGGAAAATTCTCAAAGGTAAAAAACTCTTTCATCATGCCCTCTCAAGTATTGCGCGCAAATTAAAGTAACAGTTTAAAACATAAGCCTAGGCAAGCTCAAGCAAAGTATTGCGCATGCCCAAACACTTTTCATCTTGCTAGATCATGAGTTCTGATCAGAGTCTTTGGATTGGTTAAAAGGGATTAAAGGATCGTCGTCGTCCATCAGAATGCGTTGCGCTGGTCCCTCTAAATCATCATATTGACCACTTTTGATGGCCCACAAGATACCGCCCGCAGCCAAGCCGACAAATACAATGGTCAGCCCTAATAAATACAACAAGGTCTCGATACCCAATCCATACTCCTTGTAGCAAGTTCACATGCTAATACATTCAGCCATGAGCAATTTGCGCTAAATCAAAACAATAGGGAATTTTATCACTGCCCAGCCCCTCCAACACTGGCTAAATAAAACACCTTTCAAGGTGCTTCTGCTATCATAACGCCTTTATTTTATTGACTTATATGAACGATAACACTTCCACCCCTCGCCCAGTCGATATCAAACTGCATCAAAAATCTCGCTTATTGGAAATCCATTTTGCAGATCAGTCCCACTGCATGTTGTCCTGCGAGTTTTTGCGCGTCTATTCCCCATCAGCCGAAGTAAGAGGTCACGGGGCTGGACAAGAGGTACTGCAAGTAGGAAAAGAAAATGTGAATATCGTTGGCATTGAGCCGGTGGGGCAATATGCCATTAAGCTCATCTTTGATGATGGGCACGACACTGGCTTATATTCATGGGATTATCTTTATGAGCTGGCAAAACATTATGAGAGCATGTGGATGGACTATATCGCCCGTTTAGAAGCCGCTGGTTACCAGCGTCAAATGCAGTGAGCACAACGATGAGTGAAGACAAACAAACCCATTTTGGATTCCAAACCGTCAAGGAGCAGGAGAAAGCCAAAAAAGTTGGCGAAGTATTTCATTCTGTCGCGCAACAATATGACGTGATGAATGATCTGATGTCACTGGGCATGCACAGACTGTGGAAGCGCTTTGCAGTGCAAGTAAGCGGAGTCAAAACTGGCGACCGCGTATTGGATATTGCTGGCGGTAGCGGCGATTTGACTCGTTTATTTAGTAAGGCGGTCGGGACTCAGGGTGAGGTAGTGTTAACCGACATCAATGCCTCGATGTTAGAAGTTGGTCGTAATCGCTTATTAGATGAAGGCATCGTCGTGCCTGCCTTGCAATGTGATGCAGAGAAACTGCCTTTTGCTGATGCGAGTTTTGATTGCGTGATTGTCGCCTTCGGTCTGCGTAATATGACGCATAAAGATCTGGCCTTGGCGGAAATGCAACGCGTCTTAAAAGTGGGCGGACGATTGCTCGTACTAGAGTTTTCCCAAGTATGGAAACCACTTCAGCCAGTGTACGATGCCTATTCATTCAAGCTCATCCCCTTGATAGGCAAACTAGTCGCCAAAGATGCGGACAGTTATCAATACTTGGCGGAATCCATTCGCATGCATCCTGACCAAGAGACCCTCAAGCAAATGATGCAAAGCGCAGGCTTTGCCAAGGTGGAATATTACAATTTGGCCGCCGGCGTCGTGGCTTTGCATAAAGGCTGGAAGATTTAAGCCTGAATAGAACAAAACAGACACGATGCTAAAACCACTTTTCAATCAATTCTTGCAACATCTGATGGCACAAAACGCTTGGGCCGCTGATGCACTAATGCCTTATGCAGGCAAACATATCGCGATAAAAGTATTATTGCTGGAGGCACATTTACTCATTCAGGAAAATGGCCATCTAAGTATCGCCCCAGACTCATCAGCCGCAGATGCCTCTATTAACATGAATCCCAGCACCATCATACGCATGATGTCTGGCGACCACAGCGCCAGTCATTTAGTCAAGATTGACGGGGACAGCGAACTGGCCATGCGCGTGAGCCAAATCCTGAGTGATATGCGTTGGGATGTCGAGCAAGACTTAAGTCTAGCCATTGGTGACATCCCCGCTCACCAACTGGGTCGCATGCACCGTGCTGCCAGCCAATATGGCAAACAACAAATCAAAAATGTGGCGGAAATGCTGGTGGAATATTGGCAGGAAGAGCAACCTCTGCTCGCCAAACCACGCCATGTCGCTCAATTTATCAGTGAGGTTGACCGTTTGCGCGAAGACAGTGCCCGATTAGAAAAACGTATACAGCGCCTGCAAAGCAAGAGTGAGGCTTACTGATGGCTTTATTCCGTTTGCTCAAAATTATTTTTGTCGCGCTGCACTATCGCTTGGACGAATTGGTGCTGCAGCATGCCAAATTATTATGGCTGAAACGCCTATTAGGCTATGCCCTTAGATGGCGGAAACAACAACGTAGTCGCGGAGAAAATCTGCGCCTAGCCCTTGAATCTCTCGGGCCTATTTTCGTCAAGTTTGGCCAAATGCTCTCTACCAGACGCGATTTATTGCCCTTGGATATCGCGGACGAACTCGCCAAGTTACAAGATCAGGTGCCGCCATTCGCCTATGACGAGGTAGAAAAAATCCTGATTGCCGCCTACCAACAACCAATCAACCAAGTGTTTAGCGAGTTCTCTCCGCAACCGGTTGCCAGCGCTTCTGTGGCTCAAGTACATTTCGCTAAACTGTTGAATGGCCAAGAGGTCGCAGTCAAAATTTTGCGTCCCAATATCCGCCAAGTGATTGAAAAAGACATCGCCCTACTCGATACCGCAGCATGGTTGATGCTTAAATTTTTAGCGGACGGCGAGCGCTTAAGACCGCGTGAAGTGGTAGAAGAGTTTGCCAAACATTTAGACCAAGAGCTCGATTTGCTATTAGAAGCGGCCAATGCCACAAGATTAAAAAATAACTTTGCCGATAGCCAACAACTACTTATCCCAGAAATCTATTGGGACTATTGCCATGCACAAGTGATGGTGATGCAACGCATGAGCGGCATCCCGGTAGCGCAAATCGATAGATTAAAAGCGGCAGGAATCAATTTATCTAAGCTGGCCAAAGATGGCGTAGATATATTTTTCACGCAAGTTTTTCGCGATGGTTATTTCCATGCGGATATGCATCCCGGCAACATCCTAGTTAGCCCAGATGGTCGCTATATCGCCTTAGATTTTGGTATCATGGGCAGCTTAACTGAGCGTGATAAAAATTATTTGGCGCGTAACTTTTTGGCATTTTTCCGCCAAGATTATCGTGAGGTGGCCATCTCCCATGTCGAATCAGGCTGGGTGGGCAAAGATGTCGATATCGATGCTTTTGAAACAGCCATACGCGCGGTGTGCGAGCCCATACTCAACAAACCGCTCAAAGAGATCTCATTTGGTCGCGTGTTGATACGCTTGTTTTATACGGCAAGAAAATTTGGCCTGATTATTCAGCCGCAATTGACCATGTTACAAAAAACACTTTTAAACATTGAAGGTCTAGGGCGTGAGCTAGACCCAGATTTAGATTTATGGAAAACGGCAAAACCCTGTTTGGAGCGTTGGATGTCAGAACAATTAGGCTGGCGTAGCATCATCAAAAACTTACGGCGTGAAATACCGCAATGGAGCAGCATTTTGCCCACCTTGCCACGCAAAGTGGATGCCTATTTGTCGCGTGACGCTGAGGAAAAACAATCCCTGCAAGCACAGCTCAATGCGTTACAGGAAAGCCAGCGTCAATTACAAACCACCTTGCGACTGATAATTGTGTTGCTTGCCATCCTGCTATTGCTATTTGCCTGGTATGGTTTGCTAAGCTAGTCCCCATGAGTAAACAACAAAAAGTCTATATCCGAACCTTTGGTTGCCAGATGAATGAGTATGACTCATCGCGTATGGCAGACATGCTGCATAGCAGCGATGGTTTAGTACCGACCGAGCAAATAGAAGAGGCTGATGTCATTTTGCTCAATACCTGTTCAGTGCGAGAAAAAGCTGAAGACAAAGTATTTAGCCATCTAGGACGCATCGCACCGCTCAAACAAAAAAATCCAGATTTAATTATTGGCGTAGGTGGCTGTGTAGCCAGCCAAGAGGGTGACCAAATTGTGCAGCGTGCGCCCTATGTGGATTTGGTATTTGGCCCGCAAACCATCCATCGCTTACCTGATTTAATCGCCAAAAAGCGCGCTTCTGGCGATGCCCAAGTGGATATTTCTTTCCCCGAGGTAGAGAAATTTGACCATCTGCCCCCACCTGAAGTGAAAGGCGCGACTGCTTACCTTTCCATTATGGAGGGGTGTAGCAAGTACTGTACCTTCTGTGTTGTGCCCTATACCCGCGGTGAAGAAGTCTCACGACCATTTGAAGACATTCTGACCGAGGCCGCTCTGCTGGCTGACCAAGGCGTCAAAGAAATTACCCTATTGGGGCAAAATGTTAACTCCTACCGAGCGCAAGGCCCCCATGGCGTAGCAGCGGATTTGGCGCTTTTGATCGATTACATTGCCGAAATCCCCAGCATACAGCGCATACGCTACACCACCTCGCATCCGAACGATATGAGTGAGTCGCTGATACAGTGCTATGCCAATAACCCCAAGCTAGTGTCGCATTTACACTTACCAGTTCAAGCAGGTTCTGACCGCGTGCTGATGGCGATGAAACGTAATCACACCATCTTGCAATACAAGTCGACGATTCGAAAATTGCGGGCCATACGTCCTGATATGTCGATTAGCTCAGATTTTATAGTGGGCTTTCCGGGTGAGACTGAAGCAGAATTTGAGGCGACCATGAAACTGATGCGTGATGTCGGTTTTGATTACAGCTATGCTTTTGCTTACAGCCCTCGACCTGGGACACCAGCATCCTATTTGCCCGATGACACTCCCTATGAAGTCAAGTTACAGCGCGTGGCACAATTGTTGGCCTTAAACGAGCAGCAAGGATTTGCCATCAGTCAAGCGATGATAGGGAGCATTCAAAAAGTATTGGTAGAGAATGTATCGCGCAGAGATAGCAATGAATTAGCTGCGCGAACGGAAAATAATCGTATCGTCAATTTTGCTGGTGATAAAAGCCTGCTCAATCAATTTGTTGATGTGCGTATCACGCAAGCACTGAGCCATACTTTACGTGGCGAATTAGTCAATTCTTAAGGAATATTTTGGAACTCACCTTACAACCCGAAGATAACCATCGCTTAGCCAATCTGTGCGGCGCTTTAGATGAAAATCTAAAACAAATCGAAGCAGCGTTGGATATCAAAATAGGCCGACGTGGCGCACATTTCAGACTCACAGGTGACAAACAAAATACCCATTTGGCCGCACAATTATTAGAAAGCTTTTATGAGCGCGCCGGCCATAGTATCGATTTAGAAGATATTCAACTCGGCCTAGTCGAGCTGAATAAACTGCGTCCCGAAGAGGTGACCGCCAAAGCCATGCCTCTACTGATGACACGCCGTTCCGATTTACATGGCCGCACGCCTCGTCAGGTCGATTACTTGCAGCAAATCCAAGACCATGACATCACTTTTGGTATTGGGCCAGCAGGTACCGGCAAAACCTATTTGGCAGTGGCTAGTGCGGTGGACGCGCTCACGCGTGACAAGGTCAAGCGTATTGTATTGGTCAGACCTGCGGTAGAAGCCGGCGAACGCTTAGGCTTTTTACCGGGCGACTTATCGCAAAAAGTCGACCCCTATCTACGTCCTCTATACGACGCCTTGTACGATCTAGGTGGCTACGATACGGTGAATAAAATGTTTGAGCGTGGCGCGATTGAGGTAGCCCCCTTGGCCTATATGCGCGGCCGCACGCTGAATCAGAGCTTTATTATTTTGGACGAAGCGCAGAACACGACCCCAGAACAAATGAAAATGTTTTTGACTCGTATCGGCTTTGGTACCAAAGCGGTGATTACTGGTGACGTCACTCAAATAGACTTGGCGCGTGGTCAAAAAAGCGGCTTGGTAGAGGCGCAACAAGTGCTAAAACAAGTGCGCGGTATTGCCTTTACCCATTTCCTATCGCAAGACGTCGTGCGTCATCCTCTAGTACAAAAAATTGTGAATGCTTATGAGCAATATCAACAAGACAACCATAGAGATGCCGACGCCAAGCCTAATCCCAAACGTCGACAGAACAAATCAGACGCAGCATCATGAGTGCTAGCCCACAATTATTTTTTAATATCCAGTATCAATGCGATGCATCATCATTGCCTAGCCCAAAGGAATTTCGTCGCTGGGTGAAAGCGGCATTACAAGTCGATGGCGAGATTACCTTATTGATTACAGATCGCGCACAAGCCAGTGAACTGAATCAGCAATATCGTAGTAAAGATTACGCGCCCAATGTACTCACTTTTGCCCTGACAGAGCACCCACTTGTGATGGCGGATATTGTGATTTGCGCCCCCGTGGTCATTGAAGAGGCGCATCAGCAACATAAGGATGTTTGGTCACATTTTGCGCATATGACGGTGCATGGCGTACTTCATGCACAAGGTTATGACCATGAAATTGAAGCGCAAGCAGAATTGATGGAACAGATAGAAATTCAAACTTTAGCCAAACTGGGGTATGCTAATCCCTACGCCAGTGAAACTTAAGCCGTTTAAAATAAAGATAATATTTTCAGGAGCAAGCAAACCGCATCATGTCTGACAGTGACAAGCCGAATTGGCTAGAACGATTAAGTCATATCCTTTTACGAGAACCAGAAGACCGCGAAGAGCTGATTGGCCTATTGCACGCGGCGTTTGAAAAAAGTCTGCTAGATGCCGACGCACTCACCATGATAGAAGGGGTGTTGCAGGTATCTGAAACCCAAGTACGTGACGTCATGATTCCACGTTCGCAAATGGATGTGATTGATATCACGCAAACCCCTGACCAATTTATCCCATTTGTGATCGAAACGGCCCACTCGCGCTTTCCTGTCACCGATGGCGACAAAAACGACATCATTGGCATATTGCTAGCTAAAGATTTGCTCCGTTATTACGCGGGTGAAGACTTCAATGTACGCGATATGTTGCGTCCCGCAGTATTTGTCCCCGAGTCCAAGCGACTGAATGTGCTGCTCAAGGAGTTCCGAAGCAATCGTAATCATATTGCGATCGTCGTCGATGAATATGGCGGTGTAGCAGGCATGATTACCATTGAGGATGTACTCGAACAAATCGTTGGCGATATTGAGGATGAGTACGACTTTGATGAGACAGAAGACAATATCATTCGCGATAGCAAGGGTCGCTACCGCGTAAAGGCATTGACAGAAATCAGTGATTTCAATGAAACCTTAGGCACTGAATTTAGCGATGAAGAGTTCTCTACGATTGGCGGATTAATCGTAAGCCGTTATGGTCATATTCCTAAACGCGGTGAAAGTATTATGCTAGACAATCTGCGCATTACTGCTCTGCGTACTGACAGCAGACGTTTGCACTCAGTGATTGT
>JACCED011016263.1_pt1 | contig 18565 bp, 10 predicted proteins | sample 7455021 | NCBI WGS metagenome assembly JACCED01 (sample SAMN15323456, study PRJNA562643) | freshwater metagenome | isolation source: river surface water | place: USA:Blue River Watershed | collected 2017-08-19 | reverse complement strand
GGGAACGTACCTCTACCACCTAGGGTAGTATTGGTTAGTTCTTTTAGTTCGGATAGATCCAATTGGTCTGAGCTGCCTGGTAAGCTGATGAACGAAAACACCTGTTCGCCTGGTAGCGCATACGGCGGCTGTCCAAACTTGAATGTTATAGTGCTGGCTCCTGCTACCACAGCGTTTGATGTCTGCGTGAACGTTACAGTATAGTATCCAGTTCCGCCGAATGTTTTTAGAGTGCTTACAGATGCTACACGAGTACCAGCAGCAAATTTAACATCAGAAACCTCGGTGCCTGCTCCAGCTCCATAGTTGCTGACCAGAGTTTCCCAAGTGGCCTGTGTAAAGTAGACAAAGTTCGTAACTGAAGTGTTTTGAGCCAATGCTAACGTTATGGTATTATTAGCATTAACAGCAGAGGCTGTGGTCCTACTCAAGAATAATGTGTAGTACGGAATCGTATCAAAAGTCACATTCGTTGATCCTGATATCGTTCCAATACAGTTATTGCTGAATGTTACTGAATAATAGCCGACTGAATTAAAGGTCTGTAAACCGCTAACGCCGGTGATTGTAGTACCTCCAGTGAATTTTCCAGAATCATTAGTTAGTGTGCCTACTACTGGAACATCAACAGGCAGTGCTGTCCAACTAGCTGCGGTGAAGAACAAATTGTTTGTAGTCGTTCTTGAACCACCGAAGCTGGTATTGATAGCCACTGAACTTAATGCTAGATTAGAAGTTAATCCTTGACTCATCGTCACTGTATAATATCTGTTCGGTGATGTCCCTTGTACAGCCGATACTGCGGTTACTGTAGTACCGCCCGGGAATCCCGAAGTTACTGAAAACCCTGTGGCAGTTACAGGACTGGTCATTGCCGCCCAACTGGCTTCTGTGATATTCAACGAAGTCTGACCAGCGACATAAGCCGTAGAAATCGTACCATTGTTGTTAAAACCAGTCTGGCTCGAGTTAAACTGGACGAAGTTATTGCCAGCACCTGTAACAAGATATGTTCCGTTGTAGCCGTTGGGATTCATACCCGAAACTGTAATCCTCGAGTTGATCGGAAACGGTGTGTATCCTGGATTATTAAAGAACAATGTGGCTGTAACACCGTTGCCGTTGGCAAATGTTGTTGAGACTGATCTAAAGAATGTAGACATCGAGCCGGTCTGCGAAGCTAATGTAGTAGCGATAGGACTCGGGCTTGTAGAAATAGCAGACACAGTCGTTCCTGATTGGAATTTGGTATCTGTGGTCGAGATAGCGAAGCCGGCAGCAGCGCCCGATGCGTTCCAACTGGTCTGTGTAGCATATACAAAGGATGATCCTGACGCTCTGTTAAATGCTGTCTTGTTTGGCACCGTTACGTTGGCCGTTGTAGTGTTCAATGCTGTGGCAGTTGATGTTGGCTGTGCTACACCTCCGGACCAGTTTACAGAACCACCCGGTGCTATCTGTGCGAAGCTTGGCTGTCCACCAGCAGCAACACCTGACAATCCGCTCCATATAATGTCACTAGGATTAGACGGATAGTTTTGAGGATTTAACACACCCTCAACGATGATACCGCCTGTGCCTGTGTCGGATGTAACAGCAATCTCTTTCAACAACAATTGAGCTCTGTTTAGTAATTCACGCTCTCCTAGATCGCCTGTGACCGCATTGGATACACTAGGTGCTAGACGAATCAAGAAAGCAGTAGCTTTGGTTGTGCTAACACTAAGACCAGTAGACGCATAGTTAAAAATATATCCACGGTCAAAGTCAAATAGTCCATCTGTCAGGAACGCACTACCCCAGTGGCTGATCAATGGAGTTGTTGTGTTGTTTAACAATATAACTCCGGTGCCTGTTGAGTGGTCGGCGGCAGTTCCTGCTGTAAAGTTTCTAGTAGCACCTGCGATAAACAGATCTAACTGTGCTGATCTAGAACAGCCTGTTAATTTGTTAAGGCTAGTGTTCAATCCGGTATAGGCGATCATTTCGTTGTCAATGTAGATTATGCCGGTTTCTGGAAAACCTTCCACACTTTCTACAAATACTTCTGTTCCAGTATTAGTTAGATCGGAAACTAATCTACTAGTAGCGCCATAATTTGAAACTTCATATCGAACAGGAAGGTTACCGGTACGCATATAGGCTTCAGTATTAATGTTGCTGTTTCTCATACGATGAGCAAACACATAATTACCGTCAGAACCCCTTAGCATAAAATCAATAAAACCAGCACCATACCAACTGTATTGGATACCAATCATCTGCATCTTGGTAATATCAAGATCGTACCCGCTAGGTCCTGTTCCGTCTAATCGATCTTTATTGAAGTTTGATTGTTTGACTCTTATTTCGCTGATCAAACTCATCTTAGCATTAGACACATTAGACACACCGCGATAGTCGGGATTAACAGTCATCGATGTCTGACTATCAACGTGTGTGACCACGTGAGTCATTCCACGGATAGTTACAGAATCTCCTGCCTTTACTTGATCTCTAAATCGGCTGTTTAAACCTGTTATCCTGTTAGAGCCCGAGTTAACTGAGATAGTACCAGCCAACTGTCTAGTTGAAGTTCTTTGAACAGCCCATAATGTTTGGCCGTCGTATTCCCAGAAAATACCGTTCTGGTCATCAAATACTCCAGCACGAACGACAGCACCTTTCCATTCTAATGTAGAAACTTGGCAGCTGAAACTCAATGCGGGCTTTCTTGAACCGACACGTTTTGTAGCGATAATTCTAAATGTACGTTCGGTAACGATCTCGTCTACAGCATAATCACCGTCATAACCACCTGTTAGTACTCCGCTAAGACGTATCACAGCACCACGTTGTAGACCGTGATCGTTGTCACCTAAGGTAATTTCGATGGTAGCACCGACTTCAACATCTGTGGCTAAAATAGTTAGAACATCGTAGCTAGGAGCAAACAGCGCACCGGTTGTGTACATAACACCTTTACCAGATTGATAACGAATATATTTTTTACTCTGACGTATGGCCTGTACACCGTGTTGTGGGCCACCTGTACCTAATTGTACACCTCCATCAAACGGTCTGTGTGTAAAGAAGCTGTCTGGTCTTGGATATACTACACCAGTAATTGGTGCTCCAGTTATAACGCCCGGAGATCTAGCCTGGAATGTGATAGTGCTTCTAGTAGGAATCTGTGTAGCAGAGAACGATCCATTAGCTAACGCATGATTGTTTGATCCGTTGTCTGAACTCACTGTTACGATAAACGATCCGCCTGGAGGAATTCCGTGCGGCTCTTGGAAAATTATCTGTAAGGTTGCTAATGTTCCAAACGCCAATGACGTGCCGGATGCGATAGTAGCTGTGTTAAATTCACTGACAGTCACTGATGAATATAAATCAAGATCTATACCAGCTACACCAGTTCCTGTTACTGTAGCTGCTGTGATAGCACCTGTTGACAGATTAACCGAAGTTACAGAAACAATAGCATCATTAGTAGTGTTTGCTCCGCCTAGGTCGCTGCCTAGAATCCTAATCCTATTACCTGGCAAGTAGGCTGTACCGCCATTAGTAATAACAACATCAGTATATCCGCTAGCTGTTCTTGTTAGGGTAAATTCGCCGTTAATACCTGAACCAGGCACGATAACTACCGGAACATTGTTAACAGTTGTGCGATCATCGCCAGTACCTGCGGTGGTTATCTGAGAAATCACGCCAGGAGCAGCATCGTTGGCTAGGAGTCCGCTGACCAAGGACGCTGCGACGATTTCACCTGAACCACCTACATTATCAATTTGAATCTGTAGATCGTGTTCCGGATTGTTACCGCCTAGCTGTGTGCCGTATATGGTTACTATTTCACCTAAAGCATAGCCGCTGCCAGCAAATGATACAACTAAACTAGTGTAACTGGCACCTATTCTTGTTATATTAAACTGCGCTAGACTACCAGCTAGTGTGGTAGAATCTTGTAACAGTCCAGTAAATGCCTGTGTAGTTTGGGTGACTTCAATTGTCACATCGTTGGCCGGAGTAGTATTGGCAGTAAACACAGTTCCTAGCACAAGGAATTCAGTGCCTTTAACGTAGCCTGTTCCTGCGGCATTAATAACAGAACTGAACCCTGTTCCTGATCTAGTTATGTCAAATGTCGCACTCGATCCAAGTGTACTATCTGGACTAGTTGCTGTGTAAGATGTGTTGTCGACACCGTTGACTGTTTGATCTATAGCTGATAAAAGGCTAGTACCTGAAATAACATCAGCTGTTAAAATAGCGCCGGCTGATACTGTGGCAACTGTTATTAATAAATCGTTCGCAGGAGTTGTTCCATTTAGGTCTGTACCTAATATTCTTAAAACGTCGCCAACTTGATAATCCGATCCACCGTTGTTTACAGTCACAGAAAGATAACCCGCAGAACTTCCGACTACATTGAATGTCGCAGCAGATCCGATTGATATCTCGTTGGTTCCTTCAAGGCCTGTATATGTTGTCGTATTGCCGATGATGGCACCGCTGAATGGTCTAGTGAATGTTACATCGGTGCCTGCGATAGATTCAACAAAAGTTGCCGATCCTGTTTGATCATCGGTACCTAAACCAATTACGATTCCTGTGGCACTAGCTACTGTTAAAGTAGTTAGGCCTAAGAGTGTTGGAGCATAATCACCCAACACTGTAGGTGTCACTACGATGCCTCCAGCACCTACTACAGCAGTTACCTGAGCACCATAAGCGATGCCAGTAGCAGCAGTCATTGGAGAACCGACACTTGGAATAGTTCCACTAGCTACTGCGAATCTTGCCGTAGCGGCTGGGCTGGCATATTGTGTTACAAATGATCCTGAAGTACCGTTGGACAATAGGTTAATGGTTGGAATTCCAATCGATGCTCCTGTATAGAAACCGCCTTTTCTAATCTGTGTATAGGTTGTTAATAGAGATGTTCCTGAACTAGTACCAACTCTTGATTTCGCATAATAGGTAAACGTGTTAGTAGTAGGAGTTGTAACGATAACAAACGCACCTTCTGCTCTGCTAATACCAGAAATCGCTGTATCTAAACCAGCAACAGTGACTGGTGTTCCGGCACTTAGACCGTGTGGAGCAGCCGTAGTTACTGTGATAGTAGAAGCACCTACACCGTTGTTTGGAAATGAAGCATCTGTAGTGACCGCAGTGACTTGGAAATCTGATCCAGGAACTTCGTATACTGAAGGATATCCTCTGGCGATTCCGATCGCCTGCCACTTGGTAGGTTGTAGACCGTACTCAAAGTCAGCATCAAGCATGGACTGTGGCGCAGCGACTCTGTGACGTTCGATAGCATCTGTACCGAAATCGTATGGTCGGACTTTCATCTCGGGCGGTTCGTAGAATATCTGTAATTCGTCAGTTTCGTCCATTGTTGATGTATCAGTGTTCAACCTTAGATGTATGACTCTGTCAGTGGTCTGTTTAAATGCTACGAAATCATCATCACCTTCAAATTCGGGAGTTAAGGCACCCCCTGCGGTATTGCTTGAGAAATTGTATATAACAACGTTTTTAGTAGTGTTTGTGATCAATAAAAGGTCTTCTAATTTAATAGGACCTTGGAATTTGATCAATCCGTATCCTGCCGAAGATTTAGTTGGTAGGCTATCCTCGCCGTCTTCGATGATATCAACTAGGTTGTTTGAAAGTGTAGTGATAACTGTACCGGCTTCAGGATCATAAGATTTAGTAGCATCTACGATCTGTTCTTCTACAGTTTGATAAGGAACGGTTCTCGGTGAAACTGCTGGCAATGAACTAGGACCATCTTCTAAGAAATTAATAAAAATGTTTGTAAGTTCAGTTATTCTAGCATACGATCCAGACTCAGCAGAAGGTGCTGTGGTAATCTGAGGATAGACTATCTGATAGGAATCTGCTGATAATCTCGAAAATATAAAATCAGTAATTACTTTCTGTAAAAATGTATAACTGGCAATCTCCGGAATCCTAGAACCGTCAACTTGGAACACACCATCAATATAATATTTCTGCGCGATGCGTCGAGATTCTTCGTTGCCGTTGTTTTCTAAATCGTAGATTAGGGCATCAATCACATAACCAGAATCTCTGATACATTTTGCCGAATCGTAGGTATAACCTTTAAACACTACGACTTCATTGATTACAGATGTCTTGCCTGTTGTGATGGCATTAAATGCTGTCTGTAATGCTGAGGTAGCAAAAGTGATGCTAGGCGTTGTTCTAGTAAATCCTGATAGTATCGTATTTGCCTGTGTCTGAGTAGTTGCTGCCACAACATCGGCAGTTAACTGAACAAGATTTTGACAGATAATAGCATCACCAGAACTAGCACCTGGGAATGTTTGATTCTGAGTTAGGGCATTGCCTGTGGTCTTTGTTACAGATTGGTTTTGTACAATCTGGCCCACGACTTGTTTTAGATGTACGTAGGCTGCGACAGTTTGTAATCTGTGCGTTGGATCGATTCCAGAAGCGCCATTAGAAAAACCGTAAAAGAAAAACTTAGCCTGATCGTAAGTAGCAGAATTTCCGCCATAGAGAATGTCATAGGCCAACGCATCAATCGCATACTTTACATCTCGTGTACATTTAACAGGATCATGATCAGCAGCTGGATATTGTTCTGCTACCCAAGCATTAACTTCTGCTGCTAAGAAATTTTTATTTGCGATCAGTTGATTCTTGGCAGCGATCCTGCTGGCTGTGGCATTACTGGGTTCAGCTAAAACTAAGGTATCAGCACTTTCTCGTCCGTTTTGTATGATATCAACAACTTCGTTAAAGAAAGAATTATTTCTCGCAACAGCAGCGGTACTGGCCGCAACGTTTGGCAATGCTGCGATCGCTGTCTTTGTTCTCTGTATAGTATCAATAACAAAGAAATCGTTGTCTAAAGAATTGTATTCTGCTAGACCAAGGAATAAAGCATTGTAGTTTGTGCCTAGTGCTATATCATACTTTGCTCCGTCGATTAGATAACCAATGTCTCTTTCACATTTAGTGGCTTCTGTGATTTCATTTGCGATCCAAGCGACAATTTCATTTTGTAGATAGGCTTTATTGAGTGTTAATAATCGAACGGCTTCAGGATACAGTGTTACACCTGCCTGATTCTGCATTACGCTGTTGATTATCAGATTTCTTACAAATAAATGTCCTTCGACTTCAGCTTGACCGCTGCCATCTACTTGTAAAACACCGTTGTTATAATATTTTTGTATAGTGGATCTTGTCTGTTCATTGCCGCCGTATCTAAGATCGTGTAGATAAGCTTCTAGGACATAGCCGAGATCTCGCTGACATTTTTCAGAATTAAATGTGTAATTTTCGTAAGGTGCTGTCTTATAAGAGATAGCAGGCATAGATGATAGACCATTAGCAATTACTGTGGTTGTGATCGCTGCTAGAGTATCTATTCGAGATGCTGCGGTAGTTTCGGCTGAGGGCGCTGTGTTATATATTGCCACAGAACCTTGTAACGGCGTATATGTATTTCGAGGTAGGATATAATCAGTGATTAGATCTCTTATAAATCCATGTGTTAATACTTCAGCTTGCCTATCACCGTCAACCTGGGCTTCGTCATTGATCCAATATTTTCCTACAACTGTTCTAGTATCTTCATTGCCGCCGTATCGAACATCATGAGCGTATGCTGTCAATACATAACCAATATCTCGTTTACATTTTACACTGTCATAGGTATAGCCAACGAAGCCGGGGATATTTGCTGCGACTTGAGCAGCGATCCATGCTGTGGCTTCTTCTTTGATAAAATTAATGTTGTTTTCTATTAGACGTACAGCATTGGGATACAAATTAACATCTGTGTCAATGTCAATCCTATAATTTAAATATGCGGTCAGCTCTGCTTTGATAAAAGGAACGTTGTCACTAAAGCTCTGCCATTCGTCTGGATATAGATTACCTAGGTAACTGATACCCGGTCTAAATGTATAATTGTCTATTTTTTTCTTTGCCATCTTTTATCCTTAGGCCCCAAACGCTACTGCGAATGCGATAACTGAATTGTCTACGTAATCTTTTCGAGCGGCGTGTTCACCTGATGTTGGAACCGCACTTATCGAAATGTTTTCTACATAGGTCACTGTACCAGTAATAGTGGCAGCATCAAATGATATGTTCGCACCATCTGCGACAAATTCACCGCTGGCTCCATTATTTTCCACAAGGTTGATCTGATATGAATCAACCTTGCCGGGAGTTGTTTGCCCTATATCAACATTGTCTATGTTTCCTGTGGTCAAACTATTGATTACGACCTTGCCATTTATTATCGATAAACGATTGATGTTGTTTTTCTTTAAAAGAACATCTCCGTTCACTGTTAAATTTTGTAGTATTCCTAGAGTTTCTAAACTACTGTCTCTGATATTTTCTGTTATTCTACCAGATTCGATAACACTAGAACCTGCGATACTGATCGTAGTTGAATTAATATTTGAAGTAGTAACAGTCAATGCCGTTAGGTCACCTTCCTGATCTACCAAGAATCCCGGGCTTCTAAATCCGAACTCTGTTCTAAATTGTTTTGTGGTTACTGTCATTTTTACCTAGTATTTATTGGTGTTATAATCTGCCTACTACAACTTCAATAACTCCTTCTGTGCCATCAAAATCTTCAAGAGCTTTTCCGATCACTGTTCCTAAGATAGGATCAATAGACGGTCTAGCGTAGCCGTTGCCGCCGCTGATCAGCATATCGCCTTTGGATATTTTTCCTCTGACTTTACAAGGGACTCTGCCCTGTAGTGCTAGTTTTACAACAGCCTCTCCCTGTAACTCATCGTTCATCACAAAAGCAGGATCTGTAGATACTATACCAGCAACACGTCGAGTAGCATCTTCTGCCAATGTTACTTCTTTGGTGCCACCAAATTCTAAAACTGTGCCCGGTTCGTAGACACGATCGGCCAAATATTTTTCTGCCAAGTCCGCCCATCTTGCTGTAGCCGCTGTGACATTTAATGTACTGGTAGCGACTTCTAATGTTACACCAGAACTAGCATAAAGACTTTGACCAGTAATAGGATCTGTTCCTTCTGCTATCACCATTGGATATGTTCCGTCCAGTACTTCAGCAACAATGATGTCCGTAGCAGTTCCACCGCTGCCTCCACCGCCACCGGAACTTCCTGTATTAGTGATCGTGATTCGATCGCTGGTAGCATTGGTAGTTATTGCTATCCCTGACCCTGCTACAAAAGTCAAAGTATCCGATGCTGAATCTGCTCGAATAGTCGACTGTCCTGCTACGCTGATTACTCCAAACGCATTGGCAGATACACCGCCTCCGCCTCCGCCAGAACTAGAAAGAGTTATGCTTCTATTTGAAGCATTGGTCGTTATCGTCATTCCGGATCCAGCGATAAGTGTTAGATTATCGTTTACTGAGATACTTTCAACATCATTTTCTCCAGATACTGAAATCGTACCAAACGAATTGATAGTATTACCGCCTATCGTAGTACCTTCAGGAAGTTCTAGCCCGTTGTTTGAATTTTTTGATAGCGTGGCTCCGTCGATATTAATCGTATTTTTTAAATACAGATCTCTAAATCTTTTTAGGGCTATACCAACATCAAACGATCCATCAACAGTCGGTGTTAGTGTAGTACTGATAGCAGATAGATCAGCACTCCCTCCAGATCCTCCGCCTCCAGGTATGCTGCCCCCTCCGCCGCCCCCACCTAGATCGTCTTCGTCGACGAGATAAGTCAAAGGTACTGGTCTATCTAGATCAGTTAGGGTAGCAAAATATTGAGCAAAGTAGATAGCACGAACGCCTTCATACCCTGCGATTATAGGAGATAATTTTAGACTTAGATAGCTATCGCTGACTGTGGCAGAAACTGTAACTAGAGGATCATCTATCGAAGCACGACCGTAGATAGTATAGCTGGCTTGATCGGGCCTAGCCACTACTAGAATAGACATTGTTTCTTTTTTCTGGGAATTAAATTCTACAGAAATTATGTAATGTGCGGCAGCGAAATCACCGACATACCATCTGTCAATTTCAGTGTTTTCAAAAATTTGACGCCAAGGGCCCCTGTTGTAAAAATTCACACCGTTTTTTAAGAACAGTGTATTCTTAACTCCTGGGCCAAAATATTTGGTAAAATCAGTCATAGTTACGCTCGTGTTATCTTATATTTAACTGATTTTTATATAAAGTAAAAACCCCCTAAATCGGGGGTTTTTATTAACTGTTGACTATCTTTATCAGCTTACCATGTTCGGGTAAGAATAGATATTCTATATCGCTTTTTACCAGCGTTTCTATAGCATCATCTAATGTTTCCACTAACGGATCACCGCCTAGATTAAAGCTGGTGTTAAACACGATAGGAATACCCGTTTGATCATAGAATTCTTTGATCAGATCATAGTAGTGAGGATTTTGCTCACGTTTCACAGTCTGTATTCTGCAGGTACCGTCAACGTGTATAATGCTTGGAATCTTTTCAGCTACTCCAGGTTTACAATTTACCGCATACATCATATGCGGAGTTTCGTCCATGCCACGTAGATCAAACCATTCGTGTACATGTTCGTGTATAATAGATCCGGCAAACGGACGGAAATACTCGCGACGTTTAACTGTGTTTACAAAGTCCTTGCCATCTTCAAAAGTCGGATCAAATAGCACAGAACGATTGCCTAGAGCACGTGGTCCATTTTCCGAACGCCCTTGGAATATTGTAACGATATTCTTTTCACGCAGAAGTTTGATAACATCTTTATTGGTAGCATCTAGAACTTCACCGCCAGCATATTGAACTTTTTCTTTGATTTCTCTTTCGGTATAAGTGTATTGCGGACCTAGATACAGCGTATCTAATTTTTGCTTTTCTCTGTTATCTGACAAAGCCCTCCAGAACATCATACCAGCACCCATAGCTGTACCAGCATCATTACTGATAGGTTCAACATAAAGGTTAATTCCTTCGTCTTTAAGCTGCTCTAGATAATGATAGTTGGCCACACAGTTTAGTCCGTAGCCGCCGCTGATCACAACGTTTTTCTTTCCGCTTAGTGCCACTGCTTTTTTGATTAGGCGAACGACCTGTTCCTGCGTCTGTGTTTGACAAGCATAGGCAAGATCTCTGCGACTCTGTAGCTTGGTAACATCTTCGCCTTCTTTAGGTAGTTCGTCAAGATAGTCAAACAAAGCACTATTGACGATAGAAGAAGATGGATAGGCAGGCACGATCAAATTCCTATTAGACAACGGAACCTTCGAAGTAAAATCGAACAACTTAGGAATCCGATCGTTGGCTTGACCATAAGGAAATAGACCCATGGTTTTTCCTGCTTCGATAGACGAAAACCCACAATATTCGGTGACAGCCTCGTAGGTCTTAACTATACCTGCTCTATCCGAAAGCCATGCTTCATGAAAATCTCCGGCTTCTCCAAACTGATCCGATGGACACTGATCCATGTATGTACCAGCAACTGGTTCTTTAGCACCATAATTTTTATAAAGCGTTTTAAACTGTGACGGATAACCGCAGTCGATGATCGATTCGACTTCCCAAACCCAAAGAGGTTCGTTGCCATACATCAATTGTATAAATGTACCAGCACCGTCAACGATCAACGCCACAGCATCGTCAAATCCGCTGCGATAAAAAGCACAGGCAGCGTGTAGTTTGTGATGCATGAAGCTTAAATCAACTACTTGAGGGTGATTGTAATTGTCCTCTTTGCGGCTGATCAATCCTAGCTTTCTTGCTAGACCTGTGTAAACATCGTCACCACTGAAATCGATTCTAGCTGCGGTTTCTTGTATTTTTTGTGTGTGAGCAATCACAAGATAATCTAGTTTGTCGGTGTACTCGAGTATCTTGACCATAGAGGCCAACGGACCTCCGTCATATTTTTGTCTTGTTAATCGTTCTTCCTCGATAGAAAAAACAATTTCTCCATCTTTAAAAAGGCATACACCTGCGTTATGCCCACGTGCTATGGCTGCGATCCAGCCTGAATTAAGTTTCGGTTCGTTCATTTTTTATGTTTTCCTTGGACAGCTTCTACAACATAAGTTTGTATTTCTGGAGTCATAGTCATGATAGCTTCGTGTTTTCTATCAACTCTTTCATCCATGGTAATTCTGATAGGACTATATTCTCTGGTTTCTTCGCCCATATCGAGCACAGTGAAAAGTTTACTGTCTGGATATGATACATTGATCGGATATGTAGATCCGAATAATACCGTAGATGGTTTATCAACGCAGTAGGCTAGATGTTGTCCGAGACTGTCGCAGCCTAAGAAATGGTCAGCGTATTTGATAATAGCTGCCCACTGGCGCATAGACACGTTCTCTGGCATGGCGATTTCATCTTTGAATTTTTCATCAGTAAAGTCTATCTTAAATTCACTCATCAAGATTACGCCGTAGTCTTTTTCTTGAAGTTTTTTAATTAGAGCTTTGGTATCTTTGAATTCGATACTTCTAGAAGTAGGATCAACTAGAGAGTCGTCAACTACCTGTATGCCTCTACCAAACGGTTGGAATACGACAATTTTGCTTTTCTTTAGCTGTTTCTTTACATCACCGATCAACTTTCTTCCAGTGAGTAACTCGTCTTTGCTTAAGACTAGGGTAGGTTTAGGTAAACTTCTTATACCTTTTTTATTGATTTCAATATCAAATGCCTGTGCTATTGAGCACTGTTGGTTGTAATATTCCCAGATCCTGTACGGCTCCGGGCTTACGATATCTCGATTTTTAATCTTTTCTGCGAATAGATTTTTATGCCAAACATCATAGGTGCGACCGTCTAGTGTAGGGTGTCCCTTAAACACATCGGTGCCACCTTCGCAGATGATGATGAAATCTTTATCGCCGGATTCTTTTTCGTATAATTCAAATGCGGGTATTGAACATAACATACGGCCCGCGCCACCGTTTAGAAAAAATGCTTTAGAGCGTTGTTCCATTTAAACTCCAAGAAAATAGGTTCTGTCTTACTATGTATCACTACAATAATAACACAGAACCTATTCTTGGTTCAATGGTTTTTAATAATATGTTGGCAGATTACTTGGGAATGGAATTTTCCAGTGATCAATTCCTGCGTATCTTCTTTCCAAATCACGCAACCATGCTACGTGTTCTTCAAGTGCTTCGCGATCCTCGTCTGAGTAATCATTAACTTGAATACTGTTTTCAATCATAGTCGCAATATTCTGATAATTTGAAATCATGCTTGCTTTGGTTACAGCATGTAATCTGTAGTCTGGACCAATAAATTGATTGTTAATGTATTTCATTGACTGACCGTAAAAACATTGTCCAATCGCTCCTGTGTTATCATCGTAATGATATTCATAGGTCCATGTATTACCATCAGCATCTGTTAGATTATCTACAAAGTTTGGAACTTCTCCAGTTTCGTAAGTGTGTAATAGATAGGCCGCTGCCAACGGATGTTGACCAGCATCAATCTTGTAAAAAGTAGTCGCTGGATCATCATCTGTAAGACTATCAAAATCTAATTCAGCTTCGGTTTCTCCGCGCCTAGCGACATATTTGATTTCGCCTGTTGCGTCGATAACACAGATAGCGAAATAACGCGGACCTGTGTAGACCGCATTCTGTACCTTGTTTAGAGCCGTGGTGTTTTTGTATGGCTCATCTGGTAGTAAAAATGTAAAATTTTTTCTCATAATCTTCCTCTAACACTATTTATGTAAAGAATCTAATTCTAACAGCACCCCAGCCGCCGCGACCTGCATGGTCACGAACGCCCGGACATGGGCTAGTTGGATATCCGCCAGTTGCTGGGGGAGCATAGTGCATACATCCCTGCATCTCGTAACATCCGCATTTTCTATCTGATCTCCAGCAATAGTTATGTCCGATACCCATTGTAGGTGATCTACGCATCGCAGAGAACGCATTTGTTAACTGCATCAGTGGTTGTCCTGACCAGTTCGAATGTCTGTTGTCATCTTCAGCACCGAACGCTGCTACGTTATAAGGGCTACAACTGAAAAATCCTGCCGGTGAAGCCACGTGATATTGGAAACAGCAAGGACACTGCGGATAGCAACCAAAGAACACAGAACAGCTGAAGTGTCCGCAACAGTTTACATCGCCGCCGTAGCCACAGGCTATCCATATACCGTTAAAATAATTACAGATAATGCCGCAGTTGTCATTAAATGGTCCTGTATAGCAATGTGATTGGTTTACAAAACAACAGAACAATGATGTTCCTGTAGAACACATGCCACGGCCACCTGCTCCGCCTTGGGCACAGATACAGCTATTTTGTGTATTATTACAGGCTGTCCAACATACCTGTGTTGGGTCTGAACAACCTCTAAAACATAATGCCGAACTGTTACCACAGCTATTACCGATCGAACCTCTTACGAAATCGCCTGTGCTAACACAGATAGTTTTTTTGACATACGCACCGGCGTTTCCTGGAGTTCCTCCACCGCAGCAACACATTTGAGCACCTGAACCACCGGCACCCCAAACTTCAATAACTGCCCGTCCAGTCGATGGAGGGTTCCAACAAAATCCATTACAGAAGTTTGTATACATGGTACCGGGAGTGAAAACATAGATCCTTCCGGTTTCTAGGTTTTCTTCTACCCGGCCAGTAGTTCTAGATCTAACTAAGTTTTGAAACGATGTAGGCATTATTTTATCTCTTATAAGTCTCTTACAGTACCATCTTGTACGAATCTAATACGGATAGCACCATGTCCGCCGCGATAAGCATGATCTCGAACATCAGGGCATGGGAAAGGTGGCAGTCCTGGGAATCCAGGTGGAACAAATTGAACACAGCCATTACCATCGTAGCAGCCGCAGGTCCTACTGCCAGTCCAACATGAGTGGCTAGGGTTAAGTCCCATACCAGGTTGTCGGCCAGCTACGTTTAGACCGTAGAGGAATCCGTTTAGAGCCATACCGCTCCAGTTAGAATGTCCGCTGTCACCTTCGTTGGTGTAGGTAATTTCCCCACCGCAGTCTGAATAATATCCTGGAGGTGTCGCCACATGGAATATTGTTGAACATGGGCAGCTAGGTGTACAGCCAAAGAAACTAGCACGACTAAATCCACCTCTCGAATTCACATCTCCACCAAACGCATCAGCACAGCAAGAAGCTGTAGCACTGCCATAATTACAGATAATACCGCAGTTAGCGTTAAATGGCCCTGTTCCGCAGAATCCCGCAGCGTAGAAACAGCACCACATAGATGTTCCTGTTGAACAATAGGTAGTGCCTCCGCGACCGCCTTGGGCACACATACAACCATTAGTTGTTGTTGAACGCCAGCACACGCCAGTTGGTTCAGAACAACCTCGGAAACACAGATCGTTTGAATTACCGCAGCTGAAGCCTACGGTTCCTGTGATCAAACAGCCCGAGGCTACACAGATAGTTTTCTTTGAATAGGCACCAGGGTTTCCTGGAATTCCTCCACCGCAACAGCACATTTTAGCACCCGAACCGCCAGCACCCCAAATTTCGATAGTTGCGATACCGTTACCTGGTGATACCCAGCAAACTTCCCCGCACATCTTAGTGCGGACATTACCATGAGTATAGGCCCAGATACGACCTTGCTCGAGATTTTCTTCTTCATAGGCAATGAACGGTAATTTTGCTTGGACAAGACCTTTAAATGATGTTGGCATCTTATTGTCCTTCTATAAATCTAATACGGATAGCACCGTGTCCGCCACGACGACCGTGGTCTCTAACCTCTGGACACGGATTAGGTGCCATTCCGGGATATCCTGGTCCTACATAAGTGTAGCAACCTTCGTTTTCGTAACAGCCGCAGCCACCACCAAATCCCCAACAATAGGCCCATGGAATGCCAAACTGAGGTTGACGCGACTGTGCGTTGAGTGCTGAGTTATGTTGGTGGGCACCTTGTCCCGACCAGTTTGAAAATTCATTACTGTTTTCAGTGCCGAATACAACAACTCCGCCACATTTAGATACATACCCTGGGGGCGTTGCCACATGATAGGTATAAGAACAGATACAGGGTCCTTGACAGCCTAAGAATGCTGTACATGAAAATCCGCCGCAGCGATTTATATCACCGCCATAACCGCAGCCAATCCATATGCCGTTAAAGTAGTTACAGATAGTCCCGCAGTTATCATTGTATGGGCCTCGGGCACAGTAGCCGTTGGCTGCGAAACAACAGTATAATGATGTTCCTGTTGTACAGAAACTTCTGCCTCCAGCACCACCTTGGGCGCACATACAGCCCGAAGCACCGCAGTTGCCGGTCCAAGTTATACCAGTAGCATCTGAGCAACCTCGGAAACAGATAGCATCTGCGTTACCGCAGCTAAATCCCACTGCTCCACAGACATAGCATCCTGATTCTACACGAATTGTTTTCTTTGAATATCCGCCTGCGTTACCAGGAAGTCCGCCGCCGCAGCAGCACATTCTAGCACCCGAACCACCAGCACCCCAAATTTCAATGACTGCTGTGCCTCTTGCGGGTGCTTTCCAACAGATCTGATAGTTGGTATAGTTATTGCCCGGAGTAAAGACCCAGATACGACCGCGTTCGAGGTGTTCCTCAGCAGCGTAGATCGCGTCTCCTTTGATCGATACTAGATTTCTAAATGATGTCGGCATGTTTCTTCCTGTTTAATTCGTTAAGCCGAAGCAACGATCCAGCCATATGTCGAACCTGTGTACACTAGAGTAATGATCGAACCATTAACGTCGATGGTTAAATCGTCGCTGATGTTTTGAATTTTAGCTCCGTTTCTACCCACTGTGATGTTGTTGGTAGCTGCTACACCGCCAACGTCGATGATTTGAATCGTGTCGTTGAGTAGCAGTGTTGAAACGTTCGGAAGAGTGATTGTAAAAGCCCCACTTCCGCTGTTGGCTAAAATGCGATCATTGACTGAAGCGTTGAAGGCTGCAGAAACTTCACGAATAACGTTATTCGCTGTGCCTGTTGTTGTAATATATCGTCCCATGTAAATCCCCTGTCAATGTATATTTATGCTGTCGGTGTTTCTATGCCGAGCGCCACAGCACTGACGTTGGCTGCGCTGGAGTAAACCACCAGCAATCTACCCGCGTCCATGACAATACCTGTGCGTTCTAGAACACCTTTGCCCAATACTTCTGTGTCATATTCGATCCATTCTGCTGCTGTGGGCGTTGCAGCAGCTGATACAGCTACTCTAATAGCAACCGCTTGGTTGCCTCGATTACAGATCGATAAAGTAACCACTGAAAATGTGTCAGAGGGCACTGTATAAACTGTTGTATTTGTAGCTGCTGCTAGATCGTTAGCACCTAATCTACCTGTTGCCATTTAGTATCTCCATTAACTATGTAAAAATAAGTTCATAGCTACTGGGACCCCATTAATACCGCCAATGAAATTCATCGGAGCTGTAACGTTGATACGGCCCCCTGTGGTGGTAGTAATGTAGTCGCTAGCTACAAATATCTGTCCTGCTGTGAGAGTATTTACGTTCAAGGTACTTGAACCAGAGCCAATTTGTGAAGCAATATAGGCTTTGATAGCTCTCTGAGTAGGAATTACTGAATCTGAATCCTGTGTAAAGAACGGATCTGTTGAGAATTCAGTGACTGTGGCACCCCCTGTGCCCAATTCAACAGAGCCCAAACTGAGCTCTTGTAGACCTGCGATATTAAACGCATCAGCATTTAACGTAGCAGTACCTGTACTTTGTTCAACAGTAAACAGACCACCAACTCGGAAGTTGCCGTCTTGGTCTGTTGAAGTATAGAATACTCGTCCACCGTTGCTTTCCACGGTTTCATTTGCCGGAATAGGATCGATCAACGGTAAATTTGGATAGTTAGTGCTGGTAAAATTACCTGTACCTATGTCCAAGAAGTCGTGTCCTGTTAAGCGAACCTGCGAATATCTGATCCTGATTTCGAAAGGATCTTCATGCGGTACTGCTTCCGGGATCTCAATCGGAGGACTTACCTGTAATCTTGCGGTGTAAGGTCCAGTACCTAATAATTGGGTTACTGTTACCAGCTTGTAGAACTGTCCAGGTAAGCTGGTAAATTCGACGTTTGAACCGGGAACTGGTATAGAATACAGCCCTTTAACATCTACATAGCTGCCATTCTGGAATAGATCAGCATAGCCATCTCCAACAACAGAAGCGGTGGCCACTTCCCAATCAGCACCTCTGGTGATAAATGTTGGGTTAGCCAGTACACCGTTGCCTACACGCACAGTATGTGGTGCTTCGTAGGTATTGTTTGGATCTGTGACTGTCACTGCTGGTGGTGTAACAGAGCTATATCCGCTGCCTGGCTCAACAACTCTAAACTCTACGATCTTAGTGTCGGCGATTCTAGCACGTACATACGCACGAGTTCCTGTAACCAACGCTGAAGGTGCTGCCGAAGTGTTTGTAATTACCCAAAGTGGGGACCTATTAGGATTACCAAATATTGGTCTTCCTGTGGTAGTAAACGCCGCAGTTCCCTGTGTCCAAGTTATACCGTCTTGTGATTTAT
>JACCED010128313.1_pt1 | contig 18566 bp, 18 predicted proteins | sample 7455021 | NCBI WGS metagenome assembly JACCED01 (sample SAMN15323456, study PRJNA562643) | freshwater metagenome | isolation source: river surface water | place: USA:Blue River Watershed | collected 2017-08-19 | reverse complement strand
CCTGCCAAGGGATATCCCTCGGTTTTACTTAGAATTTAACTGGGTTTTGAGAATTTTTTACCAAATTTACCCCCAGGTTTGCCTCCTGGAGACCGATTTTGACCCTGTCCAGAGCGAGAACCACCCTGACCAGGCCCTTTTTTACCGAATTTTTGACCTGAGCGAGGCTTGTCTGCACCACCACCAAATGCACTGCCATGGTGCACGCCAGCCTGACTGTCTTCGTCACGGCGCTGCCCAAAACCTCCTGAGCGACCTCCCTGACCAGGTTTTCCATGACCAGATTTACCACCATGACCAGGCTTTCCTCTGCCACCGCCGTTATTACCTTTATATCTGCCACCACGATCATCCGCATGACCCTGAGCAAAGCGATTGGTGTTGGATGCTTGTCTTAATGCATCTTTAGAACCCCAATAAGACACTGAGGTTTGCATTGGATCGGGTTGACCGCCACTGTGTTCACGCTGAGCACGGTTACCACCCTCACGAGGATCGCGACGTGATTTTTCACCCATGCCCTGAGGAACTTTCAAACCGGCCATTTTCATGAGCTGCACAATTTGATCTGATGGGACTTCTTCCCAACGACCACGACGCAATCTTGGCGGCAAGACAAATAAGCCATAACGTGTACGAATCAAACGAGACACAATATGCCCAACGGCCTCAAACATACGGCGCACCTCACGGTTACGACCTTCTGTTAAAGCCACGTGATACCAACGATTTGCTCCCTCACCACCACCACTGACCAAGCGCAAGAATTTAGCAACACCGTCATCTAAATTGATACCAGTTTTCAAGAGTTTTTCTTGTTCTGGTTCTAAATCACCAAGAATACGTGCCGCATACTCACGCTCGACCCCATAACGTGGGTGCATCAAGCGATTGGCTAATTCACCAGATGTGGTGAATAACAACAAGCCTTCAGTATTAAAGTCCAATCGACCGACTGCAATCCAACGACCCTGCTTGGCTTTAGGCAAGCGGTCAAATACGGTTGGACGACCTTCTGGATCAGATTGACTAACAATTTCACCCGCTGGCTTGTGATAAAGAATCACGCGTGGCGGTTTCGTTTGAATCTTGCGATGAACCATCTTGCCATTGATTCTGACTTGATCGGTTGGTCCAACACGTTGTCCAATGTGGGCAGGCATACCATTGACAGAAACTCGACCCTGAATAATCAAGTCTTCCATGTCACGGCGTGAACCCATTCCAGCATCCGCTAGAACTTTGTGCAACTTGACGGTGTCTTCGTCAAACCCTTCTTCATCAACATCATCAAGGTCAGACCAGACTTCATCACGCAAACTTAAGGGGAGTTCATCGACACTAGAGAACTGCAAACCTGGCATAGCTTCTTCTTCTGCGTGCGCTTCTTTTGTTTCTGATTCAGATGAATGTGGCTCAGACTCTAACTCAGCCAATGTCTGAGCGACCATGTCATGGGTCACTTCAGTTTCAACTTCTGGTGTGTCCAAGGTCGCATCAAACTCTCCAGAAACAACAGATGCAAACAGAGCTTGGCTTTCTTCGCTAACAGGACTTACTTTTGGCTCTTGATGGCGCGGCTGATGATTTCCTCTATCGCCGTTATTACCTTTATTTCTCTGACCTCTGGCAAATTTGTCGCCACGATCACCTCTTGGTGGACGCTGCCCACGATGAGGTCTTGTTGCTTGATCGCCTTCTGCTAACACTTGCTCATCGGCTCCAGCTTCGATCCCTTGATTTTCTCCTGCCGGCTGATCACCAACAGATACATTTTCATCACGTGGACGTCTGCCTCGGCCTTTATTAAATGGGCCACGACCGCTTCTTTTCGGACGAGTCTCGAGATTATCACCAGCCTCTTGCCCATCTATCTTGGCAGACTGTTCAGATTCAAATTCAGGACTAGTCATTAGCTTTTTTCGTTATTGGATTTTGTATCGGTATCAGCAGCTTCAGCATCACTCGCTGGCGCTGAAGTGTCAGCCACATCGCTCACATCAGATGCGCCCTCAGGAGAGGCAACTACTTCACCTTCAAACTCCATCACTCGCTGGGCCACAGATTCAGCTTGAGCTGATGCGTCATCGAGCATGGGCAATTCTTGCAAAGTGGTCAAACTTAAATCATTTAAAAATTGGCGCGTTGTGGCATACAGGCCAGGACGTCCAACCGTATCTTTATGACCGACTACTTCGATCCATCCGCGATCTTCCAACTGCTTCACCACGTTAGAGCTCACTGTGACGCCGCGGATCTCTTCAATCTCGCCCCTTGTGACAGGTTGACGATAAGCGATGATCGCCAAAGTTTCCATCACAGCTCTTGAGTACTTCGGTGGCTTCTCAGGCGTCAGGCGATCTAAATACTCGCGCATGGATAGACGACTTTGAAAGCGCCAGCCAGTTGCAAGCTCTAAAAGCTCCATACCCTTGTCAGCCCAATCTGCCTGAATCTGAGCAAGCGCCTGATTCAACTCCTCTGCAGAGAGTTCTTCTAAGAACAAACGACGCAAATCGTTCATTGTCATGGGTTCATCTGCACATAAGAGTGCAGTTTCAAGCACCAGCTTGAGCTGTTCAGGAGTCATAAATTTAAAAAGGGAATCTGTTTATATTTGGGTTAAGGATGTCTGGCTAATAGGTACCAGAAATCACATCTTTATTATTTAACCATCTAGGCTGCCATTGTAATTCAAACTTCAGCCAATGCAAAAACCACCTTTGAGAAGTGCATCAGGTAAGGTGAAAGCCCTGTAAAGACCGAATAAGCCCGTAAAAATCATCAAGCCTGCTGCGATATAGCGGGTCCAGGCTTGATGACCCCAAGCGGCCAAATGTGCAGAAAACCCAGAAATTAGTAAAAGGTTGGGCAAAGTTCCTAAGCCAAAAGCTAGCATCAGCAACCCTCCCGAGAACCCATCACCGGATAAAAAGGCCAAGGGCAAAATACTGTAAATCAAACCGCAGGGAACCAAACCCCACACAAGACCGACTAAAACATGTGGCTTACGACCAGGCTGATGGAGTGATTTTGATAGTTTTGACCATAAGGTAGCCGTTTTAGTATTTAGCCAAACATCCCACGCAGAAGTTTTAGGTTTATTTTTGGTTAAAACAAGGTAGCCCTGAAACAAAAAAATCAGTGCAGCAAGCGCAAATAATGATCTTTGAACTGGCAACCAGCCTTGCTGCCAGAGCGGAAAACCAAGGGTCCCCGCCAAAAAACCTAATAAAACATAACTGGTGATTCTGCCCATATGAGTCAAGATCTGCTCATAGATGAGTTGTTTTCTAGAAACAAACCGTAAAGTCCCTGCATTAGGAATTGGTGAGGCACTTTGCTTGGCACGCTCTAGGCCAGCAGCAATTCCACCGCACATCAACGCACAATGCCACCCACTGACCAAGGCCCCTATAAATATCGTCAGAAATAACGTGGATGTGACCATACTTACTGAAAATTCCTAAGTGGTATTGTTGGATGCGAAGTTATAGAATAGTACCAATGCATTCTTATTAGTTGCATTGATATAAAGCAAACAAACATGAATCGAATCACAACCTCTGAATCTGCCAACAAATGCTCAACATGCGTTTTAGGGCAATTTTGTCTGCCAGTTGGCCTGAATCCTGAAGATATCAGCAAAATTGATTCATTGGTTACAGAAAGAGTCCGCCTAAAAAAAGGTGACTCCCTTTATCGCCAAGGTGATACTTTGAATGCTGTTTATGGCATTAAATTTGGCACCCTGAAAACTGAATACGCACTCCCCGATGGCCGAGAGCAAATCACAGGCTTTCATCTTCCAGGCGAAATGCTTGGTTTAGATGGTATTGGCAACAATCAATACCAATCCAATGCCATCGCTCTCGAAGACAGTGAAGCCTGTGTTGTTAGATTCAATGAATTTGAATCTTTAGCAAGACAAATTCCATCATTACAGCAGCAATTTCATCGTATTTTGAGCCGTGAACTAACTCAAGATCAACGCCATCTGCTTTCCTTGGGCAGTCTTCGTGCCGAAGAACGCTTAGCAAGCTTCTTATTGAATTTCTCAGATCGTCTTGCTGCCAGAGGCTACTCACCGAGTGAATATCACTTGCGCATGAGTCGTGAAGAGATTGGCAGCTATTTAGGCATTCAATTAGAAACCGTGAGTCGCTTGTTCTCACGCTTCACTGAATCAGGTCTTATTCAAATCAAGCAACGTCATATCAAACTAATAGATATGAATGGCCTACTCGAATTAGCTGGTAAATCAAGCGCGATTCATTGTGCATCTCACACTTAATAAATCAACAAATAACCCAACATCTTTTAACTTAATAAAAAAGCAGCTTAAAGCTGCTTTTTTATTTGATCTAATTTGATTGTTTTCCTGCTTAAAGTAAACCACCATCTGCTTTTTCATTCAGATCACAAACTGATCCAGGCAGAATATAAATAGTCAAAGCGCTTGATAAAGCACACAACAACCAAAAAGCAAAGAATCCAACTGTGTAGATTGCTTCTTTAGATGCCTGAATTGGTTGATCTAAAAATACCAAATCCTCAGGATGTACCAAGGTGAAAAATAAACCCTCAGCAATACCGGCTACTAAGAAAGATGGCCACAAAATCCACATCCATAAACGACATTTCATTTGGTCACCTGCTCTATCTTTAAACCTTGTTTAACAACGCCTTCGCGAATCGTTTGATCAACATCTTGCGTGAATGCAAACCAAATAGTGATGGCAGCACCAACCGCACCAATCGCTGGCCCACTGATGATCAACCATGGCCACAACTGTTTCCACCATGGTTTTGTATCTAATTCTTTTGACATACAGTCTCCTATTCTTACCTTGGCACAATAAAACTAGATTTCTCGTCACGAACTCTTAAAGCATTAGAGGCATTTGGTCCACTTTCAGTTGCTTCAATATCAAAACTAATTGGGTGAGTGCCTGTTTTAACATCATCAATCGCCACCCTGACTTTCACCGGTATCAATAAATTGCTTGATGGATTCACAATAAGCTCAGTGATTTCCTTGCCCTGAGAACTCAAAATTTGCATGCCCGGTAAACCAGTGGCAACAATGCTGACTTTCATTGGATTTTCAGAAGAGTTCATGATTTGCAGGCGATAAACGTTTTCTATCTTGGTGCCTTCAATTTCACGAGCCAAAGCACCCCGATCACGCATCACATCCACTCGTAGAGGATTGCGTAAAAACACTGAGCTGGCAAACGCTATTAACAATACAGACATGATCCCGATATAAACGAGGACACGCGGTCTAAAAATGTAATGTCTTGCTTTCTTGTTATCAATTTTCTCAAGCATCGCGCGTTCAGACGTATAACGAATCAAGCCTTTGTCGTAACCAACCTTGTCCATCACTTGATCACAGGCATCTATACAAGCACCACAACCAATACACATGTATTGCAAGCCATCACGAATATCAATCCCTGTTGGACATACCTGAACACAGATACTGCAATCAACACAATCACCTAAACCAAGCTCTTTGTGGTTGGCTGCTTTTGAACGACTCCCCCGTGGATCACCACGTGTTTTGTCATAAGTAACAACAAATGTGTCCTTATCAACCATCACACTTTGGAAACGTGCGTATGGGCACATATATTTACAAACTTGTTCGCGCATAAAGCCAGCATTACCCCAAGTGGCAAAGCTATAGAACAATAACCAGAATGCTTGCCAAGGGCCTAAGGTGAACGCAATCAGTTCAGCACTCAATACTTTGATTGGTGTGAAATAACCAACAAAAGTAAATCCAGTCCATAGAGCAATCAAAATCCACAAAGCATGTTTGGTGATCTTGATGCGCCATTTACGAAAACTCCATGGCCATTCTTCGCCATCCAAACGAATCCGTGCAAAGCGATCTCCTTCAACCTTGCGCTCTATCCACATGAATATCTCTGTGTAGACAGTTTGTGGACAGGCATATCCACAGAACAAACGGCCAGCAACCGCTGTGAACAAGAAAAGCGCTAAAGCTGACAGGATCAGCAAAAGGGTCAGATAAATAATGTCTTGCGGCCAAAGAACCAGACCGAAGATATAGAACTTACGAGAAACTAAGTCGAACAAAACCGCTTGACGGTCATTCCACTGCAACCAAGGTAAGCCATAAAACAATATTTGTGTCGCAAGCACTAATATCAAACGCCACTTGGCAAAAACCCCACTCACTGAGCGGGGGTAAATTTTGCGCCTTACTTCGTAGAGAGATAGCTCAACTGTGTTCTGTGAGCCACTCTCATCAGCTAGAAAATCATTGGCCATTATTTGCTGTTTTTATCTTTTACGTTTGATAAACCCCAAACGTAAGCTGTTAACAAATGGATTTTTTCTGGGGTCAAAATAGTTTCATGCGCTGGCATCATGCCGTTACGCCCTTTTAAAACTGTTTCAATAATCGTTGCCTCAGAGCCACCGTATAACCAAACTTTATCGGTCAAGTTAGGCGCACCCATGGCAGCCATGCCCTTGCCTTCAGCACCATGACATGCTGCGCAATTCGCTTTGTAAACCTCAGCGCCACGACCCACTTTGATTTGATCAGCTGCTAAACCAGATAAGCTGCGCACATAATTAGCCACATCAGAAACTTGAACACTTTCAAGATGTGCAAAGGCAGGCATCACACCAGCACGACCACCAATCAATGTTTGTTTGATATTTTCAGTATCGCCACCATATAACCAATCAGTGTCTGCCAAATTAGGGAAGCCTTTAGAGCCACCAGCATCAGAGCCATGGCATTGCGCACAATGGTTCAAGAAAAGACGCTGTCCCATTTCACGCGCAGCAGGATCAGCGGCCACTTGCTTCGCATCCATGCTCATGTATTTTGCATAGACTGGCTTTAATTGTTGATTTGCCTGAACCACAGAAGCGTCGTGAGCATTGCGAGTTGTATAACCTAGCGAACCCTCATAGGTGCCCATGCCTGGGTACAAAATCAAATACACAATAGCAAAAACACATGACAACACGAACATCCACATCCACCAACGTGGTAGAGGATTATTCAGCTCACGTAAATCACCATCCCAAACGTGGCCAGTATCTGCTACTGAGCCATCAGCTTCGTAGGTCACATTGGTTTTACGTTGAGAAAACAATAAATACAAACACCAAACGATGCCAACGCCGGTTACAAGCGCAATATAAATGCCCCATCCACTACTGAAAAAATCACTCATGATTGATCCTTCTTATCGTCCTTCTTATATTCATCTGGGAGATCAAACGGTAACTGTGCCGATTCATCATTTGCAGCACGTCGATTGGCAGACCATGCCCACCAAACGATGCCAACAAAAAACACCAAACCCAAAATGGTTGATGTAGCTGATAGATACGGTACGATATTTTCCATTGCTATCTCTTATTTGAAATTACTGAGTTGCTGTTGTTTTCACAGGATCAACCGCACGGCGATTGGTTCCCAAACCTTGCAAGTAAGCAATTAATGCATCTTCTTCAGTCTTGCCTTCAAGCTCTTTCGGTCCATTAGCAATTTCTTCTTCGGTGTAAGGAACACCCAAACGGCTCATGGCTCTCATGTGTGCAGAGATATCACCCACATTGCTCGCAGGTGCTTTTGCCAACCATGGGTATCCAGGCATATTAGATTCAGGCACCACATCACGAGGATTACGCAAATGAATACGGTGCCAATCATCAGAATAGCGTCCGCCCACACGAGCCAAATCAGGGCCAGTTCTCTTTGATCCCCACAAGAATGGACGATCGAACACAGATTCACCAGCAACAGAGTAAGGACCATAACGCTCAGTTTCTGAACGCAAAGTACGAATATGTTGTGAATGACAACCGACACAACCTTCTCTCTGATACACATCTCGGCCAGCTAGACGAAGTGCAGAGTAAGGTGTCACGCCTTCAGCAGGCTTGGTGGTTGAGTGCTGGAAAAACAATGGCACGATCTGCACCAAACCAGCGATGGCCACAACAAATACTGTCATCACAATCAGCCAACCCACATTGGTTTCTAGCGTGTTGTGAGAGAAGAATTTTTTATTATCAGACATAGCAATCTCTCCTTTGGCTTAGTGGGCAGCTGCCAAGTGACTTGTTGGAATTGGCGCATCAACAAATTTCTTGTTTTGAACAGTTTTCAAAACGTTGTAGGCCATCACAAACATGCCAGACAAGAAACACACACCACCCAGTAAACGAATCATGTAGAACGGATAAGTTGCTTTTACAGATTCAACAAAGCTGTAAGTCAAAGTACCGTCTGCTTGGAAGGCTCTCCACATCAAACCTTGCATCACACCAGCAATCCACATGGCCGCGATGTAAAGAACCACGCCAATCGTAGAGATCCAGAAATGCAATTCAATCAACTTGGTGCTGTGCATTTCTTTTTGACCCACCAAACGTGGAATCAAGTAATACATAGAACCAATCGTGATCATGGCGACCCAGCCCAAAGCGCCAGAGTGCACATGGCCAATGGTCCAGTCTGTGTAGTGAGACAAACTGTTCACAGTCTTAATAGACATCATTGAACCTTCAAACGTAGACATACCGTAGAAAGACAAAGCGGTGATCAAGAACTTCAAGATTGGATCGCTGCGCAACTTATGCCAAGCGCCAGATAAAGTCATGATGCCGTTGATCATGCCGCCCCATGACGGCGCTAACAGGATCAAAGAGAACACCATGCCTAAAGACTGAGTCCAGTCAGGCAAGGCTGTGTGTTGTAAATGGTGAGGACCTGCCCACATATATGTGAAGTTCAATGCCCAGAAGTGAACAATAGATAAGCGATATGAATAGATTGGGCGCTCTGCTTGCTTAGGGATGAAGTAATACATCATGCCCAAGAAGCTAGTGGTCAAGAAGAAACCAACCGCATTGTGACCATACCACCACTGAATCATCGCATCTTGTGCGCCTGAATAAGCAGAGTAAGACTTGAATAAACTCGCTGGCATTTCCAAGTTATTGAAAATGTGCAACATGGCAATCGTTAGGATATATGCGCCAAAGAACCAGTTAGACACATAAATATGCTTTGTTTTGCGCTTGATCACTGTGCCAAAGAACACCACAGCATAAGCAACCCATACTAAAGTGATCAAAATATCAATTGGCCACTCAAGTTCTGCATACTCTTTTGAAGTTGACATGCCCAGCGGCAATGAAATCGCTGCTGCAACAATCACTGCTTGCCAGCCCCAAAATGTGAAAGCAGCCAACTGATCTGAGAACAAACGAACCTGACAGGTGCGCTGCACGATGTAGTACGAGGTTGCGAACAATGCGCTACCACCGAAGGCAAAAATCACAGCATTGGTATGCAATGGACGTAAACGACCATAGCTCAACCAAGGAATGTTCATTGTGATATCTGGCCAAATCAACTGTGCTGCCAAAATGACCCCCACCAACATGCCAACAATGCCCCAAAGCACTGTTACCAAGGCGAATTGGCGAACAACTTTGTAGTTAAAGTTGTCTTGCGTATTACCCACGGTTAACCCCATGGTTTCTCCCTTACTAGCCGATAGGCCGATTGATCCTATTGCGATTGTAAAAATCGAAGGGAGAGATGACCTTGATGTAGGTCAAGTTTTGGAACTAAAGATTAATCTTTTTGATTAACTGAAGTACTTGATGAGGGTTTGTCTATGACACGAGTGGATGAAATATCGTCATCCATCAAAATAGAATGGCCTGGACCTTCCAAGTCTTCAAACTGACCGCTTTTTACCGCCCAATACAAAATCAAAACAATCACTGCCACAACAACGAGTGACATTGGGATGAGTAAATAAAGGCTTTCCATACAACTAGTCTATCTCATTCATCATCAAATAAGATGATTAACTTGCTTTTCTCAAACGCCAAGCATTCAATGTGACTGCTAAAGAAGAGAGGCTCATGCCAATACCGGCGATCCATGGATTCACCAATCCCATCATGGCTATTGGTATAGCAATCACGTTATAAACAAAAGCCCAGACTAAATTTTGGCGCATGATGATTTTGGTTTTATCTGCAAGTGCTAAAGCTTGCGATAAAGGTTTTAATGATTCAGTGGTCAACACAGCATCAGCTCCCGCTTGTGCCAAAGGCGCGCCACTTCCAACAGCAACAGAGACATTGGCCTTCGCTAAAAAAGGTGCATCATTCACGCCATCACCAACAGCCCACACCACCTTGCCCTCTTTTTGCAAAGCCTCACTGAATGCAAATTTATTCTCAGGCAATGCTCCACCCTTATGATGATCAATACCAAAGTAGCGAGCCCACCACGCAACTGTTTGTTGATCATCGCCTGATAAAAGATGAACCTGAATACCTCTTGCCTGAACTTGCCTGATAAATTCCATGGCGCCTGGTCTTGGCGTATCCAACAACGCAAACACTGCCAACAATCCTTGAGCATCTTTTAGATAAACCAAACTGGCCTGTTCATGTTCTTGGTTAACTAGAACAGGATCAAGGTTTAACCATTGGCGAGACCCCAATTGATACGCGCCCGAACGCAAGCCCTTGCCTAACTCACTGACTGGAGCTTCATTCAAGGTGATTGCTTGAATGTCTCGTTTTTGTGCCGCTTCTAAAATTGCCAAAGCCAAAGGATGCTTTTGCCCAGACTCCATCGCTGCAGCAATTGCGAGCACTTGTTGCTCTGTGTAACCAGCACGTAAAGACAGAATGCCTTTTAGTTCAGGGTGACCTGTGGTGAGAGTGCCAGTTTTATCAATCACCAAATCTGTTGCTTTGGCCAAAGTCTCCATCACATGACCTCTGACAACGAGTAAACCTAATTTTGTAATAGCTCCTTGAGCCGCAGCCATCGCTGCTGGCGTTGCTAAAGATAAAGCGCATGGGCAACTGGCGACCAACACTGCAACCGCAGTCTCCCAAGCTCTCATAGGTTCCATGAAATACCAAGCAATTGCAGTCATCCCTGCCGCTGCCATTAAGAAGACAACAAAATAACCAGCCCATTTTTCTGCCAAGCCAACCACTTGAGGTTTGGCTAATAGAGCCTTATCTAGCAATGAGGCAATACCAGCGATTCTGGTCCCCTGCCCCAAAGCGGTGATGCGCATCACAATGGGACTGACAATGTTGTGACTTCCTGCATACAGAACATCACCAACTTTTTTAGATACTGGTCGCGATTCTCCAGAGAGAATCGCTTCATTCAAACTCGCATCACCTGAGACCAAGACACCATCTACTGGAATCACATCACCCGGTGAAATGCGCAACACATCGCCAATAACGCATCTGACTACCGGTACTGACTTTGTTAAATCAGAATTTGGATAATCTTCAAATCGATCACAAGTGGCAGGCAATTGCTTTGCCAAAGCCTCTGCGCCACCCTGGGCATCTTGCCTTGCCAATAACTCTAGATATCTTGCACCCAGTAAAAATGCAATGAACATGGTGATGGAATCAAAATAACTTTCACCAGCACCCAAAACCAAATTGATGGTCCCAGCTATGAATGCCAATGCGACCGCAAGAGATACCGGCACATCCATACCCAGCATGCCTGTTTTGGGAAAGTTTCGAATGCTGTGCCAAGCAACCACGAACATCGGACCCGCGGAGTACAGAACCACAGGAACAGTCAAAGCCCAACTCGTCCAACCCAATAACAACTCTTGCTCAACAAGAAGATCATCAGCTCCTGTGTATGTGGGCCATGCATACATCATGACTTGCATCATCCCCAGCACAGCAACACCCAAGCGCATCAATAAATGACGACGTTCTTTTTTAGCCAGATCAGCACTCATCGAAGGTTCAAAAGGCCAAGCTTCGTAACCAATTTGCTCAACTGAGTGAAGCAATGTCGATAGATTCACTTCCTTTGGATTAAATCTGACCGTGGCCCGCTGAGTCACGTAATTGATTTGCACATCTTTAACGCCAAACAATCTTTTCAAATGTTGCTCATTCAACCAAACACAGGCAGCACAGCGAATCTTTTCTAAACGCAAAGTGGTTTCAAATTCACCTGGGTATTCTGATGAAGCTCGCGTGAATCGATCCATCAAGACTGGGTCATCGTATGCCAACAGAGCATCAGGTACTTGATTAGTTAATTGACCAAGATCGTCCGGTTTAAGACCGAGCGGAATACGCCTGGCATAGAAGGCCTCCAAGCCCTGACCATGGATTGTTTGCGCAATTGCCAAACAACCAGCACAACAAAAATAACGAGGCGACCCACCAAGCGTTGCCTCATAGTGGTTTTCGCTGGTTAGATCGCCGCCGCAGTGATAGCAGTCACTGATTGGAAGTGGGGTCTCAGGCTTGGTATTCATCTCAGCCTGAGATTCTAGGCTTACTTTTTACTTATAGGACACTCTGTCTAGTATTTTTTGTGCATATATTTGATTTTTACCAATAGATGCAATCGAAATATTCTCTTGTTTGAAGTTTCCCAACTTATTTAATGCTTCATTACTGGTTTTTACAGACTTCACCACTGGCCACTCATTATTACCATTAGCAAAGTATTGTTGCGCAGAATCACTAGATAAATACTCAAGGAATTTAATCGCCGCAGCTTTATTAGGTGCGTAACTCGCCACAGCGCCGCCAGCAATATTCATATGAACACCAGAGCTTGCTTGGTTTGGCCAAATCAAACCAACTTTTGCAACAACTTGCATATCTGCTGGTTTAGTAGAACGCATCAAACGCGCCAAATAATAAGAATTGGTCAATGCCACCCCACACTCACCTGAAGCAACTGCTTTGATTTGATCAGTATCGCCACCTTTGGGTGCTCGGGCCATATTTGCCACCATGCCTTTAGCCCAAGCTTCTGTTTTCGCTTCCCCTTGACGCTCATACATGGCACCAATCAATGACAACATGTATGGATGAGAACCTGAACGGGTGCAAACCTTGCCTTTATTGATTGGATCAGCCAATTTTTCATAGCTATCGATATCTTTTGGGTTCATGCTTACTTTGTTGTAAACAATCACGCGTGCCCTGCTTGAAAAACCAAACCACTGACTGCCCTGACCAATGTCATTCGAACGGAAGTTTTTAGGAATTCTGGCATCCAATACTTTTGACTGAATAGGCTGAAAAAATCCCTCAATTTCAGCGCGCCACAGTCTTGCAGCATCAACCAATAGAATCACGTCCGCTGGACTATTTTTACCTTCACTGCGCAAACGCTCCAAAAGCGCATTGTCATCAGCCTCAATGCGATTGATCCTGATGCCTGTTTGCTTGGTGAATTCAGCATACAAAGCTTCATCAGTTTGATAGTGTCTTGCAGAATATAAGTTCAAAACCTGAGATGGCTGAGATAATGCTGGTGTCGTAACCGTTAGACCAACGGTTAAGCCAAAAGAAGAGACAATAGCCAATATAGATTTTTTAGTCGACAACATATGAAAAAGAACCCCGATCAAGATAATGATTTAAATACAATTGAGAATAATTATCATCTAGATTACCACAATTCTCGAAGAGACTTTTTGACCCTGATCAGTTTAGGTGCTCTTGGGATTGGCGGTTTAACGTCTTGCTCAAGCATTCCAAGTAAAAAACCTGTACTTGGTTTGGCTTTGGGTGGCGGTGCTGCGCGAGGTTTTGCTCATATTGGTGTGATCAAGGCACTTGAATCTCAGGGTATTTTCCCGAACCTGGTGGTTGGCACCAGCGCAGGCAGCGTGATTGCTGCTTTGTACGCATCAGGCTACAGAGGCACAGAATTACAAAAAATTGCTTTGTCCCTAGATGAAGCAGCCATCACTGATTGGGCTCTGCCCTTCTCTGGTCGATTTGGCGGAATGATCAAAGGCGACGCTCTTCAAGCAATGGTTAATCGCTTAGTAAAAAATCAAACCATTGAGAACATGTCAATGCCACTAGGCATTGTTGGTACTGATTTGCAAACTGGTAATGGTGTTCTTTTCCAGCGCGGTGACACTGGCCAGGCTGTTCGAGCATCTTGCAGTATCCCTGGAATTTTCCAGCCGACCATCATTCAAGGTAGAGAGTATGTGGATGGAGGTTTGGTATCCCCAGTCCCGGTGCGCTATGCAAAAAAGATGGGCGCTGATATTGTGATTGCGGTCAACATCTCAACCGAGCCAAGTTCTCAAGATAGCTCTGGCAGCTTGGGCATTCTGTTACACACAACATCCATCATGGGAAAAAGCATCAATGCTTTTGAGCTAGATCTTGCTCATGTGGTGATCCAGCCCGAACTAAAAGGCATGAGAGGCACTGACTTTAAAGCAAGGAATGCAGCCATTTTGGCCGGCGAAGAATCTGCGATGAAACAGATGTCGCAAATAAAGAACTTACTGAAAATTTAAAAAAGAATTAAAGACGACCGGTTTTGTCTAAGCGCTCTTGGAAGTCGAGCAATAGCTGTTGACGCTGCTCTTCAGACATCACATCAAAGCCAGAAGTATTTTCAAGGCGGCGCGCGCCGTTGTAACGCTTTTCCCAATAAACCTTTGTCATGTCATCCACACGGATAGATTTACCCTTGGATGGTGCATGAATGAATTTATTGTTACCTACGTAAATACCCACATGAGAAAAAGCATGACGCATGGTGTTGAAGAAGACCAAGTCACCAGGGCGCAATTCTTCTTTACCAATCTCCAAACCAACTTTGCTCATTTGCGCTGATTTGCGAGGCAATAAAAAGCCAAATGTGTCATTGAAAACATAACGCACGAAACCACTGCAATCCAAACCGCTTTGAGGTGTGTTGCCACCCCAGCGATAACGCACACCAATCAACTGCATAGCGTTATTGATCAATGTCTCAGTCTTATCAACAACAGCTGTTGAAACTGTTGAAACAAATGTCTTTGGCAATGGCTCAGCCTCAGTCGATGACTGAGCGAAGGCCGGTCCGATTTGAAGGGAACCGAGCAAAACAACAGCAGCAAGAAGGTTGCGGTGCATTTTTGACATGGAGGTCAATTATAACCTGAACACTTGCTTACAAACAAATGCCGGTTTACAGCTCTTGATGCTTGATTTGTTTACCTTTTTTCAAGGTAATGACACGGTGAGACATGGCCTCCACCACCTCAAGATCATGGCTGATCAATAGGTAAGCCATATTGTATTTGTGCTGTAAATCTGAAAGTAAAGCCAATATTTGCTTCTGAATAGTCACATCCAAGGCCGAGGTTGGCTCATCTAAAACAAGTATTTGGGGTTTTAAGATCAATGCCCGGGCAATCGCAATTCGCTGTCTTTGACCACCAGAAAACTCATGGGGATACCTGCCGTAGGCAGTTCGATCTAAACCAACCTCTTTCAAAACATCAATGACTTTTGCTTTTCTGGCATCCAGTGATAAATCAGCTTGATGCAAAGACAGGCCTTCACCAACGATTTGCCCCACTGTCATGCGCGGTGACAAGGAACCAAAAGGATCCTGAAAGATCACCTGAAACGAGGCTCTTAGTCGACTGCGTTCAGTTGCGTTTAATTTCAGCCAATCATGACCCAATACCTCAACCTGACCGGACACTTTGGCACCTGTTTGACCCAGCAAATCTAATAAGGCCATGGCTAAAGTTGATTTACCTGAACCAGATTCACCAATCAAACCTAAGGTTTCACCTTGGCGCAATTCAAGACTCACATCTTTGACAACTTGTTGATATTCACGTTTCCATAAATCAGAAAAATGAAAACCTCTGATGAATTGAGCAATGCCTCGACCAAAAGTGCCCTTGCCTGCCTGAGGGTAAGCAACACTGACCTGCTCTGCTTTGAGTAAGACTGGCGCAATTGGCACCAAAGGTAAAACGTTGCGCACCGGCTTACTATTGACCAAGCTGTTGGTGTAGGGATGATCCGGCTGACTGAAAACTTCTTCAGTGGATTTGCACTCCAATAACTTGCCTTGATACATCACCGCCACACGCTGGGCAAAATGACGCACCATATTCAAATCATGAGTGATCAAAATCACAGCCATGCCGCCATGTGACTTGGCATCTTCTTGCAAGTCTTTTAACAAATCTAAAATTTGAATCCGCAAGCTTGGATCTAGTGCGGTGGTTGGCTCATCTGCAATCAAGAGTCTTGGTTTACAAGCCAAGGCCATCGCAATCATCGCGCGCTGACGTTGTCCACCAGAGAGTTGGTGTGGGTAATATGAAAAGCGCTCTGCTGCTTGAGGGATCCCAGTCTTTTCCAGAAGTTCAATCGCACGCTGTTGGCAAACCGCATTGCTCAAAGTTGGTTCGTGACACTGAACCGCCTCCATGATCTGATTGCCCACTGTGTAAAGTGGGTTCAGCGCAGTCATAGGCTCTTGAAAAATCATGGCAATGTCTTTGCCACGAATGCCGCGCATTTGAGCTTCGCTCAATGCCAATAAGTTTTGCGACTTCTGATTAATTTGGCAGTTGATTTCACCAGAAATGTTTGCACCTTCTGGCAAGAGTCCCATGATTGATAAACCAGTCAAGGTTTTACCCGAACCAGACTCCCCAACAATGGCGATTCTTTCACCCGCATTGATTTTTAAACTGAAGTCACTGATGACAGTTTTTCTTCCAAAACTCAGGTTCAGGTGATTGATATCAATCAAGTTCAAACCCTCTTGGCTCATGGTGCCACCTTCACTGCTTTCGCACGGCGCGTGTCAAAGGCATCACGCATGGCATCACCCATGAATGTCAATAACATCAAAGTTCCTGCCAATACCAAAAAGGTCGATAAAGAAATCCACCAAGCGTCTAAGTTGGCCTTGCCTTGCGCCAACAATTCACCCAAGCTGGCCTGATCTGCAGGAACACCCAAACCTAAAAAGTCCAAACTCGTCAAAGCCAAAATGGCCCCACTCATGCGGAATGGCAAAAAGGTGATCACGGGCGTTAAGCTGTTTGGCAGAATGTGGCGCCACATGATTTGTTGACTTGATAAACCCAGCGCTTGAGCTGCTCTGACATATTCCAAGGATCTATTCTTCAAGAACTCTGCGCGCACATAGTCAGACAAGCCCATCCAGCCGAAAAGAGACAGCAAGATGATCAATAGACCAACGCTTGGAGCAAAGATCGACGCAAAAATGATCAGCAAATACAGCTCAGGCATGGAACTCCAAACCTCAATGATGCGCTGAGAAATCAAATCCACTTTGCCGCCAAAGTAGCCCATCACCGCCCCAGTCAATACACCAATCGCCACACCGATGATGGTGAGACACAAACCAAATAAGACCGATAAACGGAAGCCATAAATCAGCCTCGCTACAACGTCTCTGCCTCGGTCATCAGTGCCGAGTAAATTGTCTCGCGATGGAGAAGCTGGGTTTGGTTCCTTGGCAAAGTAATTGAGTGTGTCGTAACGATAGGTGATCAATGGATAAATCGCCCAGTTACCTTTTTGACTGAATGTTTTTTTAATGTCAGGATCCAAGTAATCAGTCGGCGTTGGGAAGTCTCCGCCAAAAGTAGTTTCTGGGTAGTCCTTCACAATCGGGGCATACAAACTGCCTTGGTAACTGACCAAGATAGGTCGATCATTGGCAATCAGTTCTGCAAATAAACTCAGCACGAACAAACTGGTAAAAATCCACAAACTCCAGTAGCCCAAACGATTCGCTTTGAATCTAACCCACTGATCACTTTCTCGCATTTGGTGAAGCCATCCTTTTTTCATGATCGACCTCCAGACTGGCTGTCAAACTGAATACGAGGATCTACCAAGACGTAAGCAATATCAGAAATTAATTTGGTGAATAAACCAATCAAGGTAAATAAATACAAAGTACCCAAAACGACTGGATAGTCTCTTTTCATGACCGCTTCATAAGACAAGAGTCCTAAGCCATCTAGAGAGAATAGAGTTTCAATCAACAATGAACCTGTGAAGAAGGCTCCAATGAATGCAGATGGAAAACCCGTGACCAAAGGAATCATTGCATTACGGAACACATGCTTCCAAAGAACTTTGTCTTCACTCAAACCTTTGGCTCTAGCAGTGATCACATATTGTTTGCGGATCTCTTCTATAAAAGAATTCTTGGTGAGCATGGTGATGACGGCAAAGTTACCCAACACGGATGCAGTGATCGGCAAAACCAAATGCCAAAAGTAATCCATGACCTTGCCAATCAAACTGAGCTCTGCCCAGTTATCTGAGGTCAAGCCTCGCAAGGGGAATAACTGGAAGAAACTGCCACCACCGAACAGCACAAGCAATAAAACACCCAATACAAATCCTGGGATGGCATAGCCAATCAAAATCACCACACTGGTTGCGGTATCAAAACGAGTGCCAGCACGTACCGCTTTTTTAATACCCAGTGGAATTGATATCAGATAAGTGATCAAGAATGTCCAAAGTCCCAAACTGATTGAAACAGGCATTTTTGATAGAACGAGCTCCCCCACACTTTTATGTTGGTAATAACTTTGGCCAAGATCAAACATGGCAAAGCGACCCAACATATTGATGTAACGCTCCCAAAGAGGTTGATCAAATCCATACAGTGCTTTGATTTCCTTCAAGCGCTCTTCATCAAT
>JACCED011065672.1_pt1 | contig 18570 bp, 12 predicted proteins | sample 7455021 | NCBI WGS metagenome assembly JACCED01 (sample SAMN15323456, study PRJNA562643) | freshwater metagenome | isolation source: river surface water | place: USA:Blue River Watershed | collected 2017-08-19 | reverse complement strand
GGCGCATTCTGTTTCTGGGCAACCCCGACCTGCCCGAGGTGCGCTGGCGCTATCGGGGTTACCTGGACGCCTTGAAGGAAGCGCGCATCGAGCCGGACCCCCGGTGGTTGCTGCGCGTGCCCTTCGAGGAGGCCGCGGCCCGCCGCAGCCTGGACCAGGCCTATCGAGAGGGCTTGTCCTTTGATGGCGTGGTAGCCTGCTCAGACCTCTTGGCCTTGCAGGCGGTGGCCGCGGTGCGCGCCACGGGCCGGCGCGTGCCCGAGGAGGTGTCGGTCACGGGCTATGACGACGCACCACTGGCCGCTTGGAGCGACCCGCCGCTGACCACGGTGCACCAACCCGTGGACGAAGCCGGGCGCCTGATCGTGGAAGCCTTGCTGGCCCAGTTGGAGGGGCAGCCGCCCCAGTCCCGAACGATGCCCGTGCAGTTGGTGGTGCGCAAGAGCACCCTGGGTTGATGGCGCGCCGCCCCGGGGGCTGAATGCCCCGCTTGCAATCGTTACCAGGCTTATCATCCGGTTTGGTACACCCCTGGGGGTTCGGATGAAGTTTGCGGTTTGTGGCGAAGCCCTGTTCGATGTGTTTGCAACGGCGCACACCGCCACCGGCATCACACTGGATGCCCGGCTGGGCGGCTCGCCCTTCAATGTGGCCGTGGGCCTGCAGCGCATGGGGCAGCAGGCTGCCCTGGTTACGCCCCTGTCGACCGGTTTCCTGGGGCAGCGTTTGGTGCAGGCCTTGCGCGAAGAGGGCGTGGACCTCAGCCTGGCGCCACCAACCTCGGCCCCCACCACGCTGAGCCTGGTGGGGCTGGATGCGGCCGGGCTGCCGTCCTATGCCTTCTACGGGGATGGCTGCGCCGACCGGGCCCTGGGTGCCTCCATCCTGGAGCAGTGGCCCGATGATGTGGATGCGATTCACCTGGGCTCCTATGCTGCCGTGGTTGGCGAGACCGCCCAGACGCTGCGCCGCCTGGTGGAGCGCGAGCAACACCGCAGCCTCATCGCCTATGACCCCAATGTGAGGCTGAATGTGCAGCCCGATCTGCAGGTGTGGCGCGAGCAGCTGCAGTGGATGCTGCCGCGTGCCCATGTGTTGAAGGTCAGCGAGGAAGACCTGGGCCTGCTGTACCCCGGCCAGCCCTGGGAGCCGTGGGCACGGCAGGCGGCGCAAGCGGGTGTGGGCCTGGTGGTGGTGACCCGTGGCGAGCAGGGCGCTTACGCGCGGTGTGGCGCCGTCAGTGCCCAGGTGCCGCCACATGCGGTGCAGGTGGTGGACACCGTGGGCGCCGGAGACACGTTTCAGGCGGCGCTGCTGACCTGGCTGGCCGAGCACGGCTGCCTGAGCGGGGCAGGGCTGGCCCGCTTGGATCCAGCAGGCCTGCAGCAGTTGTTGGCCTTTGCCGCACGCGCGGCCGCGGTGACCTGTGGGCGGCGTGGGGCGGACCTTCCGCGCCGTGATGAGCTTCGGCCTTGAGCCCTCGGCTGTTTGGGGGTGAGGTCCGGTCCGGATCCTCTCGATCTCCCCACTTGCAAACGATTGCATTTTCGGGCATGGTTCAGCCCATGGTGCAGTCGATCATGCGGGGTGTTCTGGGGCTTGTGGTGGGGCTGTGGGCCCTCTTGGTCCCCCTGGGTGCGTCCGCACAAGCGCCGGCACCCAGCGCGCAGGCCGAGTCCCTGCGCGCACCGGTGGCCGCCCTGCTGCAGTCGGCGCAAGCCCACCTGGGCGCCGGCAAACCCCAAGAGGCCTTGGCCGTGCTGCGCGACCTGGAGCGCCGGGTGCCCGACACCTCGGCCTACGAGCGCTACATCACGCTGCGCTTGCGTGCGGCGGTGATGGTGGCCGCCGGTGATGACGGCGCTGCCGCGGCCGACACCGAAGCCGCCTTGGCTTCCAACAAAGGCAGCGCAGAGGAACGCTTGGCCATGCTGGCCCAGCTCAGTGGCTTTGCCACCAAGCTCAACCGCCCGGAAGCGGCGCTGCAGTGGGCCACCCGCTATGTGCAGGACGGTGGCCAGGACGATGCGGTGCGCGCCGTTCTGGTGCGCTCGGCGTTGGCCCTGGGCCAGTGCAAGCCGGTCATCGAGCAGCTGGCGGTGTTGGTGGGCAAGGCCGAGCGCCAGGGCCAAAAGCCCCCCGAGCCACAGTTGCGCGCCGCCGCAGCCTGCCAGGCCAAGCTGGGCGACGATGACGGCTACTACCGCGCCCTGCAGCGGCTGCTTCAGCATTACCCCAGCAAGGCCTACTGGGCCGATGCCATCGCGCGGCTGCAGCGGCTCAGCGGTTTTTCAGATCGGCTGCTGCTGGACAGCTTTCGCCTGATGCGCCACGTGGGCGTGCTCGAAGACCCACAGGACCTGATGAGCACCGCGCAGTTGGCGGTGGAGGCCTCCTTGCCGGGTGAAGCGCGTGCGGTGCTTCAAGCGGGCTTTGATGCAGGCCTGTTGGGCAAGGGCCCCGAGGCCGCCGCCCAACAAGCCTTGATGAACCGTGCACAACGCTTGGCGCAGGCCGACCAGGCGCAGTTGGACGAGGCCATTTCGCAGGCCCAGCGCCAAGCCGATGGCCGGGCGCTGTTCCTGTTGGGGCAAGCCGCCATCAGCTACGGACAGCGTGAGCGGGGCTTGGGCCTGATGGAGGCCGCCCTGGGGCGGGGGATCGCCCAGCACGCCGATGAGGCGCGGCTGCGCCTGGCGGTGGCCTTGTCGGTGGCAGGCCGTCAGGCCGAGGCCACCCGGCTGCTCCAGGCCATGCCCGAGCGCGATGGGCTGGCCGATTTGGCCCGTCTGTGGCTGCTGGCCCTGCGCTGAGGGAGCCGGGATGTTGGCCCCATCACTGCAACACCGACTGCTGGGCGACCACTTGTGCGAGGTGCTGCGCAGCGGCGCAGCCGCGCAGGCCGATGCGGCCACGTGGATGCCGTTTGAGCGCCGCCTGAGGCGGCATGTGGGCGAGCTCTCCAATGCCCTGGCCGCCCTGTACGGTGGCCGAGAAGACTTCATGGGTGTGATGGAGCGCGTGGCCCTGACGGCCTGGGGCGGTTGGTGCGCACGCCCGCAGGTCTGGCGCGAGCGCGACCTGCGCCGTGAGGAGCGCCCCGATTGGTTCTTGGACCAGTCGATGGTGGGTGCGGTGTGTTACGCCGACCTGTGGGCTGGCGGCCTGGCCGGCCTGAAGGCGCGCATCGCGGAGCTGCGCGAACTGGGTGTGACCTACCTGCACGTGATGCCGCCGTTTCGGTGTCCCGATGGCAACAGCGACGGCGGCTATGCGGTCAGCAGCTACCGAGAGGTGCAGCCCAGCTTGGGCACCATGGACGACCTGCGCGAGCTGGCCGTGGCCTTGCACGAACACGGCATCAGCCTGTGCCTGGACTTCATCTTCAACCACACCTCCAACGAGCACGAGTGGGCCCAACGCGCGGTGCAGGGACAAGCGCCCTACGAGGGCTATTTCCTGCTGTTTCCAGACCGCACGCTGCCCGACGCCTACGACCGCACCGTGCGCGAAATCTTCCCCGACCAGCACCCTGGGGCGTTCACACAACTGCCCGATGGGCGATGGGTGTGGACGACCTTCAATTCCTTTCAGTGGGATTTGAACTACGCCAACCCCTTGGTGTTCGACGCCATGGCCGCGGAGTTGCTGTTCATCGCCAACCTGGGCACGGAAATCCTGCGCATGGACGCCGTGGCGTTTGTGTGGAAGCAGCTGGGCACCTCGTGCGAGAACCTGCCGCAAGCACACCAGCTGATTCGCGCCTACAACGCCCTGACCCGCATTGCCGCACCCAGCCTGTTGTTCAAGTCTGAAGCCATCGTGCACCCCGACGATGTGGTGCGCTACATCGATGCCCAGGAGTGCCAGCTGTCCTACAACCCGCTGCAGATGGCGCTGTTGTGGAACTCCTTGGCCACGCGGGAAGTGAATCTGCTGCAGCAAGCCCTGACCGAGCGCCATCACCTGCCCCAGGGCACGAGTTGGGTGAACTATGTGCGCTGCCACGATGACATCGGCTGGACCTTCGCTGATGAAGATGCACAGCGCCTGGGCATACACGGCTACGACCACCGGCAGTTCCTCAACCGCTTCTACGTCAACCGATTCCCGGGCAGCTTTGCGCGCGGCGTTCCCTTCCAGGACAACCCGGTGACCGGTGACTGCCGCATCAGTGGCACCTGCGCTTCCCTGTGCGGGCTGGAGCAGGGCGACCCCTTGGGGCCTGCGCGTGTTCTGTTGTTGCATGGCGTGGCCATGGCCGCAGGCGGAATCCCGCTGATTTACCTGGGTGATGAAGTGGGCGTGCTCAACGACTACCGCTACGAGCAAGACCCGGACAAGGCAGCCGACAGCCGCTGGGTTCACCGCCCGGCACGTCAGGCTTCACGTTACGCACAGGCGCGCCAGCCGGGCACCGACGCCCACCAGATTCGTTCCGGCCTGCAGCGACAGATCAACGTTCGCCAGGGCTTGAAGGCCTTTGCGGGCAACGAGCTCATCAGCTTTTGGACCCACAACCCCCATGTCCTGGGGTTCATGCGCGGCCATGGTGCGCAGCGCATCCTGGTTCTGGCCAACTTTTCCGAGCATGCCCAGACGGTGGCGCCGGCGGTGTTTTCCGGCGGGCCGGCGCAGGGCGAGGACACCCTCAGTGGCCAGCCGGTGCCGCTGGCCCAAGGCTTGAGCCTGCAGCCCTACGGGCTGCTGTGGCTGAGCTACCCCTCGACCGGGTCATAAAAAAACCGCCTGGGCCGGTTGGCCGAGGCGGTCATGAGCGGTGTGCAACGCTTGTGTGCGCTTTCACGCGCTGGCAAGCGTGCTGCGGCATGCCCGCAAGGGGCTGCCGCAGCCGGGGTCTTAGAAGCTGTACTTCAGCGTGGCACGGGCCGAGCGGCCGTTGATCGAGCGGGCCACGTACAAGGGGTTGTTGCCGAAGTTGTTTTGACCTTCTGCCTCGGTGTAGCCCAGTGCGTTGAACGCGTTGTTCACACCCACCGACAGCGTGAGGTTGCGTGCCACTTCGTACGCAGCGAACAGGTTGACCACCGTGAAGCCGGGCATCACCACTTGGTTGTCGTCCTGTGCGTACGACTGGGTGGTGCCCACGATCGAGGCGCCCACTTCGGCACGTGCGAACTGGTAGGACGGTGTGAGCTGGTAGACGAACTTGGCTTGGCGGCGAGGCGTCTTGCCCTTGTTGTCACCCGAGGCAATCTCGGCGTTGGTCATGGTGCCGCCACCGGCCAGGCTGAAGGCGCCCACGCGGTAGGCCACTTCGGCTTCCACACCATTGGCATTGAAGTTGTTGCCGCGGTAGGTTTGCGTGGTGGCCTCAAAGCCGGCGTCTTCACGGGTCTTGGCGTTGAACAGCGTGACAAAGGAGCTCAGGCTGCCCGAGCGGTTCTTCACACCCACTTCCACCTGGTCGGTCTTGCCCAGCAGGCCAATGCCACGGTCAGGTGCCTGCAGCGAAGCACCCGAGCTGCTGCGGGCGAAGAAGGCGGTGTCCTTGCTCAGACGGTAGTTCACACCCACGGAGCCGCTGGTGACGTCACGGGTGTTGTTCACCGTGGTGCGTGCAGCCGGATCCCAGCCCGCTGCGGTGCCCTCGTTGCGGGTTCCGGTGGTGCGGAACTCGTCGCGGCGCAGGCTGGCGTCGATGCTCAAGGGGCCCGAATCCCAGGTGACAGCGGCATACGGGGCCGTGACGGCCACGTTGTAGTTGTAGGTGAAGTAGCAGCAGGCACCCCAGGCGTTGGCACCCACCGAGGCGGTGGTGACCCGGCCGCTGTTGTCGAGCAGGCGGGCACCGTTGCCGGTGAGCTCGATGTTGTAGCGGTTGAAACGCCAGGTGGCCGCATCGGCCTGGTTGCCGGTGAACAGGCCGCCGGTCAGCGTCAGCTTGCTTTGGCCATCGAGCTTGATGCCCTTTTGCAGCTTCAGGTCGTTCAGGGTGTTGCCGAAGTCGTCCAGCGAGGTGTTGAAGGTGTGTGCCGAGAACACCGGGATGCTGCCACGGTACTGGTTCACGCCGTTGGCGGCCGAGGTGGGCGCAGAGCCCGCCGGGAACACGCCCAGGAAGCGGCCGCTGTTTTCAGCACGGCGGAACCGGTTGGTGACGGTCAGGTCGCCCGCCAGCTTGAACTGTGCTTCCAGGCCGAACGCGGTGCTTTGAACCGCCAGGCCGTCACGCGGGTTGGAGTCCACCAGGTTGCCGTTGCGGTCGCGGCTGATGTCCGAGGGGAAGTTGCTGTTGATGAAGAAGGCGGTGCGAGGGTCGATCGAGCCCAGTTGCACGATCTTGTTGCCCTGAAGCCCCACGGGCACCGGCAGGTAGGTGGGGGTCTTGTCGTCCAGGTTCTTGAAGGTGGCACGGATGTAGCCGCCATCGAAGGTCTTGGTCAGGCTGGCCCGCAGCTGGCCGCCGTTTTCAACGTTGACGTTGGTGTTGCGGGTGCCTTCACCCACGCGGTTGAAGCCGCCGATCTGGAAGTGCAGGCCTTGGCCCAGGGAGCCGCCGTAGTTGAAGTCCAAGCGGTCTTGCTGGAAATCCAGGCCGCGCGTGTAGGCGATGGCGCCGCCGGCTTGCTTTCCAGTCTTGGACAAGAAGTTGACGATGGCGGCGGGCGAATTGGTGCCCAGCGTGCCGGCCGATCCGCCGCGGATGGCATCCACGGAATCGGTGAAGAAGTCCACACGCGTGAACATGTCGGGGGTGGCAAACGCTGCGTCGCCGATCAGCAAAACGGGCAAGCCGTCTTCGTGGATGGACACATAGCGCGAGCCACCGGCCGAGATGGGCACACCGCGGGCGGTGATGTTGGCGTTGCCCTCACCACCCGAAGACTCCGAGCGCAGACCGGGCACCGAGCGCAGCACTTCAGCCGCGCTTTGTGCACCGGAGCGGATGATGGATTCGCCGTCGATCGTGCTGACGGAAACCGACTGCTCCATCTTCGAGCGCGCCACGGCCGTGCCGGTGACGACAACCCGGTCCAGGTTCAGGCCATCAGCGGCCGGTGCATTGGCGCGGCTGGCCGAGCTGGCGGGCGCCGAAGCGGTTTGCGCCTGGGCTGCCATTTGGGCCAGGGCCAAGGTGAGGGCCACCGTCAGGGGGCGCACCACTGGGTTCTTGATGTACATGGTTTCTCCTCGGCACTAGGCCATGGTTGTGTTTGGCCACCGGCATCGGCATCGGGCGATATGACGACGATTGCGGCGCCGGTTGGGGTAGGGCGAACAGCAAGCCCATACGTGGGCTGGCAGGGGTCAGTATAGAAACCACACGAAACGAATGCAATCGGTTGCAATTCAATTCCTATCAGGGAAATCCCTGCGGCAGGCGCGGCGTTTCAGGGGCTTGTGGGCGCTGTGGGGTCAGGACCTTGGTTCAAGGGTTTCCATCCTTGGAATCGTTTCCAAAGCCCATTCAAAATGCCCGGAATCCCGTTTTCGCACGCCTGTCCATGTCTGTTTTCAAGCCCCAGTTGTCCCTCTCCCAAATCGTCCAGATGAACGTCGGCTTCCTGGGCCTGCAGTTCAGCTTCGGACTGCAGCAAAGCAATATGGGGCCCATCTACAGCTACCTGGGGGCCGATGAGGCCTCGCTGCCCTACCTGTGGCTGGCTGGGCCCATCACCGGTTTGCTGGTTCAGCCCATCGTGGGGGCCCTGAGCGACCGCACCACCTCGCGCTACGGGCGGCGCACGCCGTACTTCTTGGTGGGCGCCATCCTGTGTTCCCTGTGCCTGCTGGCCATGCCCTACAGCAGTGCGCTGTGGATGGCCGCCAGCCTCCTGTGGATCTTGGATGCAGCCAACAACATCACCCTCGAGCCCTACCGCGCCTACGTGGGCGACCGCCTGGACACCAATCAGCATTCCCTGGGCTACTTGTGCCAGGCGGCCTTCACGGGCTTGGCGCAGACCCTGAGCTACCTGGCCCCTTCCATACTCGTCTATGGCTTTGGGGTCGACAAAGACTTGGTGGACGAGAACAACATTCCCTACATCACCAAGATCGCCTTCATGGTGGGGGCGGTGCTGTCCATCAGCACCATCTTGTTCTCGGTGCTGCGGGTCAAGGAACTGCCCCTGACGCCGCAGCAGGTGCAGGCCATTGAGGCCAAACCCGCCGGCTGGGCCGCCACCTTGCACGAGATCTGGACGGCCATTCGCGAAATGCCCCCGGCCATGCGGCAGATGGGACTGATGATGCTGTTCGTTTGGTACGGCCTGAGCATCTACTGGCAGTACATCGCCTACAGCCTGGCCCGCTCGCTCTTCGATACCAGTGACCCCACCAGCACCGGGTTTCGAGACGCGGTCTTGGTCAACGGCCAAATCGGCGGCTTCTACAACGCGGTGGCCTTTGTCACGGCCTTCTTGCTGGTGCCGTTTGCCAAACGCTTTGGGCCACGCAACGTGCACGTGGTGTGCATGAGCCTGGCGGGCTTGGGCATGATGAGCCTGCCCAGCATCAGCAACACGTGGCTGCTGTTCCTGCCGATGGTGGGCGTGGGCCTGGGCTGGGCCAGCCTGATGGGCAACCCCTATGCCATTTTGGCCAGCGCCGTGCCGCCGGAGCGCACAGGCGTGTACATGGGCATCTTCAACATGTTCATCGTGATTCCCATGTTGATTCAGATGGCCACCATGCCGCTGTACTACAACAGTTGGCTGGGCGGTGATTCACGCCAGGCCATTGTCCTGGCCGGCGCCTTGCTGCTGGCCGGAGGGCTCTCCACCTTGTGGGTGAAAGTGCCCGTCGGGCCAGCCGAGCCTGCGGCGCGCGGGTAAGCGGGCCACAGGCGTGATGCCGGCCTGATCAGGCCGGATCGAACGGCATGCGCAGCTGGCCGAGGTCCTTGCGCGTTTCGACCAAGACCAGGGGGCCTTCGTCGACGAGCACGCGCGGCTTGGGCTGACGTGGAACATGCACGGCCTTGGGTGCCTGGGCAATGGCCTGCTGGGCTGCCTGCACCTTCTGAGCATCGGAGTGCACCCACTGCAGCCCCGCGTTGGCGGCCAGGGACTCCAGCGCTGCAATGGGCAGCACGAAGGGCTGCGCGGCCCGCGGGCTGGGTGCGGCCGAGGCCACCGGCGCGGCGGCGGGCTGCACGGCCGGTGCCGGGCTGGCGACAGGCGCCGGCGATGCCTCGGGTGCTGCGGCTGTTGCGGCAGCGGGCACGGCGGCCACCGGTGAGGCCGGTGCTACGGCCTCTGCGGCCAGCGGCTCGGACAGGGCTGGCGTGTGGGCAGCAGCACCTGCTTCGAACGGCGCTGCATCGGGCGCCTCGTTCTCGGCTGTGTCTGCGCGGGTGTCGGTGCCATCGGCTGCGTCACGGCCGCGGCCGCGGCCACCACGGCGGCGGCGGCGACGGCCTTCGCCGCCTTCCGATCCTTCAAACCCTTCGCGCCCTTCAGAACCTGGCGCACGCTCTTGCGGCACATGGCCCTCGGCCAGCTGGCCTGCAGGCTCCGCACGCAGTTCACTGGGCAACGCGGTGCCCGAGACGGCGGCTTGCAGGGCCTGTTCGTCACCAGGGGCTGCCGCGGTTTCGGTGCGGCGCTCGCCTCGGCGGTCACGCCGCTCGCGGCGCTCAGCCGGGCGGTGGTCATCGCCCTCGCGCGGCGTGTCGCTGGCGCCATCACGGCGGTTGTCGGCGCGGGCTTCACGGCCATCGCGTCCTTCGCGGTTCTCTCGGCGGTCGCGGCCTTCGCGTCCCTCGCGGCCTTCACCGCGTGCCTTGCTGCCTTCTGCGCCCTCTTGTCGGCCATCGGCCTTGGCTTCGCCGCGGCCTTCCCGACCATCGCGACCACCGCGCCGACCCTCGCCGCGGCCACCGCGCCGACCATCACGTCCTTCCCGGCGCTCGCGCCCGGTGCCGGCGGTGCCGCTGGCGGATTCGGCCGCTGCGCTGGCCTTGCCCGTGCTGCTGCCCGCAGCGGGCGTGGCCGTGGGGCTGGAGCCACCAAACAGGCGCTTGAGCCAAGAGAAGAAGCCGCCACTGGCCGCAGGCTCGGCAGCCCGCGCCGCGCGGGGCGCGGCGGGCTTGCCGGTGGCAGACGCTGCGGCTGGGGCGGGTGCTGCAGCGGCCGGTGCTGCCACGGGTGTGGGCGCCGGTTCGTCGCGAATCACGCCCTTGATCACCGGTTCTTGCTTGGCCTTGGCCTTCTCACGGCGCGTCACGGCCAGCTCGTCTGAAGGCTCCTCGATCATGGTGTACGAGGCGCGGAAAGACTCCAGGCGCGGGTCGTCGTGGCGCAGCCGCTCCAGACGGTAGTTGGGCGTTTGCAGATGCGGGTTGGGAATCAGCAGCACGTTCACGCGCTGCTTCAATTCAATGCGCGAAATCTCCTGGCGCTTTTCGTTCAGCAGGAAGGAGACCACTTCCACCGGCACCTGCACGTGCACGGCTGCGGTGTTGTCCTTCATGGACTCTTCCTGCACCATGCGCAGAATCTGCAGGGCCGAGCTCTCGGTGTCGCGGATGTGGCCCGTGCCTTGGCAGCGCGGGCAGGTGATGTGCGAGCCTTCCGAAAGCGCCGGGCGCAGGCGCTGGCGTGACATTTCCAACAAGCCGAACTTGCTGATGGTGGAGAACTGAACGCGGGCCCGGTCTTGGCGCAGCGCATCTTTCAGGCGCTGCTCCACGTCACGGCGGTTCTTGCTCTCCTCCATGTCGATGAAGTCGACGACGATCAGGCCGCCCAGGTCGCGCAGGCGCATCTGGCGGGCGATTTCATCGGCCGCTTCCAGGTTGGTGCGGGTGGCGGTCTCTTCGATGTCGCCGCCGCGCGTGGCCCGCGCGGAGTTCACGTCGATGGACACCAGCGCTTCGGTGTGGTCGATCACGATGGCGCCGCCCGAGGGCAGGTTCACCGTGCGGCTGAAGGCCGTTTCGATCTGGTTTTCGATCTGAAAGCGGCTGAACAGCGGCGCGTCGTCGCGGTAGCGCTTCACGCGATGCCCTTGGTCGGGCATCACATGGTTCATGAACTGGTGGGCCTGCTCGAAGATGTCATCGGTGTCGATCAGGATCTCGCCGATGTCCGAGGTGAAGTAGTCGCGAATGGCGCGAATGACCAGGGAGCTTTCCTGGTAAATCAGGTAGGCACCCTTGCCCGCCTTGCCGGCCTCGTCAATGGCCGACCACAGCTTGAGCATGTAGTTCAGGTCCCACTGCAGCTCGGCGGCGCTGCGGCCAATGCCGGCGGTGCGGGCGATCAGGCTCATCCCCTTGGGATAGTCGAGCTGATCCATGTTCTCCTTGAGCTCTTCCCGGTCGTCACCCTCGATGCGGCGCGAAACGCCACCGCCGCGGGGGTTGTTGGGCATGAGCACCAGGTAGCGGCCTGCCAGGGAAATGAAGGTGGTCAGGGCTGCGCCCTTGTTGCCGCGCTCTTCCTTTTCCACCTGCACCAACAGTTCGGTGCCGTTGGCGATCACGTCTTGGATCTTGGCGTCTCGAACCGACACGCCTGGCTTGAAGTACTCCTTGCCGATTTCCTTGAAGGGCAAGAAGCCGTGGCGGTCTTCGCCGTAGTCGACGAAACAGGCCTCCAGCGAGGGCTCCACCCGCGTGACCACGGCCTTGTAGATGTTGCCCTTGCGCTGCTCGCGCCCTTCAATTTCGGTTTCGAAGTCGAGGAGCTTTTGTCCTTCGACGATGGCCAGGCGCCGCTCTTCCGGCTGCGTGGCGTTGATCAACATGCGCTTCATGTGCACTCCCGCAGCGCAGGGCCCCGCTCCCGCCGTTGGCAGGGGCCGGCCTTGCGCCGCACACGCCGCGGCGGTCGATCAACCGACCGCAGCGATGGTGGCCGCCACTCGCTTTGGGGGCATGCTCTGCATGACCTGCCCGCTGCGCGCGGTGACCGCTCGATGCACGAGCGACACGGAAAAACCCGAAAGGAATCGCCCTGGGCTGCGCTGGTGGGACCTGGCCGTTTGGCCTAGGCCCGACTGTTCAGCGGCAGTGGGGCAGCGAGCGCCAGGAGGTTGGTGAAACCTTCAGCCGGTTCTGCAACTGTTCCGCCAGGCCCAACCCCGGTGCAAAGCGCAGCAGACCCGCTCGTTGAAGCCGCTGCATGCGGTTTCAACGGCCGGCGGCGCGTTGCAGGGTTGGCGGGGAACCGCAGGATCAGCGGCATGGTCATCAGCCTCTTGGGGCAGGGCGCCCGCCTGTTCGTTCGGAAACGGTGACAAGCGGACAACCGAAAACCTTGGTCGGTTGCGCAGAAGTGGAGCCGATGGCATCGACACCGCACCCGCGCAGGGTTCTTCTGTGGTGGCTCTTCCGCTGGTGGTTTTGCGCCGCCGGCTCACTTGGGGAGACGGCCCGCGCAGCGCCCTCCGGCGTTGCATCACCCTTGTGGACTTGCGTCCCTTTGCCGCGCCTTGCGTGGGGGTGCCCGGTTAAAATCCCGGAAAATCAAGCACTTGCTTTCCACCCTTCCACCCACTTATACCCATCGGTAAGCAGACGTGACGGCCCCGATTATAGGCCAAGCGGCCGTGCGCCAGGTGGTGGTTGATGAGGCCGGCGAAGGGCAGCGGCTGGACAACTTCCTGCTGCGCCACCTCAAGGGCGTGCCCAAGACCCATGTCTACCGCATCATCCGCTCGGGGGAGGTGCGGGTGAACAAGGCGCGGGCCCAGGCTGAAACCCGCCTGGCCCTGGGCGATACCGTTCGAGTTCCCCCGGTGCGCACCGCGCAGGGGCCTGCGGGGGGCGGCGGCGCCAACGCCTTCGCCCCAGTGGCTGGCCAGAGCCCCACGGCCGCCCCCACCGCACCAGCGCGCGAGTTCCCGGTGCTGTTTGAAGACGAGGCGGTGCTGGCCATCCACAAGCCCGCCGGCGTGGCGGTGCACGGCGGATCCGGCGTGGCCCACGGCGTGATCGAGCAGCTGCGCCAGGCCCGGCCGGGCGCGCGCTTTCTGGAACTGGTGCACCGGCTGGACAAGGAAACCTCCGGCGTGTTGCTGCTGGCCAAGAAGCGCAGCGCACTGGTGCACCTGCAAGACCAGTTTCGGCGCAGCGCTGGCCAGGCCGGCGTGCACAAGGTGTATGCGGCCCTGGTGTGGGGCCAGTGGCCCGCCCGCCAGAAGGTGGTGGACCTGGCGCTGCACAAAACCCTGGATGCCGCCGGAGAGCGGCATGTGCGCGTGGTGCAGGCCGATCACCCAGACGGGCGGCGCTCGATCTCCTTGGTCAAGGTGCAGCAGTCTTGGCCCAACCCCGAGGGCACCGGCCCAGGGGTGAGCCTGCTGGATGTGACCCTCAAAACAGGCCGCACCCACCAGATCCGGGTGCACCTGGCCCACCATGGCCACCCCATCGTGGGCGACCCCAAGTACGGCGACTTTGCGCTCAACCGCCAGTGGGCCCGTGGGCCGCTGCGCTTTGGCCGCATGTTCTTGCACGCCCGGCAGATCGCCTTTGACCACCCGGTATCGGGTGAGCGGGTGACCTTGGAGGCGCCGCTGCCGGACGAATGCGCGACACTGCTGGCCCGCTTGCCCACTGCCCCATGACCCAAGCCCACCAGACCCGTGCCCAGCCGACCCGCCCCGAGCGGGCCCGGCCCCAACAGTTCGACCTGATCGTCTTCGATTGGGACGGCACGCTGTTTGATTCCACGGCCCTGATCGTGCGCTGCATTCAAAGTGCTTGCGTCGACCTGGGCGTGACCGTGCCCACCGTGACCCAGGCCGCTTATGTGATTGGGCTGGGGCTGCGTGATGCCCTGGAGCACGCCGTGCCCGACCTGCCCCAGGGGCGCTACGGGGAATTGGCGCAGCGCTACCGCCATCACTATGTGAACAGCCAGCACGAGCTCAGCCTGTTTGCCGGCACGCTGGAGATGCTGCGCGAGCTCAAGGCGCGCCACCATTGGTTGGCCGTGGCCACCGGCAAGGGCCGCCAGGGCCTCAACGATGCCTTGGCCCATGCCGACCTGGTGGGCATGTTCGATGGCACCCGCACCGCCGACGAAACCGCCTCCAAGCCCAACCCGCGCATGCTGATGGAGCTGATCGACCAGTTCGGCGTGCGGGCCGACCGCACCCTGATGATCGGCGACACCACGCACGACCTGCAACTGGCCCAGAACGCGGGCACGGCCAGCCTAGGAGTGAGCTTCGGCGCCCACGACCACGCGGCCTTTGAGCCCTTCAAGCCACGCCACGTGGCGCATTCCACCGCCGAGCTGCACCAGTGGCTGCGGGAGCATGCGTGAACGCGGCAAGTCCTGTTGACCTGTGTGCCGTCCAAGACCTGGCCGAGCGTGGGCACGCCTACACCTTTGATGTGCTGTGGCAAGGCGAGTGCGTCAGCGCCTTCGCCCTGCGGTTTGAAGGCCGTGTGGTGGCCTACCTGAACCGCTGTGCACACATGCCCGCTGAACTCGACTGGAACCCCGGCGAGTTTCTCGATGCCGACCGGCGTTTCATCCTGTGCTCCATCCACGGGGCGGCCTACGACCCCGGAACGGGCCGTTGCGCCGGTGGGCCCTGTGGCCGAGGGGCCTTGGTGGCCTTGGATGTGCGCGAGGAAGCCGGGCGGGTCGCTTGGTATCCTTCCCCCGGTTTTGAACCCGTGAGCTTCACATGAACGACCAGCAGCAGCCCAATCCCTTGCGCGACGGGGTTCCGCCGGACGCCACCGCCCTGCCCGCAGGGGCCGGGGCTGAGCCCGCAGGAGCGCAGGCGCGCGGCAGCGATGCCATGGAACGTGTGCTCACCGAGCTCATCCGCGACCGCCGCGCCGAGCGGCGTTGGCGCTCGGTGTTTCGCCTGGCTTGGTTGTTGGTGGCCATCGCCCTCATTTGGACCTTGTCGCCCAGCAGGGGCTTGAGCTCCGCACCGGCAGGCCCCCACACCGCCCTGGTCGACCTGCGCGGAGAGATCCAAGCCGAAGGCTTGGCCAGCGCCGATGCCTTGATGGCGTCGCTGCGCGATGCGTTTTCCAACCCCAATGCGCGCGCGGTGGTGTTGCGCATCAACAGCCCCGGCGGCTCGCCCGTGCAGGCCGGCCTGGTCAACGACGAGATTCGCCGGCTCAAGGAGTTGCACAACAAGAAGGTGTACGCCGTTGTCGAGGAAATCTGCGCCTCCGGTGCCTACTACATTGCGGTGGCCGCTGACGAGATCTACGTGGACAAGGCCAGCCTGGTGGGCTCCATCGGGGTGCTCATGGAGGGCTTTGGCTTCGTTGACCTGATGGGCAAGCTGGGCGTGGAGCGTCGCTTGGTCACCGCCGGTGAAAACAAGGGCATGCTGGACCCCTTCACACCGCAGAACCCCCGCGAGCGCGAGCATGCGCAAGCCCTGATCAACCAGATCCACCAACAGTTCATCGCCGTGGTCAAGGAAGGCCGGGGCTCGCGCTTGAAGGCCACCCCCGACACCTTCTCGGGCCTGTTCTGGAACGGTGAAGAGGCCGTGCGCCTGGGCTTGGCCGATGCGGTGGGCAGCGTGGACTTCGTGGCCCGCGAGAAGGCGCAGGCCCCTGACGTGGTGGACTACAGCCCGCGTGAGAACGTGGCCGAGCGCCTGGCCAAACGCTTTGGCGCCTCGGTGGGTGCCGGCGCGTTGCATGCCCTGCGGGCGATGGGTGGCGAGGCCCGTTGGGGCAGTGGCGCCGCCCCGGTGCCCGTGCGTTGAAGCGGCTGAACATGTCCGACCGACTGTTCGTGGCGCTGCAGTACTTGCTGCCCAAGCGCGCCCTGACCGAAGCGATGGGGGCTTTGGCCCGTTCGCAGGGCGGCCGCGCCACCACGGCCGCCATTCGCTGGTTCGTGGGGCGCTACGGGGTGGACATGTCGGAGGCGGCCAACCCTGATGTGGCCGCATACGCCAGCTTCAATGATTTCTTCACCCGTGCGCTCAAGCCCGATGCCCGCCCCCTGGCCACAGCCGACTGGCTGTGCCCGGTGGATGGGGCCATCAGCCAGTTTGGGCCCATCGACGGTGATCAGGTGTTTCAGGCCAAAGGCCACCAGTACAGCACCCGGGCCCTGGTGGGTGGTGACGCCGCCTTGGCCGCGCAGTTCCAGGACGGCTCCTTTGCCACGCTCTACCTGAGCCCGCGCGACTATCACCGCATCCACATGCCGTGTGCAGGGCGCCTCACGCGCATGGTGCACGTGCCCGGGGACCTGTACTCCGTCAACCCGGCCACCGCACGCGGCGTGCCCGGCCTGTTTGCCCGTAACGAGCGTGTGGTGTGCGTGTTCGAAACCGCCCATGGCCCGTTCGCACTGGTGCTGGTGGGCGCCACCATCGTGGGCAGCATGGCCACCGTATGGCACGGCCTGGTGAACCCGCCACGGCCCGGCGTGGTGCGCGAGTGGCGCTACGCCGATCGGCCGGTCGAGCTGGCGCAGGGCGCTGAGATGGGCCGCTTCCTGCTGGGGTCTACCGTGGTGATGCTGTGGCCTCGCCTGGCACCGGGCCTGGTCTTCAACCCCCAGTGGGCGCCGGGCGGTGCCATTCGCATGGGTGGGGTCATGGCCCAAAGGGGAGACCGTCCCACATAGGATAGGCACCACGCTGGATAACGCAGCACTGGAGACACGATCATGTTTGGTTTGATGCAGCACCAACCCCTGTTGATTTCTTCCCTGCTCGTGCATGCCGAGCGCCACCACCCCGAGCAGGAGATCGTGTCCCGGCGCGTGGAAGGCGACATCCACCGGTACACCTATCGAGAACTGGCCGCCCGCTCGCGCCGCATGGCGCGTGCCCTTCAGGCCCTGGGCATCCAGCCCTCGGACCGCGTGGCCACGCTGGCCTGGAACGGCTACCGGCACATGGAGCTGTACTTCGGTGTGTCGGGCATTGGATCGGTGCTGCACACGGTCAACCCGCGGCTGCACCCGGACCAGGTGGTGTGGATCGCCGACCACGCCGAAGACCAGATCCTCTTCTTCGACCTCACCTTCCTGCCGCTGATTGCTGCTGTGGCCCCGCGCACGAAGACGGTCAAGCACTGGGTGGCCATGACCGACCGCGCCAGCCTGCCCGAGTCGGCCAAAGCCATCCCCAACCTCTTGGTCTATGAAGACCTGATCGAGGCGCAGTCGGACGCGCCCATGCAATGGCCGGTGTTCGACGAGCAGTCGGCTTCCTCGCTGTGCTACACCAGTGGCACCACAGGCAATCCCAAGGGCGCGCTGTACAGCCACCGCTCCACCGTGCTGCACACGATGGCTGCAGCACTGCCCGATGCACTGAACTGCTCGGCGCGCGACGTGATCCTGCCCGTGGTGCCCATGTTCCATGTCAACGCTTGGGGCCTGCCCTATGTGGCCTGCATGACGGGAGCCAAGATGGTGTTCCCCGGTGGCGCCTTGGACGGCAAGTCGCTGTACGAGTTGTTCGAAAGCGAACAGGTGACGCTGTCGGCCGGTGTGCCCACGGTGTGGCAAGCGCTCTTGGCCCATGTGGGGGCCCACCAACTCAAGTTCAGCACCATGCGCCGCACCGTGATCGGTGGATCGGCCTGCCCGCCGGCCATGATTCGCGCCTTCAAAGAGCAGTACGGTGTGGACGTGATCCATGCCTGGGGCATGACGGAAATGAGCCCCTTGGGCACCGCCTCCACCTTCAAGGCCCGGCACCTGGCCCTGTCGCAGGAAGACCGCTACAGCATCATGTACCGGCAGGGGCGCGCCATCTTCGGTGTGGACATGAAGGTGGTGGACGAAGAAGGCCACGAGATTCCCTTCGGCACCGACAAGAGCGGCGACCTGCTGGTGCGCGGCCCCTGGATCCTGCAGCAGTACTTCAAGGGCGAGGGCGGCGATGTGCTGCGCGACGGTTGGTTCCCCACGGGTGATGTGGCCAAGATCGACGCCGAGGGCTACATGCTCATCACCGACCGCACGAAGGACGTGATCAAGAGCGGCGGCGAGTGGATCGGCTCCATCGACCTGGAAAACATCGCGATGGCCCACCCGGCGGTGGCCATGGCCGCTTGCATTGCGGCGCGCCACCCCAAGTGGGACGAGCGGCCCTTGCTGGTGGTGGTGAAGAAGCCCGGCGCCGAGGTGACGCGTGAAGAACTCATCGGCTTCTACGAGGGCAAGATCGCCAAGTGGTGGACGCCTGATGATGTGGTGTTCGTCGAGGCCATTCCCTTGGGGGCCACGGGCAAGATGCAGAAGAACAAGCTGCGCGAGCAGTTCAAGGATCACGTGTTGCCGACGGCTTGAGGGCTGTGGCGTCGCGCTGAGGCGCTGCGGGGGGCGGCCCCGCGCCGGGGAGTGCCTCCGCCTCGGCGAGCCCGCCCAGCGGCGGTCTCCCGTCGCCTCCCGGCTTTAATCCCCGGCGCAGGGCCACCCCCCGCGGCACCTCAGCGCTCTGGTTGGGCTGGTGATCTGCGGCGCGGCCTTCGGCGCGCGTCTGGGTGATCCAGCGCCGTGTGGTTGGGGGCGGTTCTGCTGGGGCTTCAAGCCGGGAGGCGACGGGAGACCGCCGTTGGGCGGGCTCGCCGAGGCGGAGGCACTCCCCGGCGCGGGGCCGCCCCCCGCAGCGCCTCAGCGCGACGCCACAGCCCTC
>JACCED010137977.1_pt1 | contig 18572 bp, 9 predicted proteins | sample 7455021 | NCBI WGS metagenome assembly JACCED01 (sample SAMN15323456, study PRJNA562643) | freshwater metagenome | isolation source: river surface water | place: USA:Blue River Watershed | collected 2017-08-19 | reverse complement strand
AGTATCATTGAAAATGTAACGAGTATCGAAATAGGACCACGGCATGAGTGAAATCGATCGCCTCTACAGCTACCGGACACTGCTCACTGGTCGCAGGGCTGTTCCTCGGGACGAAATACTCCAAAAACTGGAGATCAGTCTTGCCACCCTTAAGCGCGATTTATCTAAGTTGCGAGATAGGTTGAACTTTCCAGTTGTATTCGATCGTGATCTAGGTGGATACAGACTAGACACCACAGATACTCGCCAAGAGCTTCCAGGTCTTTGGTTCAGTCAAGACGAAGTACTCGCGCTGATGACCATTCAAAACATGCTTGAGCAGCTTGAGCCTGGGCTACTGGGCCCCAAGCTCAAGCCATTGCAGAAGCGACTAGACGAAATGCTCATCGGCCAGGGCATGAGTGCTGAGACCCTCTCTCAAAGAGTTAGGGTTGTCCATGCAGGCAAACGCAAGCTGAAGCTTAAATGCTTCGAGCAAATCGCACATTCCACGCTGCACCGCAAACAAATCAAGATACAGCACTACAACCGTCAAACAGACAAGACCGTTGAACGCGTTATCTCGCCACAACAACTTGTTCACTACCGAGACAACTGGTATGTCGATGCTTGGTGTCATTTACGCAAAGAAGTGCGTAGCTTTTCGGTTGACGCCATCACCGATTGCGTGCAACTTGCAGTTGATGCAAAAGAATTGGACACAGAGCAACTGCGCAAATCCATGCAAGGCGGGTACGGCATTTTTGGCGGCCAAGTAAAAGGCTGGGCTAAACTTAAGTTCACATCAGAGCGTGCTCGCTGGGTTAAGCATGAAGAATGGCATCCCAATCAGCGTATGCTGATAAACAATGATGGAAGTATTGAGCTAGAGGTGCCATTTTCAGATGAACGCGAATTACTTGCGGACCTTCTAAGATTTGGTGCTGATGCAGAGATCGTTGATCCACCTCCTTTAAAAAATATGGCCCTCAAAGTAATCCAAAAAATGGTTCGCATTTATAGCTAAGAATAAAAGTATGAATATCAATCCTGCACTTTACTATCCGATTGGCATTACATTTGCGATTTGCCTAATTTCATTAGTCATGTACAACCATTGGTCATTAACGATTAATGAAACAAAAGAAGCTCTTCGAACTCTTACAAAATCTCTTAATGAACCAAATTTTTCAGGCATAGAGGCATTAACTTATTCAATAGACACTACTAAGGATCCTCATCTAAAAGATCTACTTAGTGAAACGAAAAATAGCCTAATAGCAGTTGAAGGAGATCTTGGCACCGAGTTTTTCAGCATGAGGGGCTATTCTGAAATTTGGACTGCGCGTGGCGTTGTTTCAGGTCGAATTAATTTATCACTATTCGAAACCATGCCGAACCTACTTATTGGCGCAGGCTTGATGTTCACATTTATATTTCTTGCATTAGCCTTAAATGACGCGGGCATGGCAATGGGTGGGAACGACCAAAGGGACAAAGCTTTGCAAGACTTAATTGCCAATGCAGGCGGTAAGTTCATAACGTCGATTGCGGGACTTTTTTGCTCACTAGCTTGGAACATGAAAGCCAAAGTCACATTAGACGAATTACAAGGCTGCATGTATGAACTACAAGCAGCCCTTAGAAAAGCAGCGCCGGATACAGCTGCACAAGCCGTAGTTAAGAGCCAGCACACAATCTTTAAAGAATTACTCCAAGAGAGTCGCGAACAAGTCGGTCAACTTCGTCGTTTTGAAACTGATATAGCTGTTGCAATTGCGAAAGCAATCGGCAGCGCTTTACAGCCATCATTTAAGGAGCTTGGTGCAGAGCTTAGAGATGCAATTAATCAGCTATCTGAAAAGATAGGAAATATGAATGAAGATGCACTAGCTAAGATGATTGAGCAGTTCCTCGCAGAATTCCGCAGTACATCTTCGAACGAAATGAACGAATTCAAAACGGTACTTGCAAATCTAGCAAGAAATCTCGAGAACGCTGGCATAACAATTGGTACACAAGTAGGCGCTGCGGGTGAATCATTTGGAACAGCTGCTGGTCTACTAGAGCAGTCAATAACAAAAGCTAACGAAGCGGTTATAAGGTTTGATTCAAGTATGGATAAAGCTGGAAACGTGGTGGCTGAAGGGTCAGATCGCTTTGAAACCATCTCAGATAAATTGTTGAGCAATATTCGTGGCGTAGATGCTCTACTCGATGGGATTGAAAGCTTCGTCGAAAAAATACAAACCAATGTTGGGATGCTTAACAACATTGCTGATACTCTTGACGATGCTGTGCAAGCACAAAAAAATGTTAGCAACGAATTCAAAACTGGAATTCCTCAAATGTCTTCTGCGCTAAAGGATGCAGTCACTGGAATTACCGAAAGCACTCAAGCATCAGCACTAGCCATAACAGGTATTAGAGAAGAACTTGACAGAACTAAGATAGCCGTTGATCAAACAGTCAACTCTTTAACTACTGGTGTAGATCAATACACTGAAAAAGTTAAAGACCTACATCTATTGCTCGATGAAAAGATTGGTGATGCAATTTCAAAAATTGGCGGAACTATCAGTACTTTAGAAGACACAATGGATGAATTTGTAGAAGCCCTTCCGCGAAAATAAAAAGCATTATGTTAATTGTTCCTATCCCAGTAAACCAGCACCAAGAAGAAGTAGAAGAAGCCGGATATCTTGCTTCCGCCAGTGACTTGATGATTGGACTTTTGTTTGTATTCATCATCATGGTGGTGCTTTTGTCACAGCGTGTTGAAGAAATTACACATGGAACTAAAAATCCTGATCCGTTGGGTTCTGCTGTTCAAGCAATCGGAGAAACTATAAAAAAAGCTGGCGTCAATGTTCAGATTGATCCAGCATCAGGGGTAATACGACTTCCATCAGATACTTTATTTGCATTCGGTCAATCCGACTTAAGTTCTGAAGGAATTGACGCACTCACAAAAGCAAGGGGCGCCCTCAATGGCGTCCTCCCCTGCTACATCTACTCTGAACGATCACGACGTTCATCAAACTGCCCCCCTAATCCAAAACAAGTAGAAATTGAGACAATTTTTATTGAAGGCCATACAGATTCGGCCCCCCTTCAACGAGGAAATTACACCAATTGGCATTTAGGACTCGATAGGGCAAGAGCTGTCTACGAACTCTTAACCAATGGTTCAATGCAAGACTTCAAAAACGAACGGACACTTGACGTACTTGGAGTTAGCTCTTATGCCGATAAACGCCCCGTCAGCAAACTTGACTCATCCGCTAATAGGCGGGTTGAATTGCGTATAGTCTTGGCATTCAAACCCGAATCGGATAGCAATTCCGTTGCTGTCACGAAAACTAAAAATCAAATTGAAAAATCAATTTCCTTGAAATGAGTTTTATTGGATTTCCAACTGAACTACCCCTCATTACAAGGGCGGTAGATTCATTGCTAGCCGAACCAGTTGGACCGCCTCCAGATACAAGATCAGTTGGTGAAAAAACACTTGTTGCATTTAATACGAATGGAAAGAATCTCGACGCAATAAGGCCTAGAGATTGGAGGCATGTTCCATATGCACTGTGGCTTGATGCTCACCAAGGACTTCACACAAATCTAGACGCAGTAAATCGTTACATCGACTCTGAATTAACTAAGGCTCTAGATGAAGCCAGACGCCCAATGAAGTGGGCACGCCCCCTTTTTTTCACCTATGTCGAGAAATTTAATCCAAGGGATGCAGTCTTTATACGATTAGCTGAACAGGCAGAAAAATTTTTTAATTCACCAATACTTCCGAATTCCCCAGGTCTAATCAACTTTGTTAGATCATCTAATTTATTTCATCTAACAGATGGTCCCAAGCAGATTGCGAAATCTATCCAGACCTCAAAGAAGGACATTCGTTCGTGGGTAGCAAGTAATGAACTATGGCCAAGTTTTTTATCTACTCCATTTGCAGAGGCCTCGTTTCATGCCTATTTAAATGTCACCGATGACATCAAACGAAGTGTTGAATTTATCAATACAACTTTAGACTGGGCGGTTGAATCGCCAAAAAACCTAAGGTACTCATCTTCTCGCGCACGCTTGGCTGATGCACTACTTTTGCCTTGGCGAAACGGACAACCAAGCGATCAAGTGAAGAGCAAATTGATAGCCTTTTTAATCAACTACTACGATGACCCTCGAATCAAGAAAAACTTATGGCAAGGCGTTAGTGCCGAATCTATTCAAGTTCTTATCAGTTGGATTAATGGAAGAACGCTTGATGCATTTTTTCGAATTCTCGAAGCAACAGCTGACAGCATTTGGCAATACCGTCAGAAGTTTTGGAATGCTTACTTCAAACAAGGCCACATAGATGAAGTCTGGGTTGCACTTGGCAGTGATGCAGCCAACTATCTAAGACGACTTGATGAAACTAAGCAGCTTAAATACGCAAATTTACTTGGCGTAACCGATGCCACTCAAAGTGTTTTGTTAATTCGCATTGGACAAATTGTTTTTTGTGAGTGGAGCCATAACGGTCGACTTCGTGCGCAACGTGTAGATGCTCAATACGTACCCAAAATGTATGAGTCTTATTACTATGCGGATAACCTGAGATTCACATCTCTAGATTTCAATAACAAACAGACGCAAGATCCTGGACTTGTTCATTTCAGTTCACAAACTGGTGGATGGCAGGATCGCGCACGACTTTTCATTCAGAAACAAATTGGCCTAAAAATGGGTCTTAAAGAGGTCACTTAATGAAAGTGTCTACATCAAACTCTTCTGTAGTTTTTCACCTACCAGTTCTACTTAGCAAATGGGGCATTGAGGCAGTAGATAATCAGATTACTGTTGCGGCTCGATTACTGTCTGACTGTGAAGAATTAGGTATTAGCTCAGATAGTTCAACGATTGAACTACCCAATCAAACAGTAGCAGCATGGCCAGAAAGCATTGCAGTTGCTGCGGGTCTCCCTAAAAACACCCCATTTGGATTCGATCTTCGTCTCTCTAGCGGACTTGGTATGAAAGGCACAAAGCTATCGGTTAGATGGCTTAAACCTTCAACAACCTTACCCCTATCGCAATCACCCGAGATTGAAGGAATCACCATTCGACTTGGTGGGCATTCATTTCGCATTCAAGAGCCCTACTTTAGCGTTTTAACGCTAGTTCAATTTTTTAATGCTGTCGGCCTTGATAATCCTCAAGAACAATTTCGAGTTTGGGCAAGCATACGAACACTCCTAGGTGAAAAAGTCACATCAACCGTAACTGACTCATTCTTAAGAGTTTTTAGAGTTACAACAGCTGACTCTTTTACCCTAAGTTTTGATACCGATGAAAATGGTGATCTCCAAATTAATCCTGTATTGATGACATCGAATGTTAATTTCGAGGATGGCAAAAGCATCAAGGTTCGCGCCCTAACTGAAAAAGATGATGTCACATTAACCTCACGATTAGACTCGCTAGCTGATGGAGCATCTGCTTTCCCATTGGCCGATGGATCTTATGTAGTTGTAAATGAACGTCTACAAAATGCACTGAAAGCCATTAAGTCACTTCGTAAAGCATCTCCACAAGAGCGAAAGCGAGCTGTACTTCATCCAGAAGCTGTCATTGCTGAGCTGATTGGAGAGGATGCAGATCTCACAACTAATAATCCCATCTTCTTTGAGACTGAAACCTACTCGGAACGAGTGCTTGACGTTGCAGAATGGATTCCGCCAATAGTTCCATGGATTAAAGTCCAATCACAACAATGGTTACCCACTGACACATTTGGTTACCGAATTGGCAGCACAGAAATCCCATTAACAGTTGAAAGTTTGGATGCCGCAATACAGAGTATTGAACAGGCGATTTCAGAAAAATCCCAAACTGCAATAGTTCAAGGCGCATCTGTACCAGCTAATGATGCAACACTTACATCTCTGAAACAATTGCAAGAGGCAGTTAGCGCTCGAAAAAATATTGGGGGCAGCGAGGGTAAATCTCTTAAACCAACTCCCAAAGTCCTTGTTATCCAAACAAACTTCGACCATTCAGACTACGTAAATACGTCTTCATCTTCGAGACTCGGTGCTAAGTCACTCCCCTACTGCTTGAAAACAGAACCAAAAAAACACCAAGTAGATGGCATTAATTGGCTGCAATCACATTGGATTAGTGGTTCAACTGGAGCTCTACTTGCCGACGATATGGGCTTAGGCAAAACATTTCAAGCACTGGCATTTTTAGCTTGGATAAAAGAGTTAATGGAGAACAGCGTCATTGCGAAACGTCCTATTCTTATAGTTGCGCCAGTTGGCTTACTAAAGAACTGGGAAGCTGAACATGACATGCACTTGGCATCTCCAGGTCTTGGTGATGTTGTTCGTGCGTATGGCGATCATTTGAAATTTATTAAATCTGGTTCGCACCGTTCGGGCAATGCTGGCCTTGATACGACGCAATTGGCAAATGCAGACTGGGTTCTAGCAAACTATGAGGCTGTTTCAGATTACCAACTTTCATTTGGTGCAATTAAATTTGCTTGCGTAGTATTTGACGAAGCACAAAAAATTAAAACACCATCGGCACGCATGACACATGCAGCAAAGGGACTCAACACTGAATTTGTTCTAGCAATGACCGGCACACCTGTAGAAAATAGGTTGGCAGATTTATGGTGTATTGCTGACACAGTTCAGCCTATGGCTCTTGGAATTCTTAAAGATTTCAGCATTAGATATGAAGCTGAATCTGCGCAAGATTCCGTAAAAAAGTTGAGAGATCTGATTTGGCAAGAAGAGTCTCAAATTAGCCAAAGTACGCCACAACTAATGCTGAGACGCTTAAAGACGGAGAAGCTTAGTGGACTGCCAAAGAAGCATGAACACTTTGTTCGTCAAGATATGCCTAGGGATCAAGTACAAGCATATCGGCACGCTGTTGCAATGAAAGAAGTAAAAGGACCACAGGGCACCTTAGGGACTATTCAAGCACTACGATCCGTATCACTACACCCAGGCCTGTACACAAATAGTTCTGGTGAGTTTGATCCTTCTAAATCTGCCCGCTTCAAGGTTGCTTTAGATATATTGGATGAATGCTTTAAAGTCGGAGAAAAAGTCCTTGTATTTTTGGAATCATTAGAACTTCAGTCTGCTGAGCAATTCCCGTTATTTCTTCAAAGAAGATACGATTTAGCGCACTTACCATTAGTGATTAATGGCGATGTAAAAACTATCATCCGTCAAAAACGAGTAGAAGAGTTCCAACAGCGTGGTGGATTTGACGTGATGATCCTCTCACCAAAAGCTGGTGGCGTCGGCATCACGCTTACAGCTGCAAATCACGTTATACATTTATCTCGTTGGTGGAACCCAGCTGTAGAAGATCAATGTTCAGATAGGGCCTATCGCATCGGACAAACCAAGGATGTCCACATTTACTATCCATTAGCCATTAATCCTGAGGATCCAGAGTCAAGTTTTGACTTAAAACTGAATGAACTGATGCAAAGAAAGCGCATTCTTAGTCAACAACTACTCGCTCCGCCTACCTTTACAAAAGAGGATTACGAATCAATATTGCTACATGTACGACAATAAGCATCCATTAAAATATTTAAAATTAATTGCGCACAAGAGTTAAACCAGTCGGAGGAATTAACACAGACTGATGATTCAAAATATGATCAGGATTTTTTGAATTTAAAAATAAATTTCTCTGGAAAAACAGTTTTAACCAACCACATTCCTGCCCTGGCAAAGCAGGAAAAGCACCAATACCAACAGCATCTATGCCATCAGAATATGGGTTTTCAGCCAAATCTATTTGAACAGGGTACCAGCCGGGATAAAGCACGAATGCGCCAATAAAGGGGCGAGATTTTTTATCTTTACCGTTTTCATCTATTTCAAGATGAATTAAAGCATCGCGATAACGGTGCATTTGATTAATTGCATCGTCTGGTGCTAAATCATTACTATCTTCTCTTGCTCCAGCTTCGACACGATACTTTGCATCAAAAATCCAATGAATTAATTCCCCATTTGGAAATGTAGCTTCAAGAACAATATCTGGTCGTTGAATGGAATGCCAAGAATAAATTCCTTTAGGTTCATGTTTCTTTTTTGGCTTACCGAATATTGGTTCATGAGCAAGTCTAATTTTTATTCCGTCATCTCTTTTCAATATGAAAGAAGCACCTATGCCATCTTTCAACTCCTTCTCGACTCCGCGTAAACTGAGCTTTTCAACCAATTGCTCATTTTCTTGAAATCCAAGCTCTAAAAGGAGTCTGCGAATCTCTAAAAAGCACCAAACTTCATACAGCTCAGCAACCGACTTCATAGAAATCGAGGCATGCCTGCCAAAAACCTCTAGATATTCTTTAAGCTGCTGCCATACACGATATACACCCGAATAGCCAGCCCGTTGATGTAAGACTAAGGATTCACGCCCTAAACCTTCAAATTCAGCTACATCAACAAACAAGCTATGTGCTGCATGCTTATTTAAATCGCTCTGCCAACTTCGGAGGGTATGGAAAAATGTATTAGAAACTCTCTCGTTCTCAGGATTCCCATTGTGCTTTATCGCACGAGAAATAAACTTGGAAATTTCTTTGCTGCTATGTTTGAGAACCATAAGTACAAAACGGTTTTCAGGAGTGTTTACTGAAAGTATTTTTGATTCAGTACGAAATAGTTTATTTGTATGCTTGCTAACAATAGCAGAATTTATCTCTTCTTCAATACGATAATTCAGTTTACCCCTGAATCTGTCTGCGTTTACATATCTTGTTTTTGCTTGCAAGCGTGAGTGCGGCGAATTTGCAACAATCCGAAGTTGCTTGTTCAATTCAATTCTTAGCGATTCAAAAATAGAAAGCCAAAGAAGCGGGAATTTTTCATGAGCCTTTTTTGAACGTGCTAGCTCTTGGTCAGTTTTTTTAGAAAAAGAGAATCGCCAAAGTGGGTAAATTTTATCTATAGCAACATTAATTTTATTAAGATCATTTACCATATCCATCTTGATAGGTAAAACTTCAAATGAAATGCATTCTTCAAATTGCCGCTCACCTATCCGGTAATGGAGATTTAAGCGAAACCATCCAAAATCATTTCCAAAATTAATCATTCCGCGCAATGAGCCACCTGTATCGCGGAATGAGTTTTGAATAATATTTAAACGATGAGAAATATAAGGATCAACTACAGGGTTAGTAAATAAAAATTCAAATTCATAGCTTCTATTTTCAAAAAAAATCACCTCTGGTAAAAAAACAGAATTTCCTGAAATTTCTATTGAAGGACTACTATTAATTAGGTTGCCAGTTTTAAGTCTGATCTCTTGTTTTGGGTGAGCAGTTCCACGTGAACGTAACGTTGCTTTTAGCTGTTCTTTCGCAGAATCAATGCTACTTGTCCAAACATTTAGGCACCAATCTTTCGTTTGGAGATTTAACAAATTTGGCATTTCACCTCAGTCTCAAGAATTAACTTTTAAGCCCAAAAGCTAGTAAAGCTGCTATTAACTAGGCGCTCATGCATCCAAGCAATCTTTTTAAGGCTTCGAATTTCTACACTAACACTATCACCAGTTATAGATGTTCTTAGTAAATCAGGGCGAAAACCAGTTGAATTGAGGTTATTAAAATGCTCAGCAATTTTGTTTTGTAATGAAGTCAGCAAGCTCTCTTCACCGTTAAAACGCAACTTATCAGTATCGCCTTCTATGCGTGGGAGTAATTTTGTCATGATGAAGTCGTCCCATACTGCACTAAGCTCTTCATCATCTTTAGGTGAGAAACACTTTACAGCTAATAGTAGTTCATTTAGAGCGCGAAAAGCCAACTCAAATGGCGTCCCTTGTAAACATGAATTAATGTCTATTAGGAAACCAATTGATTTATCACCATCTGGATCAGCAGCAACAACAGAAAGATCCTCCATATTTGCATTTGAATACATTGAAAATACTAATGGTTTTGGCATTGATTTTGGGTGAAACAGTTCATTAAAGTCATTAGGAAAAAACGCGCCGAAATCTATCGTAAATGCACGATCGATGACTTTTCTAGAAAATCCATGAGTAGTTTCATCCATGTTAACAGTACCGGCAACAATTAAATTTGGTGGAATTGAGATTCCATTTATAATAAAATGTTTCCATAAATCATCATTACCTAAAAGACCTAAATCTTTCTTCAAATCCTGATAACAAGTCTCATCCACCATTTGAGCTGGATTGACTAAAGCTTCACACTCATAAGTTTTGCCATTCCATTGACGAGTTTCAATTACTGAGAGATAGTCAGCAAAATACTGCTCAACCGGCGCAAGATTCATTTCATCAAGACAAGCCCAAAAAGTTGTCATCTTAGAAAGATCTTTTAAAAAAATCTTACCTTCAGATACATAGTCGTATGCATCTATCCAGGCCTTAACAACAAATTTTAAAAATTCAGTTGTAACATATTTTTCACCATTTATTTTAGAGACGTAGCCGAGTAAATCTGAGGGTTCATGCCAATCCGGCCTAACTGGAATCAAAATATGATTTCCCCTTCCTTGAAAATCTGCTTGTCGTCTAACAAATCGAGATTTACCTGTTCCTGAAATTCCCGCCAGCAGTATGAATGGCTTAGGCAGAGAAGTGCCAACTCCTACGGAATTAGAATTTGATAGAGTATGGTACTTACTAGGCTTCAAGGTAAATACCTTTTCAGTTATTTCAATTTCAAATTCTTTATACTCAGATTCAACAATTGTTTTAAGGCTGTCTATATCTAATCTTGTATCTTTTCCAGATGTCCATTCAGTTGATATATAAATAAAATTTCCATCGATTACAAATTGCGGTTTTTCTGTAAATCTAATCTTTCCACCTGAGGACAATTCAGACTCTTCTAACCACCGCTCCGATTGCTGGAAAACGCTTGTAAGTTTGGAATTACTATTTGCTATTGATAAAAATCTCACATCTTCATTTTGTGAAATATAAGACCTAACCTTTTCCAGCCTGTCATAGTTCCATAAAAACCTAAAAACTGATGCAGCAAAGCTACCAGCAACTGATTCCTGAGCAATAATTGCCAGATTCTTAATGTAGGCGCGCTGCAAAACTTCATATATATTTGGTTTCTCTGATAAATAGTAAACTAGTTCACCGAGCAAGCTATTTGAACTATTTGGTACGTTTATTACCTGAAGAATTACAGAGCTGAAAAAATCCTTCTCCCCCCTTAGACCCTTGGCACCATCCTTTTCACTCAGTATTGACTTGGCTCCCAGTGCATGCTCTTTATCTTTTCCAAAAAGATTAAAAAAGTATTCTGTCTCTTGATCACTTAATTTTGTAAATGCTGGGTAATTACTATCTCTATCCAATATCAGTTGATGAACTTGTGCATTCGATAGATCGGAATTCTTAAGCTCTTTAAGTATTGCAATGTATGAATATAAAGCTTCCGCAAACTCTTTTATTAAAGCAGCGTAGAGCATGTATTGACTTGGTATGTGACTGTGCTTTTTTAGTTCAGTAGGTGATTGAATGACTACGGAGGAGCGATAGACATCTTTTACGTTGGGTAGCTGTTTGATGAGTTCTTTATCAGAGTCGGCGAAAGATAATTCAGGCCATGATTGAGTTGCTTCAAATCTCTTTTGAAATATTTCGCCTAATTTTTTAATTTCAACTAACATAATTTCCCTTAATTGAGCAATTGCTTAAGAATATTCTTTGCAACCATTTCGACTACTGGCACACTCACACTGTTTCCAAACTGTTTCCATGCTTGCATGTTTGATGAGCTTGGCTCAAATTCCTCTGGAAAACCCTGAAGCCTTGCTGCTTCCCTCGGGGTCAGCTTCCTTGGGTTGCCTATTTTCTGTGCAATCAGAATTTCACTACCATCTTTATAGTAACGCGCTGAAATGGTATTTGTGTAAGTAGATTCTGGTGTAACCAATCCAAAACCAAAACCTTTTCCTTCTTCTGTATTCTTTACTTTACGCCGTTGATGCCCTTCCCATAAGCGATCTGAAATAGTGAATTTCGGATCTGGTTTGGCCTCAAGAATGTCACCGACTCGTGTTGGCAGCCCCAAAGGTTTGGGATATTCAAAATAAGTGTTCTCTTTGTTTTTCCAAAGAACAATATAGATACGCTGTCGATTTTGTGGAATTCCAAAGTCGATTGAATTCAATACCATTTTTTTTGCAATTTCTTGTATTTGCTTCGGTGACCCATACTCAATTAGATCTTTAGGAACGTTACATTGATAGCCAATTTGGGTCAACGTTTTTAGAATTACTTGCAGTGTGTAGCCTTGATCGTGACTGATGAGACCTTTGACGTTTTCTAGCAAGGCAACAGCAGGCTGCTTTTCTTCGAGTATTCGAGCTATGTCGTAAAACAGTGTCCCTCGCGTATCGTCAATTCCAAGCTTTAAGCCTGCATGTGAAAAAGGCTGACATGGAAATCCTGCAATCAGAACGTCGTGCTCGGGTATCGCTTCTGTTGGAATCTTTGTAATGTCTCCAAACGGGAAATCTCCGTGATTTTTGTAATAAGTTACTTGAGCATTTTTTTCAAACTCAGAAGAAAAAACACATCGACCTCCTGCATTTTGAAACCCAATCCGCATGCCGCCAATGCCTGCAAATAGATCTATAAAACGAAATCCTACTTTGCCACTTGGAGTCATTGGGAAATCATTTTTCAATATTGCATAAAGTGTTTTCTGTGAGGTTGAAACGCCAGCTTTTTTCAAATGTTCTTTAAGGAGATCAACAGTAATACCTAGGTTTTTGCCGTAAGGGGAAAAACCAAACGCAAGTGCGTGCAACCACTGATGGGCTATGGCTTGCGGCATAGTCGCCTCCGGTGTTACGGTTGCAGCTAAATCAAGCACTGCGTTTACTGCACTTTCAAAATCAATTTTCATTTAAATAATTTCTAATTTTCCCATTACTGGGTTGATTGTTTTTAAACCAGCAGCATCGAAGTTGACGTCAAGAAAGTTCACATCGCCAATTTTTTTGACAGCAACAATTGTCCCAACACCAAAGCTTGGATGACGCACGCGTTGCGCAACTTCAAAAGACTTTGACTTAGGAATAAATTCAGGAATCTCAATCTGAGGTAACGGCTTTTTAGCTTCAGCAGATAAATCCTTAGCAATCTCAACAGCTTTAACAACCAAAGGTGGTTGTTCAGCCATAACGACCTCTTCAGGCTCAGTGAAATGGGCCTTATCACCATCAAAATGAGTTAACTCATAGGCTCGGCGTTTAACTCGTTCGATCAAATCACCAGCTTGTTGTGCAGTTGATGAGCTTTCGCCAAAAGGTTCAATGCCGAACTCTTTCAGCTTGTCAAAGACTGGTTTCATCGCATTTGCTCGATGAGCAGACTTGTCTCTGTAGAAAGTCGAGCCCCGAATTCGTACAAAGTTCCAACCTAAGCGCTCGAGAAGCGCCTGCCGAGCTAAATCTTCTTCAACTTTGTCGTAGTGCCAGCGCTCACCATCACATTCAATAGCCAGACGTTTACCGTTCCCCTCAACAACCATGTCAATTCGATATGCACCAACCTGCCATTGAGGATGGACTTTGTAGCCCTCTGCTACTAGAAGTTTTAGGACCTCAGCCTCAAAAGGAGATTCGGTCTTACGCAAGCTGTTAGCTAGCTCATCCATTAAGGCAGATGGATTGATTGCGTGCTCAATCAATCTACGGCGAATATCGCCAGGTTTGAGTTGGGTATTTGGATCGACTGAGTAAACGACCCAAAGTTGATCTTTAGCACGACTAGCAGCAACGTTGAAGCGCTTTTTCAACATCCCATCCGCACCATCTTGTTTCAAGGTTAATGGTCCCAGACCATCATCCTTGCTATCTACCAAGGAAAGGAAGATTACGTCTCGCTCATCACCCTGGAATTGAGCAGGATTGCCACAGAGAATTCTGCGTTGTTCGTAAATGGCTGGATCCAAGCGAGCACGAAGCATGGTTGATATCTTGTCAGCCTGCTTATCGCCAACCATACAAATCACACCAATCGACTTATCTTCGTACTCAGGTAAGTCAACACATGCGCAGATCAAGTTAACAATTTCCTCTGCCTCACCTAGATTAACTTTATTGTCAACGCTACCCTCAACCCGATGGGCAACCATAGCTGGCTTCAATACAGAAGACGCTGACTCACGCAAAGGCTTGATTGTGAAGTCGTAACTTAAAGCGTTACTAAATTGGATGATTTCAGGAACACATCTAAAGTGCTCCTTCAATCTAATTACTGAGCCAAATGCAATTTGCGAACGGTCGTAAACCGAAGACTTCATATCGAACAACATCGGGCTTGGCATATCGCTCAACCACTGTCCAATTAAATTTTGAACTGGCTGCTGTAATCCACCGACATCTAAAGGAGTAACTTGCTCATCATCACCAACCACAATGACTTTTTTCGTCATGTAGAAAGGAACGAGGCCCAGTACATCTTCTTGACTAGCTTCATCAACAATGATGACATCAAACTTATCCCGGATCGGATGAAAGCTACTGGTTACTTGACTAAATGGCATGATCCACACAGGAACAGCGGCTCTTGCTCGCTCCATCTCGCCCCTAGCCTGACGCATGAGACCTTGCACCAGTTTGCTTTTTCCACCGCCAATGCGCTTCATGGTTGCAGCCCAACCTAACAAGGATTGACGCTGATCATCAGTTACCTTCTTCAGCAAACCAGACCAAGCAAGGTTTTCTACCAAAGTGACCGTGGTGTCTTGAAGCTGCTGCGTTAGCTGTTTAATTTTTTCTTGAATTACTTCAAGTGAGAGTGATGACCTCGCATTTAACTCTTGGGTAAGTTGCAACCAAGACCAAGCTTTATTTGGTTCAATTACATTTATTTCGATATCGCCTATCGCTTGTCGATTAGCAATCATCTCCACCCAAACTGGCGCTGATGGTTTTAGGCGATTCAATAAATTGCAACGGTCCTTATAGATTTGCTTCAGAGCATCAAGTGACCGCAACCTTTCAATTGCTTGCGCATAGGTAAGCTTAGAGCGCGACTTCACTCCACTTATAAGAGCTTCAGCAACTTGCGATTCAGTCTTTCTTCGACTGATGCAGCCTTGTAATGCTTTTTCAATATTTGCAAATTGACTTTCGAGCTGCGCAAAGCGTCTTCTACGCATTTCTGCAGCAACAACACTAGGCAAGTTTTTTTCTACGGTATGTCTCAGGCGCTCAGCTAAATGATGAGCTGTGGTAGCTGGAGGAGCTTCACCTAACAATGTTAGCCAATTAAGACCTTGACTCACTAGTGCAGCTTCAAGCTTTAGCCAATGAGACTCGTGCCAATTAAGCGATGTCTGTATTTGAGTTACGTATTGAAATGCGTACTCCTCTGGTGAGATGTTTACATCAAAAAGCGAACAGACACCAAGAGGTGGCATTACCCGATTCCAGCGTTCAGCGACCTTGTTTCTTTCGATTTCAAGTTCAATCAATTGCCTGATTGCTATAAATTCATCTGAATTTTTTGGCGCTTTTCCATTCACGCGCCATTGTTCAATAAACTCATTCCACTTGGATTTGAACTTCAACGATAACCAAGAGATCTTCGAGTTTGTCTTCAAATACGCTTCTATCTCAAGAACTACGCGTAACTGCTCGTCAAGAGTTGAACCTTTGACAATCTCAGGTCCATATTCAAAAATCGCTTTTGCAGATTGCTCTGAAAACTTACGAAGTTCCAATATGTTGTCACACAGAAGTCCCCAGATTTGAGATGCTTGACCTTTCTCCATACCGGCCTGAATGACAGCCAATTTCCAGGGTTCATCCTCTAGCTTCTGTAAATATTGAATCAATTGATTCAACTCTTGAACAATCCCCTCAAGTGCTGCATCGCCTGACGCGTTACGAGTCCACAAATCAGATCGGAATCCAAGCTCTGTATTTTTAAGCTCGTTGTACTCATCGATATATTGTGTGAATTCCTGTTCCGAAGGAAGATGCGTAATCTCTGGAATCTCTCCTTGGAGCTCAGTCTCATCTGCTTGAGTCAATACTTTTGAACTTTGCAAAAGGATCCGGATCTCTGCTTCAGTTAGAGGCATTGGGGCCGATGAATCAATTGGTCCAGGAATCCAATCGTGGATTCCAACCCCATTAGCAACCTCTTTTGCTGCATCCGATGGAGAAACATTTCGTCCGCCACAGACTATTGATATGTATTCACCTTCGACAGCCTTAAGAAGATCCGCTCTTGAGAGCTTAATTTCTCGTAGCAGCTCTCTCCTCAACTTTCTAAGCCGCTCCGCTTCAAGCTTGTACTGGTCTGGGTTGTCGCTTAGTCTTGAAGCTAGTTCCCTAATAGCTAACTCTCGTTCTAATCGACTTTGAGTATCACTATCAAGAACGCTTACGCACAGTGAGCGTAATTGTTCAGAAACTTGACTTCGCACGACTCGCAAAGCTTTTGTTGTATGGCTTGTAACCAATACAGATTTGCCGTCAGCTAAAAAGCTTGAGATCAAATTAGCGATCGTATGAGTTTTACCAGTCCCAGGTGGTCCCTGAACCAAAACACCATCCTGCTTCGATAACTTACGAAGAATCGCCACCTGTTCAGCATTTGCTGGTTTTGTTAGCAAGACATCATCATGCTCATTGGCATATGCATCCGATGGAACCTCAGGTTCATCCGAGGTTGTGGGTGGCGGTGTAATGCCAACAATGCTTAAAAGACTGCTGGGAAAGGACTCAGCATCTGGTATGTGAGCAAGGATTTCATCAATGAATTGGTTACGACCTGTTGCTCTTGGACGGAGAAATAAAACTGGAGATCTACCAATTAAAGGTTTTTTACTTGACTCGATTGGGAGTCCCTTTTGGAATCCACCACCAAGCATAGAACCAGTCAAACCTTCAAACCAGTAATCTAAATTATCATGATCTAGAGGGTGAAGGTCTTCAAACTCTAAGCTGTGCTGCCATTTTTTAATATCCAACCCTGCAAATTCATCTGAAGCAAAGACCGGCGAGTAGAACTCCGGCTTTGCATCGGAATCAGAAAAAATGAACTCTTTGATTGCAGGATTAAATCTCAGCTCAACTTTGCGTAGAACCACTGGATGATAGGCATTTAACTGAGCGTTTAAATGGGAGAAATGACCATCTCCAAGCATCAACTCCCAGCTCTCTCCATCCCGACTTAATTCATTGTGTAGAGAGAAAATTCGGTCCCATACCTTAGCTACTTCACGCGCAATAAGTTCACGCTCTCGCCACTGAGTTCGCTTCAACTTCCAAACAGTAAACGCAGTGACTCTATCAGGTAGGTCATCAAAATTTTCTACAGAAGCAACGTTATCAACAACGACTTCAAGCTCGAGCTTTGCGGTTACTTCATCAACTGAAACATTTTTCCATTCTTCATTGAGCCAACCATCTAAAACACTAGGAGGCACTGGACAATCTGTTAGCAATGGTCTAACAATTTTTAGCCAAACGTCATCCTCTGATGAACCGTTTGCAAATGAAAGCTTCTCATGCTTAGGTAAGCTTTCCAGCCATAGCAACCACTTATGCTCTTTTACGTTGGTAATTCGAGGCGTGCGTCTATCCTCAACCGCCTTGAAAAAACTGTAAAGCTGTGAAAGTCTTTGCTTGGCGAGATCCATGGGGTCGTAATCCTTAATTATTTTTTATTATTTCAAAACGAATTTTGCTGTCAGTTCAGTGTTTCAATCTTTTCTTCATGTCATTCTAAGAAGTACAAACCTTAAATCAACCTAACAGCCCTGACATGCTAAGAAAAAATACAGAATATTGTTAAAAATCATATACTTATAGTTCTTTATCACTCTCTAATTTGCTGCCTTCACCATCTTAGCTACAAGTATGTCACCTTGGATCTCGAAAGACTTCAGGGGGATATTGGTCTCTTTGATCTCCAAGCCCTTTTGGTAGATCAAAAGTACAGCATCCCCCGAAATCCGACGACTCACGACATGTTCAATTTCCTTGAGAACCTCAAGTGGAGCCGCCCCATCGGGCTCAGGGGATCTTAAAAACCTGCGATCAGGGCGGGAATTGACTCTAATGCCTGTTTAGTTGACACATATGAAGCCCTACCCCCTTCAACGGATACCTTGCCCGGGTTGGCAAGTCGCTTTGAGCGTAAATGCAATTGAAGATGTGAATTAATGTGTGCACCACTTTTTCTATTTGGCAGCTGTCATTAATTACACATCTCAAGCTCGCGCCATGAGCCTAGCTCCTTGCATCATTACCAGCCCAGCAACGCAAGGAGCCCAAGATGCAACAACCAACCCTAGTTTTTTCCCCGCTACGCAACGCACTCCCCGCCCAAGGCGGCGCGGTTGACTTGTTGTTTCGAGTGGAGGCGCCTGACCGTCCCATAGAACTCAACAGCAAGCACACACCCAAGCGCTTGTCGTTGGTTGTAGACCGGTCTGGAAGCATGAGCGGCAAGCCTTTAGATGAGGCCTTGAAGTGCGTCATGCACATCGCCAAACACCTCACACCCAAAGACGACTTCAGCTTGGTGGT
>JACCED011712815.1_pt1 | contig 18573 bp, 16 predicted proteins | sample 7455021 | NCBI WGS metagenome assembly JACCED01 (sample SAMN15323456, study PRJNA562643) | freshwater metagenome | isolation source: river surface water | place: USA:Blue River Watershed | collected 2017-08-19 | reverse complement strand
GGCGGCCGCCTGGGGTGGCGCGCAGGATGCCGATCTTTCCCTGCTGCTGGTCGATGCGCGCGCCGGATTGACCGAAGCCTTGCGCGCCATCATCGACCGCTTGGCTAAAACCAGGCGCCCGATCTGGCTGGCACTGAACAAGACAGACTTGATCACACGCGAAAAATTATTGCCCCTGACAGCGGAATTGCATCAGCTGCTGCCCTTTGCGGAAACCTTTATGATCTCCGCCGAAAAGGGTGAAGGGCTGGATCGTTTGCTGGAGCGTCTGGCAGATGCCATGCCGCCCGGGCCGTATCTTTTTCCGGAAGATGATCTGACCGATTTGCCGAACCGCATGCTGGCCGCCGAAATTGTGCGTGAGCAGATCCTGCGCCAGACGCATCAGGAAGTCCCGCACCACGCTTCAGTGGAAACCGAAGCCTGGACGGAAAAGCCCGATGGTTCGGTGCGCATTGATTGCACCATCTACATTGCCCGCGCGACGCAAAAGGCGATCCTGATTGGTGAGAAAGGCAGCCGCATTCGCGAAATCGGCCGGCTGGCGCGGCTGGAGCTGATAAAATTGCTCGAACGCCCGGTGCATCTGTTCCTGAACGTGAAAGAAAAATCCGATTGGGATGAGCAGGTCGGGCATATCCGCGCCATTGGGCTGGAGGATGCCGGCTGAGCGACCACAAGCATGAGTATTGAATGGCAAGCCCCGGCTGTTGTGCTGGATGCTCGCCCGCATGGTGAAGGTGGTGCGGTGGTGACGGTGCTGACCGAAGCACATGGCCGCCATGCCGGGCTTGTCAAAGGCGGTGCTTCGCGCGGGCAGGCGGGTTTATGGCTGCCAGGCAATCTGGTTGAGGCGCGCTGGGTGGCGCGGCTGGCCGATCAATTGGGGTCATTGTCCGGGGAGTTGGTGCACCCGGCCGCGGCGCTCGCGATGGATGAACCGCTCGCGCTCGCTTTGCTGTCCTCGGCCTGCGCCATTGCTGCGGATGCGCTGCCCGAACGTGAAGCCCATCCGCGTGCCTTTGCGGGCCTGGTTTCCTTCATTGGTCATTTGGCCGGTGGCGCGGAAGGCGTGGTGGCCGATTATGTGCGCTTTGAAGCGCTGATCCTGGCCGAGCTTGGCTATGGGCTTGATCTGGAGCGCTGCGCCGTGACCGGCGTAAACGAGGGGCTGACCCATGTCTCCCCGCGCACGGGCAAGGCGGTCTGTGCAGGGGCGGCGGCGCCCTATCTGGATCGGCTATTGCCCCTGCCGGCTTTTTTGCGGGATGGCGAAAGCCTGGGCGATCCTGTCGCCTGGGTGGCGGGGCTGCGCCTGACGGGGCATTTCCTGGAGCGGGACGCCTTCGGCGCGCGCCATCGCCCCCTGCCCGAAGCGCGCTTCAGGGCCGCCGATAGGATCGCAGCCTTGCTGCCGCCGTCACCGGATAATGCATGATGGCCGTTTCACCCGCCAAAGCCGCTTCACATAGGGCGTGAAACTCCTCCGGCAATTGATGGAGCCGTTCGGGGTCCAGTACCGGTCCAGCTAAGGCTGCGACATGCCGCCAGCCCAGAAGCTCCAGGCTGTGGGTTGCACCATGCACCGCGTCCGCCGCATCGCGCGCCGGGGCAAAAACCAGGAAGGCGCGATATTCGCCGCGTGGCGCCAGCGTATGGGGGCCGGCGAAGGCTTCCGCCCAGCTCACCCAAACCCGACGCAACGCAACAGGGGCCGGTAAGGGCAAAGCGGAAGCGGCTGCGCAGGGGATCATGAGGGCAATCTAGGCCCTGAGATATTGACGAAGGATTGACGCGGCAGGTGGTCCGCGTGCCGTGGCAACCTTTGCAGCTACCGGGGACAAGGGTTAGACCGGGGCTCAGATGAAAGCCCGATTCGATCATGCCTGATGATGTGAAAATCCTGCCCGAAGGCGGTGCTGCGCGGGAAACCAAGCTGGCGGATGCCTTATCCGAACGCTACCTGGCCTATGCGCTTTCCACCATCACGGCACGCTCACTGCCCGATGTGCGTGATGGGCTGAAGCCCGTGCATCGCCGCCTGCTATGGGCGATGCGGCAATTGCGGCTTGATCCGGAAGCGGGCTTCAAGAAATGCGCGCGTATCGTGGGTGACGTGATGGGTAAATACCATCCGCATGGCGATGCCGCGATTTATGAGGCGATGGTGCGCCTCGCGCAGGATTTTGCGGCGCGCTACCCGCTGGTGGAAGGCCAGGGCAATTTCGGCAATATCGATGGCGATAACCCGGCCGCGATGCGCTACACCGAAGCCCGGCTGACGGAAGTCGCCCAAGCCCTGCTGGAAGGGATTGAGGAAGACGCGGTTGATTTCCGCGCCACCTATGATGGCGAAGAACGCGAACCCATCGTGCTGCCCGCCGCCTTTCCGCATCTGCTCGCCAATGGTGCGGCAGGCATTGCGGTGGGCATGGCGACATCCATCCCGCCGCATAATGCCGGGGAACTCTGCGGCGCCGCGCTGGAATTGGTGCGCAACCCAGCCGCCGGCACGGATGATCTGCTGCGCCACATCAAGGGGCCGGATTTCCCAACGGGTGGTTTGCTGATCGAATCCGCCGAAGCCATTCGGGAAGCCTATGAAACGGGGCGCGGAGGCTTCCGGGTCCGGGCGAAATGGGAAGTTGAAAAGGGCAAATCCGGCACCTGGGTGATTGTGGTCACCGAAATCCCCTATCAGGTGCAAAAAGCCCGCTTGATCGAACAGATCGCGCAGCTGATGGAAGAAAAGAAGCTGCCGCTGCTTGCTGATGTGCGCGATGAAAGCACTGATCAGGTGCGCCTGGTGCTGGAACCGCGCGCGCGCACGGTGGAACCGGCGGTGCTGATGGAAACCATGTTCCGCGCCACCGCGCTGGAATCACGTTTCTCACTTAATATGAATGTGCTGGACGCCAATCGCACGCCACGGGTGATGAGCCTGAAGGAGGTTTTGCGCGCCTGGCTTGATCACCGCCATGAGGTTCTGGAGCGGCGGACCAATCATCGCCTGGGCGCCATTGCGCGGCGGCTTGAGATTCTGGACGGCTATCTGATCGCCTATCTGAACCTGGATGAGGTGATCCGTATTATCCGTGAGGAAGATGAACCGAAGCCGCGGCTGATGGAACGCTTCGGCCTGACCGATACCCAGGCCGAGGCCATTCTCAATATGCGGCTGCGTGCGCTCCGCCGCCTGGAAGAAATGGAAATCCGCAAGGAGCACAAGAAGCTCAGCGCGGAACAAAAGAAGCTGCAAGCGCTGATGAAATCCGAAGCGGCGCGCTGGGAAGCGATCGGTGCCGAAATCGAAGCCATGCGCGCCCGCTTTGGTGACGGCGCCCTGGGCGCACGGCGTACGGCCACGGGCGCGGCGGTGCCGGTTGTGGTGGTTGATGATGCGGCCTTCGTTGAGCGCGAAGCGATTACCGTCATCCTGTCGGAAAAAGGCTGGATCCGGGCGCAGAAAGGGCATGTTTCCCTTGAAGGTGATCTGCGCTTCAAGGAAGGCGATAGCCTGCTGATCGCCCTCCATGCCGAAACGACGGATCGGTTGGTGCTGTTTGCCACTAATGGCAAGGCCTTCACCCTGAAGGCCGATACCATCCCGCGTGGCCGTGGTGACGGCCAACCCGTGCGCTTGCTGCTTGACCTGACCAATGAGGACACGATTGTCACGATGTTCCTGCATCGTGAAGGCTTGCGCTATTTGGTCGCCGCATCGGATGGCAAGGGCTTCCTGGTGAAGGCCGAGGATCTGCTGGCCGAAAAGCGTACCGGCAAGCAGGTGCTGAATGTTGACCCACCGGCGGAAGCCGCGATTTGTGTGCCGGCGGAGGGAGATTCCATCGCGGTCATCGGCGAAAACCGCAAATTGCTCATTTTCCCGATCGACCAGGTGCCGGAAATGGTGCGTGGCCGGGGCGTGCAATTGCAGGCGTATCGCGATGGCGGTTTGGCGGATGCAAAAGTCTTTACCCGTAAGGAAGGGCTGTCCTGGATATTGGGCGAAAGAACCCGGGTTGAGACGGATTTGCGCCCCTGGGTTGGCAATCGGGCCGGCGCGGGCAAGGCGCCACCCAATGGCTTCCCGCGGTCCAATCGTTTCGAATAGGGCGCGGCGCCCTATTCGGGCAGGGCAAAGGCTGTCAGTTCAGCGCGCAATTCGGCCATGCCTTGCCCGGTTTCGCTACTGGTCACCATGACCACGGGATGGCCCGCCGTGTGGCGGCGCGCGAGTGTTTCAACTTCAGCGATGCGCTTGGCCAATTGTGCCTGTGGCACATCATCGGCCTTGGTCAGAACAATCTGAAACGCCACCGCCGCGTCATCGAGCAGCTTCATCGCAGCACGATCAGCGCTTTTGGTTTCGATGCGCGCATCCATCAACAACAAGACGCGGCCCAGATTTGGCCGGCCGCGCAGGTAGTCAAACATCATGCCTTGCCAATCGGCCTGCAATTCCTTGGAAGCTTTCGCATAGCCATAGCCCGGCATATCCACCAGCACGAGCCGCCCGCCCAGATTGAAGAAATTCAATTGCCGTGTGCGGCCCGGCGTATTGGAAACCCGCGCCAGACTATTGCGCCCGGTCAGCGCATTCAGCAGTGAGGATTTGCCGACATTGGAACGGCCACAAAAGGCAATTTCCGGCAGGCCGGATGGCGGCAATTGATCAAGCTTTTGCGCGCCATGATAGAAATCACAGGACCTGGCGAAAAGCAGCCGCCCAGCTTCCAGCGCTGCCGCACGGGCAGCTTCATCGGATGCGTCGGGTAAACCGCTCATCGCCCAGTCCTTGGAAGAAGCTTCACCCCGCCTTACCGCCCGCTTTGGCCGCCCGTGTCGCCGCGCGGTCATGACGCATGATGTAGTATTGCTGCGCCACGGAAAGCGTATTGTTCCAGGCCCAATAAATGATGAGCCCGGCAGGGAAGGAAGCCAGCATGAAGGTGAAGATCACCGGCATCCAGGCGAAGATCTTGGCCTGAATCGGATCAGGCGGCTGCGGGTTCAGCTTCTGCTGCACGAACATGGTGACACCCATGATCAAGGCCCAGGCAGGCATATGCAGGTAGCTGCTGAACAGCGCGGGATCGAAGGGCAACAAGCCGAATAGGTTGAACAGATTGGTCGGATCCGGCGCCGAGAGATCCCTGATCCAGCCAAAGAAAGGCTGGTGGCGCATTTCGATGGTCACGAAAAGCACCTTATAGAGCGCAAAGAACACCGGAATCTGGATCAGGATGGGCAGGCATCCGGAAGCCGGATTGACCTTTTCGCTCTTGTAGAGCGCCATCATTTCCATTTGCGCCTTCTGGGGTTCGTCCTTGTAGCGTTCCTTGATCTCGGACATTTTCGGGCCAAGGACTTTCATCTTGGCCATCGAGTGATAGGCCTTATTGGCCAAGGGGAAGAAGGCGGCCTTGATCGCCAACGTGAAGATCAAAATCGCCACACCGAAATTGCCGAAAATCTGAAAAAGCCAATCCAGCGCATAGAAGAAGGGCTTGGTGAGGAAATAGAACCAGCCGAAATCAATCGCCTTGTCGAAATCCTGAACGCCAAGCCGCGTTGCGTAATCATCCAGCAGATGCACTTCCTTGGCGCCGGCAAAAAGACGGCTGCGGAAGCCATCGGTAGCACCAGGGGCAATCTGCTGGGCGGCGGCGGCGGCAATATCCGCCTGCCAGCGCTCACCGGCTGTGCCGGCACCTTCACTGACAAAACGATACGCGGCGCGCATGGCCTGATCAGCCGCGGCGGGCATCAGTGCGGCGAGCCAGTATTTATCCGTCATGCCAACCCAACCGCCCGTCGCTTCCTGTTCCATGGCGGGGCCACGGCGCTTCTGGGCTTCAGTCTTGGCATCGGCGTAGTTCAATTCGGTCAGCTTGCCGGCCAGCACGCCGGTGAAGCCTTCATGCAAAATATAGAAGCCTTCGACCTTGGGCGTGGTTTCACGCCGGACCCGCGCCCAGGGCAATACCGCAACAGGTTCGCTGCCCGAATTGAGCATGCGCTGTTCGGCGGAGAACATGTAGTTCTCATCCAGGCTCAGCAGAATTTCGAAAACCTGACCCTGGCCATTATCCCAGCGCAGCGTCACGGGCTTGCCGGGCGCCAGGGGCCCGCCAGTCGCGGTCCAATCGGTTTCCCCATCGGGCACGCGGGTGCGGCCATCTGCGGCGGTCCAGCCCCATTGCGCGAAATAGGGCGCTGCGCTGTCACGTGTGGCGAAAAGCCGCACGGGCGGCGCGCCAGCAGCAGTGGTTTCACGGTGGCGCAACAGCACCAGATCATCCAGCCGCGCGCCCCGCAAATTGAGATGTCCCGCCACTGAAGCGGTTTCGATTGCAATCCGCGCCGCCGGGGCGCGATTGGCAGCCGGCGCTTCCTGTTGCGCAGGCGCGGCCAGCGGGTTGGCCGGCACCGCCACATTGGCCGGGGTGGGCGCTGGCACCGCTGGGGCGGCGGCCGGGGCCTGTTGGGTCACCGGCGTCGGCGCTTCGGGCGGCTGAAGGCTGCGCTTATAGACATCAAATATCAGCAGAATGCCGATCGAAAGCGCAATTGCGGCGAATAGGCGCTTTTGGTCCATGGCGGGTGCTCAGCCTTTAGATTTCGTGGGGCGGGGAACGGGATCGTAACCGCCAGGGGTCCAGGGGTTGCAGCGCAGAATGCGCCGCGTGGTCAACCAGGTGCCGCGCAGCGCGCCGTGGTCTTCCAAGGCTTCCAGCGCGTAATCGCTACAGGTCGGGTAATGTCGGCAATGGCTGCCGATAATGCCCCGCAGCGTATAGCGATAGGCATGCACGCAGCCCTTGAGCGCCATGGCCGGAAGGGTCATGCGATCACCCCTGCCTGACGCAGGCAGCCGCGCAAATCATCAATCAGCAGGGTAAAGGGGCGCTCCGCAGTGGCATCGCGGCCGATCAGCACCAGATCCCACCCAGTCAACGCCATGCCCGGCAAGGTCAGCCTGGCAGCTTCCTTCAGCCTGCGGCGGGCGCGATTGCGGATCACGGCGTTGCCAACCTTTTTTGTCACGGTGAAGCCCAGCCGGACCTCAGGCCCAGGCAGGGCCAGCGCCTGCAAGACAAGGCCGGGCTTGGCGGCGCGCTTGCCCTTGGCTGCCGCGCGCAGGAATTCGCGCCGCTTTTTCAACCGCTTGAGCGGCTGCCCCGCGCCAGACAATGGCGCGGCGCCTGATTCAAGCCGCTCCATCGTAGAAACTGGCGCGCAGGTGTTCAGGCGGAAAGGCGCTTGCGGCCCTTGGAGCGGCGATTGGCCAAAACCTTGCGACCGCCCACGGTCGAAAGACGGGAGCGAAAGCCATGACGACGCTTCCGGACGAGCTTGGAGGGCTGATAGGTACGCTTCACAATACATCTCCCGGATGGCCAACGCTGGGATGGCCAAGGCTGTAAACAAGGAATACCGGCGGCAGCCCAAAGCATCGGGCACCCCGGCAGAGGCGCGACGTATAGGGAGGAGGAGCGCTGCTCGTCAACCACAAGAGCAGCCAGCCCGGAAAAGCCGGGCTGGAATCGACCCGAGGCGCCCAATCCGGCCAGCAATGATTGACGCTTAGGGAAAGCGATACGCATCATTCCCCCGCAATAAAAGGCGACCATCACGGCCCCGCATCCGGTGGACCAGACGATCAGATGCCGCGAGCCCAGCAGGGGGAGGATAAGCGTGCCCAATCCGTTCTGTGACACGCTGCTGGTGAATTTCCGCCTGGCTGATGGCAGCCCCCCGGGCATGAGCATGGCCATTCGCGGCGGGCGGATTGCCGCCCTGCTGCCACCGGGCAGCCACCTGCCGGAAGCGCCTGAGATCATTGATCTTGCGGGGGATCTGCTGCTGCCAGGGCTGGTCGATGGCCATATGCATTTGGACAAGACCCTGTTCGGCCTACCCTGGACGCCGCATGCGGCGGAGCCCTTCCGCATGAGCCGGATTGCCACGGACCAGGCAGTGCTGCCGAACCTGCCCTTGAATACGGCCGCGCGGGCCGGGGAATTGATCCGCCGCTGCGTTGCCAATGGCACGGCACATATCCGGACCCATGCCGATATCACCCCAGGCTTTGGCCTATCTGCCCTGGAAGGCGTGCTGGCCGCGCGGGAGGCGCATGCTGGGGCCGCCAGCGTGCAGGTCGTGGCCTTCCCCCAGGCCGGCGTGATGCGCGCCGGGGGCAGGCCCATGCTGGACCTGCTGGATGCTGCCATTGGCGCAGGGGCCGAATTGGTGGGCGGCATCGACCCCTGTGAAGTGGACCGCGACCCGCATGGGCAATTGGATGGGATTTTCGCCATTGCGGAAAAACGCGGCGTTGGCGTGGATATTCACCTCCATGAACCGGGCGAACTTGGTTTGTTCAGTTTGCAGGAAATCTGCGCCCGCGTGCGTGCGCATGGCATGGCAGGGCGGGCCACCATCAGCCACGGCTTCTGCCTGGGGGGCATTACTGAATCCAAACAAAAAGCAGCGGCAGAGCTGATGGCATCCTGCGGCGTGGCGCTGGTGACGCATGGTGCGGGCAATGCCACCATGCCGCCCTTGATGCTGCTGCGCCGCGCGGGGGTGCGGATTTTCTGCGGCAATGATGATGTGCGCGATACCTGGAGCCCCTATGGCAATGCCGATATGCTGGAACGTGCTTCCGTGATCGGTTGGCGGGAAGATTTGCGCCATGATCCGCTGCTGCTGGAATTATTCTCCATGGTGTCATCGGAAGGCGCGGCGGCACTCGGGATAACGGATTACGGCATCGCCCCCGGCAACCCGGCGCATTTCTTTTCGATTGCAGCAGAAAATATTCCGGATGCGATCGGCGCGCATCCGCCACGCCGACGGGTATTTCACGCCGGGAAATTGGTGGCAGCCGATGGCGCATGGAGGCAAGCGGCATGAATAGCATGGTCAATACAGCGGCGGATGCCGGTGTTTTCGACTTCATTGTCTCTGGCGCCGGTTCCGCAGGCGCGGCGGTAGCCGCACGGCTTTCGGAAGATGGGCGCTATTCCGTCCTGCTGCTGGAAGCAGGGCCGCCGGATCGCAACCCATGGATTCATATTCCGCTCGGCTTCGCCAAGACCTATGCCAATCCGGCGCTGAACTGGTGTTTTGACAGCCAGCCACACAAACAACTGAATGGCCGCAGCTTTTTCGTCCCACGCGGCAAGACCTTGGGTGGCACAAGCTCCATCAACGGCATGGTCTATATGCGCGGCAATCCGCGCGATTATGATTCCTGGCGCCAACGTGGCTGCACCGGCTGGGATTATGATTCAGTTCTGCCCTATTTCAAAAAAAGCGAAAACCAAACCCGCGGTGCGGATGAGTTTCACGGTGTGGGCGGACCGCTCACGGTATCGGACCACGCTTCAACCACTGAATTGACGGAGGCCATGATCAGCGCCGCCGAGCAGGCCGGCGTTCCGCGTAATCCCGATTTCAACGGTAAGATCCAGGAAGGCACTGGATATTACCAATCTACCACCAGTTCCAATCGGCGCTGGAGTTCGGCGCGGGCTTATCTTGCGCCTGCCAAAGGGCGCGCCAATCTCGAAATCCGCACCAATGCCCATGCGACGCGCGTAGTGATCGACAATGGCCGCGCGACGGGCCTGGAATATCAGGATCGCGGCGGGCGCAAACTGGCGCGGGCGCGGCGTGAAGTGATTATTGCGGGCGGGGCTTATGGGTCGCCGCAATTATTGCAATTATCCGGGCTTGGGCCCGCGGAGCATTTGCAGGCCATGGGCATTCCGGTGCTGCGCGATATGCCGGCGGTGGGCGCCAATCTGCATGATCATTTCTGTGTTTATCTGATGTGGCGATGCAGCAAGCCCGTTACCTTCAATGATCTGGAAAACAGCTGGCCGCGTAAGATTGCCGCCGCCCTGCAATATGGCCTGTTCCGCACCGGGCCAATGGCCGTGAATGCGGTGCGTACCGGGCTCTTCACACGTTCGGACCCTCGCCTGGAACAGCCGGATTTGCAGATCAATCTGCTGGAATGGAGCACGCTGGAACGTTCCAAGCATGGCGTGATCCCGCATCCATTTTCCGGCTTCACTCTAAGCCCCGTGCATCTGGCCCCGGAAGGGCGCGGCACGGTCCGGCTTGCGAGCCCTGACCCCTTCGCCGCCCCCGCGATCACCTTCGGTTTTCTCTCTTCCGATTACGATATGCGGGCCATGATCAGTGGCATCAAACTGGCGCGCCGGCTGGTGGAACAACCGGCACTCAAGCCCTTTGCGCTGGGTGAATTGGTGCCAGGCGATGCCTATGCCAGCGAAGCGGATATGGAACGCTTCATCCGCGAAACCGGGGCGACCAATCATCACCCATCCAGCAGTTGCGCCATGGGTATCGGCAGCAATAGCGTGGTTGATCCGCGCTTGCGTGTGCATGGCGTGGCGGGTTTGCGCGTGGCGGATGCTTCCATCATGCCATCCGTCGTGGCCGGCAATACCAATGCGCCATCCATCATGATTGGTGAAAAAGCCGCTGCCATGATCCTGGAAGATGCTTTAGCCTGACACGAAACGAAACAAGGATCTCATCATGATTTCGCTGCTTGGCACCTGGCAATTACTGCGCGTGCGCGCGACCGATGCGGCGGGCCAACCGCTGCTTCATCATCAATATGGGCCGCAGCCGACCGGCATTGTGCAATTTGGACCAGAGCGTATGCAGGCCGCCACCGGCGATGGCCGCGCCGTGCTGCCGCCCGGGGTGAAACGCTTCTGGTCGGCCTATACGGGCAATTACACCTTTGATGGCACCACCTTGGTGACAAAGGTGGATGACAGCAATCTGGCCGATCGTATCGGGGGGGAACAGATACGCCATGTGCGCGCCGAAGGGGCTGGCGTATGGCTCAAGCCCCCGCCGCGCATGGTTGATGGCGCCATGCAGCAATTGGAATTGTACTGGGAACGAATCGGCTAAGCAGCCATCTGAAGCACGCTCACGCCATGCGGGCGGAGCGGCGCTTCAGTAGCCACAATAGCCAAAGCGCGATGCATAAATTGGCCAGGTTCCAGGCAATGCCATTCAACATGGCGGCGGTATAGCCGCCGGTCAGATCGAATAGCGCGCCCGCCATCCAGCCACCCACCGCCATGCCAACCATGGTGGATGACAGCGCAAGACCAACCCGGCTGCCAGCCTGAGCGGGCGGGAAGTTTTCACGCACAATCATGGCGTAGCAGGGCACCAAACCGCCCTGGAACAGGCCAAACATGAAGGACACGAGAAAAAGCGCCACCAGCCCATCCGACGGCAGAAAGAGCAAGAGCGCGACACCTTGCAGCAAAGAAGAAAGCACCAGGGTTCTAACCCCGCCGATGCGATCCATGATGAAGCCAAAAATCAACCGAGACGCGATGCCGCTGGCCAACATGACAGAGAGCATTTCCGCACCACGCGCCGCGCCATAACCAAGATCAACGCAATAAGCGACGATATGCACCTGTGGCATGGCCATGGCGATGCAGCAGGTAATGCCGGCCATGATCAGCAATGTCTGCAACACATTCGGCGAAATCCCCAGCGCCATGGGATTGCGCGGCACAACGCTCCCAGGTGCGGCTGCTGCCGGCATGGGCGCGCGGGTGCGGAGCAAAAGCGCTAGGGGCACAAGTGTCACGAAACTCGCAATACCCATGATCAGATGGGCCTGGCGCCAGCCAATGGTGGAAATGCCCCATTGCAGCAATGTCGGCCAAAACGTACCCGCGAAGTAATTACCGGAAGCCGCCAAGGCCATGGCAATGCCGCGACGCTTTTCAAACCACAAGGACACATCAGCGATCAGCGGGCTGAACACCGCCGCCGCCCCAAAACAGCTGAGCAAGACGCCGTAGGAAAGACCAAAGACCAGAAGATTGGGCGCCAATGATGCGGCAATGCCCCCCAGCCCAATAGAGACAGCGCCAATCAATACCGGCACCATGACACCGAAACGATCGGCAAGCCTTCCCATCATGACACCACCGGCCATGAAGCCAACCATGGTCATGGTATAGGGCAATGAAGCGCCACCCCGCAGGGTGCCGAATTCCGCTTGCACCGCGGGCAGCACCACAACCACCGTCCACATGGGCGCGCTGCCGATCATGCTGATCAGCAGGGCAATCGCCAAGCGTGTCCAGGCGGCACGCCCATCCAAGCGGGTATCAGTCATTGCAGCGGTCATGATTCATCAAAGGCTTTCTAAAAGGATATTCGCGCAGCAATGAAAATCTTGCGCCATCGGGCCGCGTTCAAGCGCCCCCTGGTGTCCAGCGATAAGCACGCTGGGTCGATTCACCCATCAGCATGGCGCGGTCACTATCGCTCAAACGATCCGAGCGCAGGAAAGCCTCCACGCCTTCGGCATAGGTCATCAATTCAACGGCGCGCGTCCAATCAGTGCCCCATAGGCAACGCTGCAGGCCAAAGGCATCAAAAATGCGCGCGAGTGGATCCCAGATATCGCCATAAGGGTATTCCCCACGCGACAGCGTGCAGGCGCCGGTGATTTTCACGACGATATTGGGGAAGGCGGCAAGGGCGAGCAGCTTGGGTAGATCAGCAAAGGGGGTTTCCAGGCGCGGCAATTCAAAGGGCTGTTGCAGCCCCAGATGATCAATCACAAGCCGCGTGTCAGGGTTGCGGCGCGCCAATTCATGCACTTGATCAAGCCGGCCCCAACACAGCAGATTGACCGGAATATCGCGCTTGGCCGCCGTGGCCAGTACATGATTGATGCCAGGATCCGCGGGGTCTGCGGAAACATCGCCCCGCATCATGATGCGAATGCCAACCGCGCCAGGGGTTGCCTGCCAATCGATAATGGTATCCGCCACCGCCGGATCATTGGGGTTGACCGGCTTCACCAAGGCGAAACGCTGCGGATAGGCGTTGCGGACTGAAACCGCATAGCTCGCATCATAGCGATACATGGTGAAGGCAGAAACCAGAATGGCGGCATCAACACCCACCGCATCCATCGCCTTCACCATATCTTCCCCGGTGACTTCAGGCGGCCCATGCAATACCGCATGCCAAGGCCGGCCCGGATGGTCACGTTCATAGGCATGCACCTGGGCGTCGATGATGGGCATTGGCGTATCCTCTGCTGGGGGCGATTGGCGCGCCCCAATTTTTCGAAAGGCTAGGCGTCAGCGCCCTATCCAGCAAGGGGCAGGCGGACCCTTGGTGCGGCGACCAATCCGATCTAGCCTAATGGCCATCCATCTGATGCATGAGGAAACAAGATGACTGCCCCTGAAAGAATGCGCGCCCTGCTCGCCAAGCCTGATTTCGTCGTGATGCCTGCGGTGTGGGATGGGCTGAGCGCCAAGCTTGCCGCTAGTGCCGGCTTTCAAACCGCCTTTTTGTCAGGGTCTTGCGTGGCGGCGAGCCGTTTGGGCGGGCCTGACCTTGATCTGATTTCTTTCGCGGAAATGTTCGACAGCTTCAATATGGTACGCGGCGCGGCACCCGATACCCTGGTATTGGCCGATGGCGATCATGGCTATGGCAATGCGATGAACGTGCAACGCACCGTGCGCGCTTATGGCCGCGCTGGCGCTGCCGCCATTCTGATTGAAGACAAGATCACGCCACGCGCCCTGACCGCAGCGGGCAAGCCATGTTTACCGCGTGAAGAAGCGCGCATGAAAATTCGTGCGGCGGTGGAAGCGGCCAAGGAATCCGGCATTCTGATTCTGGCACGCACGGATTGCCGCCCAACGGCCGGCATTGATGAAGCCGTCGCGCGGATTGAAATGTTCGTCGAAGAAGGCGCCGATATCCTGTTTCTGGATAGCCCCGCCGATGATGATGAAATCCGCCGTGCGGTGGCGGCGGCGAAGGGGCGGCCTTCCTTCGCGGTATTGTCCCCCGGCGGCGCGCGGGCCACGCCAACACGCGATCAGGCCAATGCGCTTGGTTTCAAGATCGGCACCTATCCGACCGGCATGCTCTCACCAGCGGCGGCAGGCATGAAGGCCGGGCTTGCAGCGCTGCAAGCGGGGCTTTCAGAAGCGGCCAGCGCGCTACCTTCAGCCGAACTGCGCGCCACACTCGGCTACGGGGATTATGACGCCCAGGCAAAGGCCTTCATCGTTTCCTGAAGCGTATACGCCGCAGGCATGGATGCGCTGGCCCATGCGCTGATGGGTGCCTTGTTGCCGCTGCCGGCCTGGATCTGGCTGCGGCAACAAGTGCATGCCCGGTTTAGCGCCTGGGTGTTACTTGATGCCGCACCATGGTGCGCGGCTTATCTGATTTGCCTTGCCACCACGGCGCGGCCTTTATTTAGCGGGGCCGTGGTGGCAGGCGCGCTACTTTTTATGGCCATCGCCCAAGCCGCCAAGCGCGCGACCTTGGGCGATGGTTTGGTGTTTACTGATGGCGGCTTGCTTTGGCAGGTATTCGCGCATCCGCGCTTCTATCTGCCCTTTGTGCCGCGACCAATCCTGGTGCTGGCTGCGCTGGGGGGCTTGGCTGCTGCTGTAGCGCTGCTGAGCCTTGAACCAGGCCTTGTGTTTAACCCGCAGCTACGTATCGCAGCCTTGGTAGTCAGCCTCGCGCTACTGGCGGTGATATTGCGGCCGCTTTTTCTGCTTGGTCGCACTACACCAGCACGCGACCCGGTGAAGGATGCCGCGCATTTCGGGCCCTTGGCGTGTTTTGCCCTTCATGCCCGGCTTGCCGCGGTGGCGCGGCCTGGGCTTCAAGCGACATATTCTCCCGCATCGGCGCTGCACAAGGCCACGGAAGCGGCGCCGCATTTGGTGTTGTTGCAGCTTGAAAGTTTCTGCGACCCAAGGCGTTTCGGTGTGGATGTAGCTTTGCCCCACAAGAATACCTTATGCGGCACCGCATTGAGCCATGGCGCGCTCCAGGTATCAGCCTTTGGTGCCAATACCATGCGGACCGAATTCGCGGTGCTGACCGGGATTGCAGATACGGCACTCGGCCTTGATCGCTTCAATCCCTATTTCCGCTTTGCGCGCCAACCCTTGCGGTCACTCGCGTGGCATCTGCGCCATGCCGGGTATCAGGCCGCATGCTGGCACCCCTTCAATCCCGGTTTTTTTGGCCGAGACAAGGTCTTGCCGGCGCTCGGTTTCACTCGTTTCGAAGCCGCGACATCTTTTGCGCAGGCTGAACGCCTGCGTGGCCTTGTTTCCGATGCGGCCATCGCCGAGCGCCTGACCAAGGATCTTGCCAGCGCGACATCGCCTTGTTGCTGGTATGTCATCACCATCGCCGCGCATGGCCCCTGGCCAGGGGAGCAGCCAGCCCTTGCCTGGGCTGATTGCATGCGAGGCACCGATGCCATGCTGGGTGATGTCATGCGCGCCGCACAAGCCAGCAAACGCCCGGTTGTCATTGCCGCCTTCGGCGATCATCGCCCCGCCCTGGCCGAAGCGCGGGGCGGGACGGAGACGGATTACCTTATCTGGCGCAGCGATCGCCCGATGAAGACTGCGGCGACCAAACTTGATCCCGTTGGATTGCACCACGCCATCATGGCCGCGCTGCGCGATTGACGATCCAGGCTTTTACCCAACGGGATCAATCGGCGTAATCGGCGCGCCGGCGGCTTCAATGGTGGCGCCCGCTTGCAGCAGCAAATCCTCCCGGTAGCGTCCCGCCAGCAATTGCACGCCAACAGGAATACGCCCAACCGTACCGGTGGTGACGGTCAGGCCAGGCAGGCCCATCAACGGCAGACCCACTTGCGTGAGCTGCGCTTCCATGATGCGGCGGAAGGCGGCTGGGCTTTCGACATCTTCCTGATCGCGGAAGGGCAATTCGCCCGATACTGGCGTGATCGCAATCGGGAAGCGTTCGAAGAATTCCATCCATAGCCGCACGAAATAGGAACGCTTCTGCAGCGCATCCATGAAGCTGTTCAGATCAGGTGTCGGGCAGAGTTCTTCCATCTGCGCGAAAACAAAACTGGCATCGGGATCACCTTCCTGATGCAAAGCGCTATTCAGGCCACGGCGGCTTTCCGCAAGCCAGAGCATGGCTTGCAATTGCGCGGGTTCACGCAGGGGCGGTGTATCGGTCTCCTCAATCGTCCAGCCGGCGGCTTCCAGGCGCTTCGCCGCATCACGCAAAGCGGCTTGCACTTCGGGTTGAACCTTCATGCCATCGGGCGAAAGGCAAAGCGCGGCGCGTTTCGGCGCGGGCGGGCCTTCCATCGCGGCTTCCACCCACCAAGGGTCACGAATATCGCGCGCGCACATGGCACCAAAGCCGAGTTTCACATCAGCGATGGTTCGCGCCAGAGGCCCGCTGACAGCCATGAGCTGTCCGCCCACATGACGTTCCGCACCTGACGCATTCCAGGCCGGGATACGCCCCAGCGTGGGGCGCAGCCCATGGATACCGCAGGCATAGGCGGGGTAGCGAATGGAACCGCCAATATCGGTGCCATGGCCAATGGCACCAATGCCGGCCATGGTGGCCGCACCCGCACCGCCCGAGGAACCACCCGGCGTAATGCTGGGGTCGCGCGGGTTTTTCGTGTGGCCATGCAGCGAATTGCGCGTGAACCAACGCAGCGAAAAGGCCGGCGTATTGGTCCGCCCGACAATCACCGCGCCCGCCTTGCGCAAATTCGCCACCAATGGGTTGTCCTGCTTTGCAATCAGATCCTTTTGCAAACGCAGCCCGTTCGTTGTGGCGTAGCCCTGCTGATCCGTATTCACCTTGATGGTGATGGGCACACCGGCCAACGGCCCGGCATCTTCCCCACGCGCGATCATGGCATCAATGCGCGCGGCTTCCGCCAAGGTCTCCGCCGGGCGGTGATCCACCACGGCATTGATCTTGGGGTTCACCGCATCAAGCCGCGCAAGCGCATCCTTCGCCGCTTCAGTGGCGGAGACCTGCTTGGACCGAATACGCGCCGCCAAATCGCTTGCGCTGAGCCGCCATAGATCGCTCATGGTCACTTCCTTCTTTTATGCGCGGCCTTAGCCGGGCAGCGCGAGGACGTTCTTGCTGATGATATTGCGCTGGATTTCATTGGACCCGCCATAAATGGTCGAAGGCCGCGCCTGAATGTACAGCCCGGTTGGGTTCAGGTTGCGATTGCCTTCCATGGGGTCGAGCAAGCCGGCATTCTCGCCACAGATTTCCAGCATGGTATCGGTAATGCGCTGAAAGAGTTCCGTCTGGAACACCTTCAGCATGGACACATCGGGGCCCAACGTTTCGCCGCGCCGGACCTTATCCACAAAAACGCCATAGAGCGATTTCAGATCTTCCAGATCAAGCCGCAGCTTGGCGTAAGTGTCCTGGAACACCGCATCTTCCCAAACGCCCATCCGTTCCGCGAGCTGCTTCAGGCGCGAAAACGCATAGGCCGAGAGGCGAGGTGAGCCGAGATAAATGCGTTCGAAGGAAAGCAGCGCCTTCGCCATATCCCAGCCACGATTGGGCGTGCCGACTAGATTGGCCGCGGGCACGCGCACATTATCGAAGAAAACCTCACAGAATTCGTCGTGATATTCCAGATTGATGATCGGCTTCACGGTGATGCCGGGGCTTTGCATATCGACCAGCAAGAAGGAAATGCCTTCCTGCTTCTTCGCATTCTTGTCCGTGCGCACCAGCAGGAAGCACCAATTGGCGTCCATGGCGAGTGTGGTCCAGATCTTCTGGCCATTCACCACGTAATGATCGCCATCGAGTACCGCTTCGGTACGCAGCGCCGCCAAATCCGATCCCGCATTGGGTTCGGAATAGCCCTGGCACCAGATATGTTCGCCAGAGAGAATTTTCGGCAGGAAGAATTGCTGCTGTTCGCGCGTACCGTGATTGATCAGCAGCGGGCCCACCATGACAATGCCATGGTCATTGGTGCGCGCGCAGCCATGGCGTTCCACTTCTTCGGTGAAAATGATCTGCTTCGCCGGCGAAAGCCCAAGCCCGCCAAATTCGCGCGGCCAGCCGGGGCAAAGCCAACCCTTCTCGGCCAGCTTGTAATACCAGACCTTGTTTTCATCCCAATGCAGGCGCTTTGGCGGATTGCGCAATTCGGCCGGGTAATGGGCTTCAATCCATTGGCGCACATGCAGGCGGAAGGCTTCATCTTCCAGCAGGTTCAGATCCTGGGTTTCGCGTGGGTCAATCATTTCCTCAGCCTCCCGTAAAATTCGGCTTGCGCTTGGCGAAGAAGGCAGCGCGGCCTTCCTTGAAATCCTCAGTGGTGAAAAGCGCGGCCTGATAGGTTTGTTCCTGCGCCAAAGCCTCATCCAGGCCATCGGCGAAGATTTGCTTGGTGAAGGCAATCGGGCCTGGCGCTTCGGCCGCCAGGAAGTGCGCCTTTTCCAAAGCGGCTTCCAAAGCCTTGCCCGGAGGCGCCACGTAATCCACCAGTCCGATGCGTTCGGCTTCCGGTGCGGCGATCACTTCATGGAAAAACAGAATGCGCCGCGCGCGGCCAATGCCGACCCGTGCAGGCAGGAAATGCGGCAGCCCCATATCGGACATCAGGCCAATCTTGTGAAACCCCGCCGTGAAACGCGCATCTTCGGCAGC
>JACCED012370828.1_pt1 | contig 18576 bp, 13 predicted proteins | sample 7455021 | NCBI WGS metagenome assembly JACCED01 (sample SAMN15323456, study PRJNA562643) | freshwater metagenome | isolation source: river surface water | place: USA:Blue River Watershed | collected 2017-08-19 | reverse complement strand
GGCTTCCTTGAGCTGCTTGTAGCCGTCCATGTAGCGCGGACGCTTGGCACCGTAGATCTTGTCGAAGGTGGCCAGCTGCGCATCCAGCCAGTCCGACAGCTGTTTGTTGCCAGGGTTGGCAGCCTTGTAAGCCTCGTTGATCAGCACGAAGTGAATGCGCGGATCGTAGGGCTGCTTTTCACCGCCCACGGTCTCGTCGCCATCGAGCAAACGCAGCAACATGGCATCGGCCGAACCGAGGGTCTGTTCATAGATCGGCGCGCCATGGATGCGGTACATGACACTGGTCATGTCCTTGCCGTTGGTCATGGTGAAGCCCATGTCGGTCCAGAGCTTTTTCATGTCGACCTTGGCACCAGCCTTGTCCAGCACCATCTGGCCCCAGTCACGCAACACATCGGGCGCATCGGCCATCAGGTCGGTGAGACGGTCACCGTCCAGATCGGTGGCATACACGATGCAGCCGCGCTGACGGATCATGTCGTGCAGCAACAGGCCGAAGTTGGTGTCGGCGATGTGCTCGTAAATATCGCCGCCCCAGTTCTCCATGCCGGCCTTGAAGTCTTTCGGCAGAAGGGCCACGATGGCATCGACGTTGGCACGATGCTCTTCATAGGCATCCACCGTGTACTGGCGCTTGAGCTTGAACTTCGTGCCCTGCAGCATCCAGCGCATGATGCCGGCGTTGATGGCATCTTCCTGCGCTTGCGTCGGCTTGGTGGCAACGCGGCCGATCTGGCCGGTCTCGTGCACCATCTGCAGGAACAGTCGCGCGGCATAGCACATGCGAATGCCGGGGGTGTTCATCTGGGAATGGATGACACCGGTTTCGCGGTCCACCTTGAACTGCTTCTTGTCCTGCGAATAGGGCAGGCCGGGCATGAAACGAATGCTGGTGATGCCGCCATACGGCCGCACATTGCAATACACGCCAGCAGCGGTGCGCAGCGGCGCGTTGGCCGATTTGCCATTCACCACGACTTTCTTGCCGCCCTCGTTGACCATGAAGTCACCCGCGGTCGACCACTTCAGCGCGGTGTAGTCGAGTTTGCCGAACCATTCCAGCGAGGCCAGCTTGGTGTCATGACGGAACTGCGCCATCATCGGTACGCCGAGGAAGGGCAGACCCAGCACGTCCAGCGCCATCATGGTGCCGTTGAGGGCAAACATGTCGGTGAAGGCATGCGCCACCGGCTTGACGCCGCCAGCGAAGTTGCCACCTTCCCAGATGATCGCATCCGGATACCCGGCGGGACGGACGGTGGAACGCTTGTAGATGCTGTCCAGCAGCTTGAAAAGATCGCCGGTCTGTTCTTCCTGGGCGACCTTCAGCAAATCGAGATGTTGTGCCATGAACGCAAAGCCTCGGTGAGTAGTGGGGGAAATGAAACGCTACGGATGCAAGGCGAGGCCAGCGCAGGGTCAACCGCCGTTGCTGACGCACAGCCTGCGAACCCGACGACGCCCCGCCACGTGCGGAACTCCGATCGGCGGATTATCGCATCCTCTTGCTGCGCTGCACTAGGACAGAGCGGTACAAATGCGCATTCAGGGCTTGATGAACTTGAGGGTGAAGCGGTCACTCTCACCGATGGCGGCAAAGCGCGCCCGATCGACATCTTTCATGCGATAGGTTGGCGGCAGCGACCACACCCCCTCGGGATGGTCCTTGGTGTCGCGTGGATTGGCATTGATCTCGGCGCGCCCGGCCAGGCGAAACCCGGCGCGCTCGATCAGCGCAATGGCATAGTCCTCGCGCACATAGCCCGAGGCCATCTGCGCCTCCTGCGGCAGATCGGTGCGGCCACGATGATCCACCACCCCCAGCACGCCGCCGCGCTTGAGCGCGCGGTGAAACACCTTCAGCGCGCCCTCGATTTCGCGGCGCTCGATCCAGTTGTGCAGATTGCGAAAGGTCAGCACCATGTCCATGCTGCCCGGCGCGGCAATCTCATGCCAATCCGATTTGAACGGCACCACCCGTACCTGGTCGTAGAGGTGCGGCTCGGCCTTGAGACGCGCCAGCAGCTTCTGATGATCGGCGATGTACTGAGGCGGCTCGCTCGGATCGCGGCTGGCCGCGACATACAGGCCGCGGTGGCGCAACCACGGCGCAAGAATCTCCATGTAATAGCCGACGCTGCCGGGGGTGATTTCCACCACCTTGCTGTCGGGACGCACACCAAAGAACGCCAGCGTCTCGGCCGGATGACGATGCGGATCGCGCACGACATTGGCCGGACTGCGATGCGCTGCCGGCAACAAGGCCTGCAACATCGCCAGTTCGGGGGCGGGGGCCTGCGCCAATGCCGGCATCACCACCGCTGCACAACCAAGCCACAACACGCACAAGCTGTTGATGGCAATGCTCTTGAATCCCAGACGACGCATGACAACTCCTTGTTCTACACCAATCATTCGACCATCGGACGGCAATGCGTCTCGCGCGCGGCACACATGAGCAGGCTGCCCAACACAATCCAGACCAGCATCAGGCTGAAGCCAATCTGCCAGGCGGCACTGTCGTAGCGCCGCACACCGTCCTGCATCGCGCCTTGCCAGGCATGATCCAGCAACAGCCCGATCACCGGCTGCATCACCAATCCGCCGAACATATTGCCCATGTTGGCAATGCCGCCGGCAGTGCCGGCCAGCCTCGCCGGCGCGGATTCCTTGGCAAAGGCAAAGCCCACCACCACCACGCCCGAAGCCAGGCCGATGGCCAGCAGCAACGCGCACAGCAACGATAGCGGCAGCGCCGGCACAAAAATCACCACGGCCCACAACAGGCTGGCGATGCCACCACCGAGCACGATGGGCAGCTTGCGCTGGACGATACGGTCCGACCACAGCCCGGCCAGCGGACCACCAACGGCCCAGGCCACCAGCAAGGCCGAGGTGATGAGCGCCGCCTCGGCGGTGCGCAAGCCGTATTGCTGCACCAGATAGGGCACGCCCCACAAGCCACCAAAGGCCAGCACCGGGCCGGTGATGGCACCACAGGCGATAAAGCCCAACCAGATGTTGCGATAGCCCAGCACCGCGGCAATGCCACCGAGCATGCTGTGGCTTGGCAACTGATGCGCGCCATCAGGCGCATGACTGCGCAAGCCGCGCTGTCGCGGATCATCACGCACCAGCATGCCGATCGCCAGCGCCAATAGCGCCGTGACCAATGCAATGAGCAGCATCACCTGTCGCCAGCCGATGGCATCGACCGCCATGCGCAAGGGCAGACCGGCGCTGACACCGCCCACCACGCCACAGGCCAGCGCCAGACCCGAGACCGTGGCAAAGCGCGCCGGATGCACCCAGTGATTGGCCAGCTTGAGCATGGCCACGAAGGCCACGCCAACCCCGGCGCCGAGGATCAGGCGCCCCAATCCGACCAGACCGTACGACGAAGACAAGGCAAACAGCAGCGTGCCTGCCGCCGCCACGCCAGCACCGATGGTCAATACCCGCCGCGCGCCGTAGTGATCGACCAGCACGCCGGTCGGCACCTGCATGCCGACATAGGTATAGAAGTACAAGGCCGAAAGATTGCCAAGGGCCGCGGCACCGAGCGAGAACTCGGTCATCAGTTCATTGGTCAGCACCGCCGGCGCAACACGATGAAAAAAACCGATCACATACAACGCTGCGCCCAATCCCCACACGCCCAGCGCGAGCGCCAGCGAAGGATGGCGCGGCAACGGATCGGTCGTCGAGGAAATGAAAAAATCCTTTTAAAATCAACAACTTACGGTTGCCATAGGGCATGACAACCGGGGCTCTTTCAGCACTGCTCCCAGGGCAGGCCATCAAAGCGCCAACCGGCCAGGGCGTTGCGATGATGGCGGTCATCCAGCTCACCCTCGAAGCCATGCAGCACGTTGTAGACCTCGGCAAAGCCGGCCTGCTCGAGCGCGGCAGCGGCATCCAGCGAGCGATTGCCGGAGCGGCAGATCAGCACGATGGGGCGTGCAGCATGGTTGGCACCGGCCAGCCGCTTGACCTGGCTGACGAACTGCGGGTTGATCTCCCAGTCCGGGCCATCATTCCAGCCGACATGATGGGCGCCGACCGGATGACCGACGAACAGGTATTCCATCTCGCTGCGGCAGTCGACAAACAAGGCATTCGGCTGGCTGGCAAGAAAGGCCGCCGCGTCTTTCGGGCTGAGATGTTTCATGCCAGCGTCGCCTTGAACGCAGTCTTCACGCGGCACGCCGCACGCTGGCATAGCCCGGGTACTGCGCCACCGCCTGCTGACCCCAGCCTTTTTCACCCACCACCTTGCCGTCCAGAAACACCGTGCGGCCACGCACCAGGGTGCGTACCGGCGCGCCAATGACCTTGCGTCCGGCATACGGCGTCCAGCCGATCAGCGACAGCACGTCCTCGTCGCGGATGTCGTACTCCAGCTGCGGATCGACCACCACCAGGTCGGCGTCGGCGCCCGGCTTGAGCGAGCCCTTGCCCTGGATGCCGAAGATGCGCGCCGGCGCAGCCGAGGTCGCCTCGACCACACGCTCGAGCGAAATGCGTCCCTCGCGCGCTGCCGTCAGCAACAGCGAGAGATAAAACTGCACCGACGGCGTTCCGGTGTGCGCCTTCCAGCCATCAGTCCAGCCCAGTTCTTTTTCTTCGCGCGTGTGCGGTGCATGGTCGGTGGCAACGATGTCGATGCTGCCATCGCGCAAGCCGGTCCACAGGTCGGGCAGATTCTTCTCCGGCACCCAGTACGACAGGGCGTAGGAACCAAGCCGCTGGATGGCGCCCCAGTCGCAACCCAGAAACAGCGCCCAGGGATTGATCTCGCAGGTGACATGCTGACCGGCATCCTTGGCACGCCGGATGAGATCGATCGAGCCGCTGGTCTGGGTATGCAGCAGATGCAAATGACAGCCGCTGGCACGCTGCAACCGCAACAGGGTGGCGATCGCCGTTTCCCAGATCAGGCCGTCATGCGCGGCATAGGCCTTGGCATAGGCATAGCAATCGCGCTCGCCACGTGCCCAGTATTCATGCTCGATGCTGGTCATCAGCGCCTGATCGTGCGGATGCACCATCAGCGGCACATTGACCTCGGCACAGGCCTTCATGATGTCAAGCAGGCGGCCATGGTCATGCACACCGATGCCGGGCATATGCGGATAGTCGCGACCGGTGTCGGTGACCATGAAGATCTTGAAGGCGGTGATGCCCATCTTGGCAAGGCGCGGGATTTCTTCCGGGATGGTGGGCGCCGGATTGAAATTCCAGTCACCGATTGCACCGGCCCGATAGCGATCGAATTGCGCTTCCAGCCGCGCCTGGCTGTTCGGCGGCGGATTGACGTTCGGCATGCCAACCGTGGTGGTCACACCGCCGGCCGCCGCAGCGCGCGTCGCGGTCTCGATGGTCTCTTTGTATTCAAAGCCTTTTTCACTGCCCTCGCGATGATGGCAATGCATATCGATCAACCCGGGCAGGATGAGCTTGCCGCGACAGTCGACAATCTCGCTGGCTGCCGGTTCGCTGCCGGGCGCGAATTCACCCACCACCTTGCCATTGGCAATGCCGATGGAACCCTGGAAGCGACCGCTGTCGCTGATGATGGTGCCGCCCTGAAGCAAAAGATCGAGATGCATGGGTGTTCCTTGCTGTGATCACTGGAGTAATTGAAACGCGCTCGGTAACTAGACGGATGCTGAAGCACCGCGTTCAGCCAAGGCTGCCCGCACACCGCGCAGCGCGTCCTCGACTTCGCCGCGACTGATATCGCGGGTGATGAATACGATACGCGAATCACGCAGGCCTTCGGTGGCGTGATCTGATAACGCCGGCCATTGCGGCAACTGCACCGGCGGATGAAACAGATGCTGCACCGCATGCACCACCACCGGCCGCGCGTCGCCACGCACATGGATCAAACCCTTGACCCGCAGCAAATCCGCACCGCGCACGGACACCAGGCTGTCGAGCCAGGCAGCCACCTCGGGCCACTCGAACGGCTCGCCAAAGCGCAGGCAAAAGGAATGGATGCGCTGATCATGCCGAAGCGCCGCGGTATCAGTCGCACACTGATGCCCGGCCTGACCATGGTGCGGGTGATCACACGCCGCTTCGGCATGGGCATGATCGTGCTGCGCCTGTTCATATTGCTCGGCCCGCAGCCAGTCACGCACTGCCTCGCTGCGTGCAGCCGCATCGAACACCACGCTGTTGAACAAATGATCCGGGCGCAGCGTCGCGCTGCCGGAAAAATGGATTTCCGCCGCGGGATTGAGCCGATGCAGTCGTTGGCGCAAGGCTTGCACCGCGGCCTCATCGACCAGATCGTGCTTGGTGATGACGATGCGGTCGGCCACCGCAGCCTGCTTTACCGACTCGGGTTGCGCGTCCATGGTGGCCACGCCCAGCACTGCATCGACCGTTGTCACCACCGTGTTCAGGGCATAACGGCGCACCACCGGCACGCTCATCAAGGTATGCAGGATCGGCGCCGGATCGGCCAGGCCGGTGGTTTCAATCACCACCCGGCGAAACGGCGGCACTTCACCGCGATAGCGTTTGACCGACAGGTCGCGCAGGGTATTCACCAGATCGCCGCGCACAGTGCAGCACAGACAGCCGGAGGACAGCAGGATGGTGTTCTCGTTGGCCGACTCAATCAGGCTGTGATCGAGACCGATCTCACCGAATTCATTGACGATCACCGCTGCATCCGACAAGTCGGGATGCTGCAGCAGACGATTGAGCAAGGTGGTTTTGCCACTGCCCAGAAAGCCGGTGATGACTGATACCGGCAGGCGTTCATCAGCAGAAGTATCAGGGTTCACGGTGTTTTGCGGTTCGGGTTGCATTGCAGATGGTGTTGCTGGCGTCATGCGCGAAGTTTCATCGGTAACGGGTCATGGAAGACAGGTCATGGCTGATGTGCCACGCAGCCGGCGAGGGTAGCTGAATCACTTCGCTGGAGCAATGCAATCGGCAATGCAATCGGCAATGCAATCGCTCAATGCGACTGAACGCGTTTTTCATTCGGAAAAAACGTATAAGTTATTGACAACATTCACATTTTCTCCTATCTTTCACCCAGCGCCGATTTGAAGCTCAGCTTGCGGGCGCCTCGTTGCAGCACCGGTCTTGCCGACCTGCAACGCGAACAAACAAATACGGCTAAAGCGGGAGGCCCGATCAGCCCGCAGACAAGCTGATCGGGTTTTTGTTTTTTGGCCTTGCTCTGACGCCCAACCCACAGGACTGAACGCGTGCAACCGGATCGAAGTGAACTGCTCAAACGCCTGCTGGCCGAACGCATCCTGGTGCTGGACGGCGGCATGGGCACCATGCTGCAAAACTACCGGCTGACCGAAGCCGATTACCGCAGCCAGCGCTTTGCCGACCACACCCACGATCTGCGCGGCAACCACGACCTCCTGGTGCTGACGCAACCCGACATCGTGCGCGAAGTGCATGCGATGTATCTGGAAGCCGGCGCCGATCTGATTTCCAGCAACACCTTCAATTCCACCGCCGCATCGCAATACGACTACCGGCTGGAACACCTGGTCAGTGAACTGAACTTCAATGCCGCCCGACTGGCGCGTGAAGTGGCTGACCAATACAGCGACATGCGGCCTGACAAGCCGCGTTTTGTTGCCGGCGTGCTGGGGCCGACCAGCAAGACCGCGTCAATTTCACCCGATGTGAATGATCCGGCGTTTCGCAATGTCAGCTTCGACGAGCTGAAGAACGGCTATCGCGAAGCGCTGGCTGGCCTGCTCGATGGGGGCGCCGATCTGATCCTGATCGAAACGGTGTTTGACACGCTCAATGCCAAGGCCGCCATTTTCGCTTGCGAAGAAGAATTCGAAGCGCGCGGCCAGCGCCTGCCGCTGATGATCTCCGGCACCATCACCGATGCCTCCGGCCGCACTCTCACCGGGCAGACCGCCGAAGCATTCTGGAACTCGGTGCGCCACGCCCGGCCGCTGACCATCGGCCTGAACTGCGCCCTGGGCGCGGAATTGATGCGGCCCTACATCGAAGAGCTGTCGCGGGTGTGCGATACCTTCATCTGCTGCTACCCGAATGCCGGCCTGCCCAATCCGCTGTCCGATACCGGCTATGACGAAACCCCCGATTACACGGCCAGCCTGCTGCGCGAATTCGGTCAGTCGGGCATGCTCAACATCGTCGGCGGTTGCTGCGGCACCACCCCGGAACACATCCGCGCCATCGCACAAGCGGTACAGCCACTGCCGCCGCGCGTGCCACCGGTCATCCCGGCACGACTGCGCCTGTCGGGCCTGGAACCACTCAACATCGGCCCGGAAACCTTGTTCGTCAACATCGGTGAGCGCACCAATGTCACCGGCTCGCGCGCCTTTGCCAAGCTGATCCTCGCCGGTGATTTTCCGCAGGCCTTGGCGGTGGCGCGCCAGCAGGTGGAAAACGGCGCACAGATGATCGATATCAACATGGACGAAGCCATGCTCGATTCGGAGGCGGCCATGACCACCTTCCTGAACCTGGTCGCGGCCGAGCCGGATATCTCGCGTGTGCCGGTGGTGATCGACTCCTCCAAGTGGTCGGTGATCGAGGCAGGCCTCAAATGCGTGCAGGGTCGTTGCGTGGTGAACTCGGTCTCGATGAAAGAAGGCGAAGCCGCCTTCCTGCATCAGGCACGACTGGCACGACGCTATGGCGCCGCAGTGATCGTGATGGCTTTCGACGAACAGGGCCAGGCCGACAACCTGGAACGCCGGGTGGAGATCTGCACCCGCGCCTATCACCTGCTGACCGAACAGGCGGATTTTTCGCCCGAAGACATCATTTTCGATCCGAACATTTTTGCCGTTGCCACCGGCATTGAGGAACACGCGCGCTATGGCGTGGACTTCATTGAAGCCACACGACGCATCAAGGCTGATCTGCCCGACGTCAGCATCTCGGGCGGCGTATCGAACGTGTCGTTCTCGTTCCGTGGCAATGACGCGGTGCGCGAAGCCATCCACAGCGTATTTCTGTATCACGCCATCCGCGCTGGCTTGACCATGGGCATTGTCAACGCCGGTCAGCTGGCGGTGTACGAGAACATCGAGCCCGAGCTGCGCGAGCATGTGGAAGATGTCGTGCTCAATCGCCGTGCCGATGCCGGCGAGCGCCTGGTGGAACTGGCGACACGGGTCAAGAACACCGACAAGGTGGCGGCGGCCGAGGAAGACTGGCGCCGCGGCACAGTCGAGCAGCGACTGGCGCATGCGCTGGTGCATGGCATCACCAGCTATGTCATCGCCGACACCGAAGAAGCGCGGCTGCAAGCCGAACGCAACGGCGGCTTTCCGATCCAGGTGATCGAAGGCCCGCTGATGGACGGCATGAATATCGTCGGCGACCTGTTCGGCGCAGGAAAAATGTTCCTGCCGCAAGTGGTGAAATCGGCGCGGGTGATGAAGCAGGCGGTATCGCATCTGGTGCCCTTCATCGAGGCCGAAAAAGCCCGCTCTGGAGACAACCGGCCCAAGGGCCGCATCGTGCTGGCCACGGTCAAGGGCGATGTGCATGACATCGGCAAGAACATCGTGGCGGTGGTGCTCCAGTGCAACAACTTCGAGGTCATCAACCTTGGCGTGATGGTGCCGGCCCAAAAAATCCTCGAGGCTGCACGCGAGCACAAGGCCGACCTGATCGGCCTGTCCGGGCTGATCACACCCTCGCTGGAAGAAATGGCGCATGTCGCCGCAGAGATGGCGCGCCAGGGCTTCACCGTGCCACTGCTGATCGGTGGTGCCACCACCTCGCGCGTGCACACCGCTGTCAAAATCGCACCGCACTATCCCGGGCCGGTGATCTATGTTCCGGATGCTTCGCGCAGCGTGCCGGTGTGCCAGAGCCTGGCCAGCGATGAAGGCAAAGCCCGCTTCGTGGCCGAACTGGATGCCGACTACGCGCGCATTCGCGCCCAGCATGCGGCACGCAAAGGACCGACCCTGGTGAGTCTGGCCGAGGCGCGCGGCAATGGCGAAGTCATCGGTAGTTGGACCGAGACGGCAGCGCCTGCACCCAAGCAGCCGGGACGACAGCTGGTGCAGCCGGCATTGAACGAGCTGGTTCCCTTCATCGACTGGACACCGTTTTTCCAGACCTGGGATCTGGCCGGACGCTTCCCGGCCATCCTCGATGACAAGGTGGTGGGCGAATCGGCGCGCAGCGTCTATCGCGACGCCCTGGCCATGCTCGAGCGCCTGGTGAACGAACAATGGCTGCAGGCACGCGGTGTGGTCGGGCTGTGGCCGGCCAATGCCGATGGCGATGACATCGTGATCTATCACGATGTGGCTCGTACGCGGGAAGCCATGCGCTGGCATAACCTGCGTCAGCAGGAAGCCAAGGCCGGCGACCGCGCCAATCTCTGTCTGGCCGATTTCATTGCACCGCTGTCGAGTGGCGTATCCGACTGGATCGGCGGCTTTGCTGTCACCACCGGACTGGGCTGCGATGCGCGCGTGGCCGCCTATGAAGCAGCACATGACGACTACAACGCCATTCTGCTCAAGGCTTTGGCCGACCGCCTGGCAGAAGCCTTTGCCGAGTGGCTGCATTGCAAGGTGCGGCGCGAGTATTGGGGCTATGCCAGCGATGAAACGCTCGACCCTGCAGCGCTGATTGCCGAGCAATATCGCGGCATCCGGCCGGCACCGGGTTATCCGGCCTGCCCGGATCATGTCGCCAAGGGGCCGCTGTTCGCGCTGCTGCAGGCCGAAGAGGCCGGACTGCATCTGACCGAGAGTTACGCCATGACACCCGCCGCAGCGGTGTCCGGTTTTTATCTGGCGCATCCGGCAGCACGCTATTTCGCGGTCGGTCGCATCGGCGCGGACCAGGTGGCTGATCTGGCGCGTCGCCAGGGCAAGCCGCAAGACGAGGTGGAACGCTGGCTGGCGCCAGTGCTGGGCTATGAGCCGGCAGCACGCTCGGGGCCGACGGCGATCACAGCATAGTTGGCTAAAATCGGCGTCGTTTCAAATATCACTAGCAACCGCAGTCAAGCTTCAATCGCCTTTGCGGCCTTTATTTTCAACAACGTGTACGAATAGGAACAACAGATGAGCATCAAACGTCATGAGCCGGGCAAACTTCTTTCGGCTGCGGTGGAACACAATGGCCTGGTCTATCTCGCCGGCCAGGTGCCCGACGATCTGAGCCAGGACGTCAAAGGCCAGACCGAACAAGTATTGAAAAAGATCGACGCCCTGCTGGCTGCCGCCGGCAGCAGCAAGTCGAACATCCTGTCGGCCAACATCTGGCTGGCCGATATCCGCGAGCGCGATGCCATGAATACCGCCTGGCTGGCCTGGATGGATCCGAAGAACCCGCCGGCGCGCGCCACGGTCGAGGCCAAGCTGGCCGATCCGCGCATCCTGGTGGAAATCATGGCGGTGGCTGCCAAAGCCTGATGCTTGTGGCAAGGCTGTCATCCACCCTGCCGGCGCCGACGCTGTTGCGATCAAACCGCAACAGGCTTGTCCGCTGCAGGCCGATGCAGGTGCTGGTGATCGCCATGGCGTGCGCACTCAGCGCCTGCAGCCCGGATCTGGACTGGCGCGAATTCAGCGTGCCATTGCCGGTACAAAGCAGCGGCGCCGAGAACTTCAGCGCCATGCTGCCCGGACGCTACAGCGAGGAGAGTCGCAACCTGCCCGATGGCGGCCGCATGCAATGGTGGAGCGCCAAGGCGCGCGATTGCATCTTCGGCATCGGGCTGACCGAACTGCCCGACGATGACCCCATGGCCCTGGCACGCACCACAGCCTATCTGGCAGCCAACATCGGCGGCCAGGCGCAGGTACTGCAGCAAGGCGATGGCAGCAATGGCACCAATACCACCGATGGCACCAATGGCACCCTGACCCGGGACATCGCCGTCACCGGTCAGGCCGGGCAACAGGCGGTCGCGCTGCGTGGTCGACTGGTTCTGCGGGGACGGCAGTTGCTGCAGGCCGTGGTGATCATGCCGATGGGTGCAGACGGCGAATCCGCCGGTGCCGCGACGCGACTGACCGAGGCCGAGATCGAACATTTCCTCGGCGGGCTGCGCCTGCAAAACACCGCAACAGCGCCGGCGGCGAGTACGGCGCCTAAATAAAACATCAATAAATTCAACAGGTTACGACTGCGTCCAGAACGCGGTCCAATAGCTGCAGCGAGACACCGCCAGAACCAAGCCAGAGCAGCCGATCGGCCGCACGACACTGCGCCAGAAACATCGGATGCGTGACGATGGCAGGGGATTGCAACTGCGTTGGTGCCAACACCGTCACGCCAGCGCGCAGATCGACACTTGATGCAATGCCGGGTTCGCCCAGCAGCCGCAGCAAGACTTGCGGATCGGCCAGCCCGGAGGTTTCAAGCAGCAGCACCGGCTGCAACGCGGGCGGCAACTGCTGCAGGCGTCGCAGCGTCGATACCAGCTTCACGCGCAACGGCAACAGGGCGCTGCAACACAGGCAGCCACCGGCAACATCAATCCATTCCACCCGGGTCGATGCATCAGCCGCAGCAGCTGACTCGAACGACAAGGTGGAACTGGTAGGAAGCAACGGCGCATCGCGCATGACACACCAATGCAATGCCGTGTCGCGCGGGTTCTGCCTGATCGCTGCGCGCTGCAACAGCTGATGGATGAATCCGGTCTTGCCGCTGCCGCGCCAGCCATTGATCAGCAGTGTTGGAATCACGCGGGTCGGATTCAAAAGCCGGGATCCGGAAGGTCAGTCGTCCTTGCGACTCGTCTGGATGCCCAGCGCACGCAGCTTGCGATACAGATGGGTACGCTCCACGCCCGTCTTCTCGGCCAATCGGGCAATCGAGCCCTGCTCCAGGGCCAGATGATGTTCCAGATAAACCCGCTCGAAGGCCTCACGCGCTTCCCGCAAGGGCATGTCCAGCGGCAGCCCTGCCAGCACTGGTGCCTGCGGTGTTTCAAACAAGGGCAGGAGCTGCTCCACTTCGTCCAGCCCGATCTCCTCCTGCAGCGAGCCGAGTGCCAGACTGGACACCACGGAGGAGAGTTGATCCAGGTTGCCCGGCCAGGCACATTGGCGCAATTGATTCAACGCGGCGGTTGAAAAATGTCTCGGAGCGCAGGTCTTGGCCTCCACCAGCCGCGCCAGCATCAGGCTGGCCAGCTCCGGGACATCCTCGGCAAAGTTGCGCAACGGCGGCAACGCAAGCGTTGCCGTGGATAACAGGTTGATCAGGGCCGGTTCATAGCCATGCTGATCCATCAATCGGGTCGGTGACTCGGTGGCAAAACTCACCAGCCGAACCTTGGCACGCTCGGCACGCCCGGCAAGAAAGGCCAGATTTCTTTGCTGGTTGCGTGACAAGGCGACCAGGTCCTCGATAAACAGAATGCCCCCCGCTGCCTGAGCCAGAGAATCGGCATTGCCGTCGGCCCACAAGCTGGCGGCAGGCGTCCAGGGCGTGTTCGGCTGTTGCAGCAGGCGCGCATACAGCTCCGGCATGGCTCCGCGCTCTCCACGCAACATCACCGGCGTGGCGCTGCCGGCCAGCTGGGCAAGACGCTTGCGCAGATCCACCAGCACGCTGGAGCGACCTGCCGCCGCCAACGACACCACCGGTGCCGGTTTGAGTTCCTGATGCCGCAATCCACGCTTGACCGTGCTCAACAGCTTTTGCAAGGCAATCGGCTTTTCCAGAAAATCCATGGCACCGATGCGTGTTGCCTCAACGGCAGTTTCTATCGTGCCGTGACCCGACATCATCACCACCGGCATGGTGAGCAAGGCGCTCGCCGCCCATTCCTTGAGCAGTGTGATGCCATCGCTATCGGGCATCCAGATGTCGAGCAACACCAGATCGGGCCGTTGACGCGCCCGCCATTCGCGCGCACGCGTGGCGTTTTCGGCCAGTACCACGCTATGCCCCTCGTCCGACAGGATCTCGAACAGCAATTCACGTATGCCGACTTCATCATCAACAACCAGTATCTGTGCCATGGCTTTGCTTGCAGTTCCGATTGAGCCGTGTTTAGGTTTGAATGGATTGCTACTTGCGATCACGCCGCCAAGGGCAGGCTGATGCTGACGCGGGCACCCACAGGCCCTTCGGGTTGCATCAGATTTTCGATCACGATCTGCCCTTGGTGTTCATCCAGGATTTTCTTGACGATAGCCAGACCAAGACCCGTGCCCTTGGGTTTGGTGGTGACGTAAGGCTCGAAAGCACGCTTGATAATGCCCTCGGGAAAACCACTGCCGTTGTCGCTAACCCGCAACCAGACATGATTGCGACTGCGCTCGGTACTGATGCAGATCAGCGGCGTGACCGGGCCTTTTTCCTGGGTGGAATCTTGCGCCAAGGCATCCAAGGCGTTGGTAAGCAGATTATGTATGACCTGTCGTATCTGATTGACGTCCGCACGCACCAGCGGTAACTGCGCCGCCAACTGGCTCTGAATGCGCGGGCTGGATTGTTCATACAAAACCAGCACTTCGTTTACCAGATGATTCAAGTCCACTGACGCCAGCACCGGCAATGGCGTGCGTGCGTAGTCTCGGAAATCATTCACCATGCTGGTGAGCGCCTGCACCTGCACCACAATCGTATCGGTCGCACGCTTCAGTGTCTGAGCATCGTCGGCGGCAAGCTTGGGTCCGAGTTTCGCCTGCAAACGCTCGGCCGAAAGCTGTATCGGCGTGAGCGGATTCTTGATTTCATGCGCCAACCGACGCGCCACCTCGCCCCAGGCCGTGGCACGCTGGGCCGCGATCAGTTGCGTGATGTCATCAAACACCACGACGAACCCACTGGCCGCCGGCAAGGGGGATCCGCGCAATAACAAGATGGTGGCACCGGCATCGATCTCGATCTGCCGTTGCCATACCGTTTCATGATGCGCGTTGAGTTCTTCTGACAATAAGCGGGCGAATTCTCCCGCCACTGACCATTGCGCCAAGGGCTTGCCCAATTGCCCCTCCAGTGACTGAGCCAGAATGCCGGTAGCACCGCGATTGGCCACCGTCAGGGCAAAGTTGGTATCAAATACCAATACGCCAGCCGAGAGATTGGCCAGCACACTCTCGAGATAGCCATTGGCCATCTCCAGTTGCCGGCGACTGACCTCGGCTGCCTGCCTGGCTTCATCAAGCTGACCGGTCATGCTGTTAAAGGATCGGGTCAGGATGCCGAACTCATCACCACTGGTGACATCGGCACGCCGGGAAAAATCACCACGGGCCACAGCCTCGGTGCCTTCGGCCAGGATCGCCAGCGGCCGGGCAATGCGCCGCGACAGCAAAAAAGCAATTGCCAAGGCCGCAAACAGGGCCAGCAACAAGGAAAGCGTCAGCGTCAGGATGTAAGTCTGCTTCAGGCCCTGACGCGACAGCGACAGCTCCTTGTAGGCATGAAATACCGATTGCACCGCATCACCCGCCTCTGCCAGAGTCGGGGGTACAGGTTGCGTCAGTTGCAGCAAGCGCAGCTGACCCGGCGGCTGCAGTTCGGGCGCCGGTCGCACCTGGACGATGGTGCGCATCATCAGACCCTTGTCACCATAAGGCTCGACAATGGCAAATCCATTCGCGTTCTGCAAAGCCAGACGAATATTGGCATCGCTGGGTACTGGTGGCTTGCGACCCGGCTGACGACTGGCGCCCGCCAGTGGCTTGCCGCTGGTGCTGAGCAAAAGCACATCCTCAGCGCCTATCTGTTCACGCACTCTTGCCACCAATAACGGTTGCTGTGCTGTGGGAACCTCAGACAAGGCCAAGGCCATTGCGCCGGCACGCAGTGATAAATCCTGCAATAGGGCGTCGAGCGCGGCACGCCCGAGATTGAGGCCGCCCTCGAGCGCCCGGTCCACACGAACATCGAACCAGGACTCGATCGACCGCGTCAAAAATTGCACGGATACGGTATAAACCAGAACGCCTGGCAATAACGCAAATACCGAGAACAGCAGCAATAGCCGCGATGCCAGCAAGGAGCCAAACACGCGCTGGCGACGCTGACGCACCAGCCGGAACAATTGAAACAACAGCAGCACCAAAAGGGCAATGGCAATGCCAGCATTGACCCACAACAACTGCTGAAAATAGCCTGACAACAGCGGTGAATTGGCACTGGCCGCAGCCAGTAACAACAAACAAATCGCGGCCACGATGGCCATTGCAATGACCAGCACTCTCATCGTGACCCGCTTTCGGTCGCAGGCGGTGTGAGATTGAATCGCTGCCAATCGGATTGCAGATTCCAGTCGCGCGCAGCGCCCGGACCGACTTGCATCAGACGGGGCAACTGACTGCTGTCGAATCGCATGCGGACAAAGGCCTTATAAGGCTCACCCGGTTTCAAACGCTCACGCTCGGCCACCTGCCAGCCACGAATCCGCCCCAATTCCTGCAACGCCTCGGACAAGCTGGAAAAGTTGCGATACAACACGCCACTGGATAACCGGTATTGGCGCAACAGCGGCTGATAGCCAAGGCGCATGGTGAGACGCTCGGATAACACCCGTTCATCCAGCCAATACCAGCGTGGTCGGGTCAACTCGAGCTCGGCCACAAAATACAGGGCGACGCCATTGCCCAGGACCTCTTCCATGCGAGGGCTGAGCTCAATAGCAAAGTCGGCATTGGTGGTCCAACTGTCATCAACGACAGCCAGCGTAGCCGATCGCCATTGAATGCTTTGCGCTTGCACGACCGGCATCAATAAGGCGAGCAAGATGCCTGCAAATAGCCAGCATCTGGCCAACGAAGCCTTTGGGCTAAAAAAAACCTTGCAGGCTTTTGTGACACCACGCATCAACAATTTGCCTCAATACGTTTGGCTAGCAGGGCATAAAAAAAGCCGTCATGCTCTGGCGAGGGTAACAACTGACCGTCAGCACGCATGCCCATGGCGCGGGCGAGTGGCGTTGAGGCGCAATCGAGATCAACGGCGTCCGGATGGCCGCGCAGAAATTGCTGTATCTGCTGACTGTTTTCTTCGGGGAATACTGAACAGGTGACGTACAGCAATTTACCACCCGCTACCAATCGCGGCCACAAAGTCTCCAGCAGACGCGCTTGTTGCGCAGCAAACCCGGCGATGTCTCCCGCACGTCGCAGCCACCGTATGTCCGGGTGTCGGCGCACCACACCACTGGCGGTACATGGGACATCCGCCAATATGCGATCAAACTGCATTCCCGTTGGCAAGACCTCTGTCTTGGGATCGGTGGCGTCACCCACGACAAGCTGCGCCTGCAAACCCAGCCGGGTCAGGTTCTCCTGGATGCGCTGACTGCGTAGCGCATCCACATCCATCGCCAGCAACTGACAATCCACCAGCTCCAAAACATGTGCAGCCTTGCCACCAGGCGCGGCACAAGCATCCAGCACGCGCATGCCGGGTTGTGTATCAAGCAAAAAGGCAGCCAATTGCGCTCCGGCATCCTGTACTGAGACTTCGCCATCGGCAAAGCCGGGGAGGCGGGTCACAGGTAGCGCGCGCTCGAGCAGTATCGGTGCGATCGGGCAATCAGACGAAGGCTGCAAGGATGGGTTGCGGACCGCAATTCCTGCTTGTTTCATTCGTTCAAGGCTGCGAACAACATTGCCGCGCCGTTGATTGACTCGCAGCGTCATGGGTGGATGAACTTCAGCCTCGGCCAGGATGTGCTGCCAATCATCAGGATGGGATAGACGCAAATGGTCCACCCACCATTGTGGATGGTGATAACGACCAGGGTCCGTCTGTTGCAACTGCAATAGAAGGTTTTGCTTTTGGCGCAGAAATTGCCGCAGTACCGCATTGACCAAGCCCTTGGCGCGCACCCGACGCAGCAATACCGCCGCCTGCACCGCCTGATCTACCACCGCGTGTGCAGTGGTGGGGCGACGAATCAGTTCGCCAAGCGCGCAGTAAATAAGCGCCCGGACCACTGGCTCGAGATCACCCCGCGCCAGCCTGTCGGTCAACACATCCACAACACCATAATCCCGCAACGTGTTGTAACAAAGATCCCGCACCGCCGCAGCCATGACGGCAGCCATTTCAGCTTGGTTCGAGGAATTGCTGCCGGCGGCGCCCGTCAGTTCCAGCGCACGTTTCAGACTGCTGGTCAGGCTTTCGCCTTGCAAAACCGCCGCTACAGCCGGAACGGCGATCAACAGGGTCTGCGACAACAAGGGCGACCGATAAACGGTCGTTGGGCCCCCGGCGCTGTGGCTAGCGTTCATCGGCGGTGCCGGCTGAGCCATCGGGTTGTGGCAATGCTGCGAAGCTCATTCCAGGGCTGATGGTTTGACCACGCAAGAATTCGGCTGCTGTCAAACGCCTGGCACCGGGACGTTGCAGTGTCAACAGCAGCACCGTACCGTCGTTGGTCGCGACCTCGATTCCTTCCTCATTACAATGCAGGATTGTGCCTGCGGCTATTGCAGGGATCGTGCGGGAACCACGTTTCGCCTCCCAAACCTTGACGGTTTCACCCAACAACAGGCTGTAAGCGCCCGGCGCAGGATTAAAGGCATGAATCTGACGCAGCACCTCGATGCTGGCGGTACACCAATTTATTTGCGCTTCGGCCTT